>Ga0325400_1002126_pt1 | contig 17102 bp, 15 predicted proteins | sample PopdelMetagenome_2_FD_205662 | JGI IMG/M metagenome (GOLD analysis project Ga0325400, IMG submission 205662) | Populus deltoides microbial communities from Bellville, Georgia, United States - Xylem-PdKOR-R1 | ecosystem: Host-associated > Plants > Phyllosphere > Stem > Wood/Secondary xylem... | reverse complement strand
CCGCCCTCTGCCTGCGGCGCATAAGGGCCGCTGACCTTATACTCGACCTGCGTATCGGGCCTGAGCGTCACGAAGCCGTGCGCGAAGCCTTCGGGCACGAACAGCTGGTGACCGTTTTCAGCCGTCAGTTCCGCCGCGACCCACTGGCCGAACGTGGGCGAGCCCGCGCGCGCGTCCACCGCCACATCCCAGATCGCGCCGGCGACACAGCGTACCAGCTTGCCCTGGCCGAACGGCGGCGCCTGCCAGTGCAGCCCGCGCAGCGTGCCGATCTCCGCCGACATCGAATGATTGTCCTGCACGAAGGCAGCGTCGATGCCGAGTTCGCGATAGCGGTCGCGATGGTAGGTCTCGCTGAACCAACCGCGCTCGTCGCCGAACCGCTTGGGACGCACCAGGATGACGGGCACAGTTCCTCCGCACGTTCGGGTCGCCAGGCCGATACGACGTGCTCCGCCCTTGGCAAGGGGCACCCGTACGAACGGCGCGGCCGGCCCTAGCCGGCGAAGCGTCACCGCGACGTTAAGCGCCCCGCTGCTTCAGGAGAAGCCGACCACGTCGTGCGGCACATAGGGGGCCTCCAACGCGGCGATCTCCTCGTCGGTCAGCTCCAGGTCGAGCGCGGCCACCGCGTCGGCCAGGTGCGCCGGCTTGGACGCGCCCACGATCGGGGCGGCCACCTCGGGGTTGGCCAGCACCCAGGCGAGCGCCACCTGCGCGCGCGGCACGCCGCGGGCGGCCGCGACTGCGGCCACCGCCTCCACCACCTTGCGATCCGCGTCGGCCGTATGCGCGTAGAGTGTGGCGCCGAACGCGTCGGTCTGCGAGCGCCCGGTCTCGGCGTCCCAGTCGCGCGTCAGCCGGCCGCGCGCGAGCGGGCTCCACGGCATCACGGGCACCCCTTCCGCGGCGCATAAGGGCAGCATCTCGCGCTCCTCCTCGCGGTAGAGCAGGTTGAGGTAGTTCTGCATGGAGACGAACCGCGTCCAGCCGTTCGCGTCCGCCACATGCAGCATGGTGGCGAACTGCCAAGCGTACATGGACGACGCGCCGACGTAGCGCGCCTTGCCTGCCTTCACCACGTCGTGCAGCGCTTCGATCGTCTCCTCGATCGGCGTCTCGGGATCGAAGCGGTGGATTTGGTAGAGATCGACATAGTCGGTGCCGAGCCGGCGCAGCGACGCATCGATCTCGGTCAGGATCGCCTTGCGGCTCAGGCCCGCGCCGTTCGGGCCTGGCCGCATGCGACCATGCACCTTGGTGGCGATCACCACCTCGTCGCGCCGCGTCAGCTCCTTGAGCGCGCGGCCGACAATCTCCTCCGACGTGCCGTCCGAATAGACGTTGGCGGTGTCGAAGAAGGTGATGCCCGCCTCCACCGCCTGGCGCAGGATCGGGCGGCTGGCCTCCTCGTCCAGCGTCCACTCGTGCGCGCCGCGATCCGGCAGGCCGAAGGTCATGCAGCCCAGGCACAGCCGCGACACCTCCAGGCCGGTATTGCCGAACTTAGTATAGTCCATGCGCCTTCCCCTCACATCAGCGTGTCGATGACGCCGCCGTCGACGCGCAGTGCCGCCCCCGTCGTGGCGGAGGCGAGCGGCGAGGCGACGTAGACGATCATGTTGGCGACCTCCGCCGCGGTGGCGGCGCGGCGTAGAATGGAGGATGGCCGGTGCTCGGCGACGAACGCCGCCATCAGCTCCTCGATCGGCTTGCCCGTGCGCGCCACCTCGTCGGCCAGCATCGCCTCCACGCCCTCGGTGATGGTGGGGCCGGGCAGCACCGCATTCACCGTCACGCCCGTACCCGCCATCCGCTTGGCCAGCCCGCGCGCGACCGCCACGTCGGCGGTCTTGCTGACGCCGTAGTGGATCATCTCCACCGGGATGTTGAACGCGCTTTCGGAACCGATGAACAGCACCCGCCCCCACCCGGCCCGTTCCATACCCGGCAGGTAGAGGCGCGACAGCCGCACGCCCGACATGACGTTGACCTGCCAGTGGCGGTCCCACGTCGCGTCGTCGGTGTCGAAGAAGTCGGCGGGCTGGAACATGCCGGCATTGTTGACCAGGATGTCGACCGCAGGCAGCGCGTCCACCAGGGCGGCGCACCCTTCGGCCGTGCCGACATCGGCGGCGACGCCGCGCACGTCGCCGTCCGCACCCGACGACTTGATGCGCTTTACCGCCAAGTCGACCTTGTCGGCGGTGCGGCCGTTCACCACCACCGCCGCGCCCGCCTGCGCCAGCGCGCGCGCGGCGGCAAAGCCGATACCCTCGGTCGAGCCGGTGACCAGGGCGGTCCGGCCGGTCAGGTCGATCTGCATGGAAGCATCTCCGTCGCGTGTCGCGCCTCAACGCCGCCGCGGCCCGGATGGCTGCGTCAGCCCTTGCCCGGCAGCAATCCGGACAGCCCGGCATGGGCGAAGAAGGCGTCGCGGCGTGCCGCCGCCGCGTCGAACGGCATGTGGTCGGCGGCGCCCGCCACGCTCGCCATGGCCGCCGCCAGCCGTTCGGCCGCGCGCGGAGTGATGGTGCCCGCGGCGGCGACGCAGGCCTCCATCTCGCCAAGGTTACCCGAACAGTGCAGCGCCACGTCGCAGCCGGCCGCCAGCACGCCCGCCGTGCGCGCGCCGAAGTCGCCGGACAGCGCGTCCATGCCGAGGTCATCGGACATCAGCAGCCCGTCGAACCCGACCTGCCCGCGGATCACGTCGCCGATCACGGCCGGCGACAGGCTGGCGCATCGCTGCGCATCCCACGCGGTGTAGACGACGTGCGCGGTCATCGCCATCGGCGCCCAGGCAAGCGTGCGGAACGGCCGCAGGTCGGTCTCGAGCGCCGCCGCGTCCGCGTCCACCACCGGTAGCTCGCGATGGCTGTCCGCGCCGGCGCGGCCATGGCCGGGGATGTGCTTGACCACGCCCACGACGCCGCCGTCGCGCAGGCCTTCAAGCGTGGCGCGGCCGAGCGCCGCCACGCGCAGCGGCTCGTCGCCCAGCGCGCGGTCGCCGATTACGTCGTGCGCGCCTGCCACGCGCACGTCCAGCAGCGGCAGACAATCGACGGTGACCCCCACCTCGCGCAGGATCGCCGCCAGCGCCTGGCCGTTGGCGCGCATCGCCTCGATCGCCGACATGGGCGCCACGTCGTACAAGCGGCTGAACGCCTCTCCGCAAGGAAAGGCGGGCCACTCGGGCGGCCGCAGCCGGGCGACGCGCCCGCCCTCCTGATCAATCAGGATCGGCAGGTCGTCGCGGCCCGTGAGCGCGCGCAGGTCGTCGGTCAGCGCACGCAGCTGCGCGCGATCGCCGACGTTGCGGCGGAACAGGATAAAGCCGGCCGGCGCCGCCGTGCGGAACAGCGCCTGCTCGTCCGCGGTCAGCACAGGGCCGGCCAGGCCCAGGATCAGCGGCGATATCGCGACCGTCACCCGATCACCGCGCAGGCCTCGCCCGCCACCTGCAGGCGCGCGCATACCTGCGGGGCGGGCTCGCCCCCGCTCGCGCGCAGGCGAAAGACGGTCGTGCCGTTGCTCTCCGCGGGCGCGATGGTGCTGGTCATCGGCTGAAGATAGCCGAAGCGGCGCGACAGCGACTTCCACGCCGCACGCGCCTTCGCCTCGCTGGAGAAGGCGCCGAGCTGCACCGTGCCGCCGCCCATCGCCGGGACCGGCGAGGCGCCAGGTCCAGGCGCGGCCACGGCAGGGGGCGCCACCGGCACGACGCCTGCCGCGGCCGGCAAGGACGGGGCAGGAGGCTGCGCGCCGGGGCCGACGACGGGCTGCTCGGGCGCCACCAGCGCCAGCGGCGCGTCGATGTCGACGCCCGTGCCCGTCTGTTCGGCCACAACGCCACCCTCGTCCACAGCCAGCCCGCCGGCATGGTCAGGCCGCATCTTGTAGGGGCCGGCGGGCGCGCGAATGATCCCGCCCACGTCCGTGCGCGTGCCGTGCCACCGCCGCCACATCGTCCAGCCGCCTGCCGCCAGCACGGCCAGCAGCAGCACGGCGGCGCCCAGCACCGCCCAGCGCCGGCCGACGGGCGCGGCCGGGCCGTCCTCGTCCGCCTCCACCGGCTCGAGCCAGGGCAGCCGCTCCACCCGGTTGTCCGCGCCGATGCCGCGCCGGATGTCCGCCATGCCTACATCTCCTCGGCGGCGGCGACGCCGATCAGCGCCAGACCGTTGCGGAGCACCTGCGCCACGCCGTCGGCCAGCGCCATGCGCGCGGCCGAAAGGTCCGGCCGGTCGGCAAGCAGGAAGCGCCGCGCCGGATCGTCGTTGCCCTTGTTCCAAAGGGCGTGGAACGCCGCCGCCAGATCATAGAGGTAGAAGGCGATGCGATGCGGCTCGTGCGCGACCGCGGCGGCTTCCACCACGCGCGGGAACTGCGCCGCGAGCTTCACCAGCGCAAGCTCGTCCGCGTCGAGCAGCTGGAGGTTGGCTTCGGGCAGGACCGTGCCCGCCTCCGCCGCACGGCGGTGCAGCGAGGCGACGCGCGCATGCGCATACTGCACATAGAAGACCGGATTGTCCTTGGACGCTTCCACCACCTTGGCGAAGTCGAAGTCCATCTGCGCGTCCGCGCGCCGCGTCAGCATGGTGAAGCGCACCGCGTCGCGGCCGACCTCCTCCACCACCTCGGCCAGCGTCACGAAGCTGCCTGACCGCTTGCTCATCTTGACGGGTTCGCCGTCCCGCAGCAGCCGCACCATCTGGACGAGGCGCACGTCGAACGGCTTGCCGCCGGTGAGCGCGCGCACCGCGGCCTGGATGCGCTTCACCGTGCCGGCATGGTCCGCACCCCAGACGTCGACCAGCTGGTCGGCCGCCTCCGCCTTCTGCAGGTGATAGGCGAGGTCCGTGCCGAAATAGGTGAGGCCACCGTCCGCCTTGCGCACGGGCCGGTCCTGGTCGTCGCCGAACTGAGTGGCGCGAAACAGCGTCATCTCCGCCGGCTCCCAATCGTCCGGCAGCTCGCCCTTGGGCGGCTCCAGCTGCCCGCGATAGAGCAGGCCGTCGGCCTCCAGCCGCGCGAACGCCCGGTCGACGCGGCCTTCCGCCTGCACCGCCGCCTCGCTCGCGAAGACGTCGTGGCGGATGCCGAGCAGCGCCAGGTCGGCGCGGATCTGGTCCATCATCGCCGCCACCGTGAATTCACGCACGACCGGCAGCCACACCGCTTCCGGCTGCTCCAGTAGCGCGCGCCCATGCTCCGCGAGCAGCGCAGCACCCACGGGCTTCAGATAGTCACCGGGATAGAGGCCATCCGGGATGGTGATGGGCGTGCCCTCCGCTGCCTCCACGTAGCGGAGATAGGCCGAGCGTGCGAGCACCTGCACCTGCGCGCCCGCATCGTTGACGTAATATTCGCGCGTCACGGCATAGCCGGCAAACTCCAGCAGGCCGGCCAGCGCATCGCCCACCACGGCGCCGCGGCAATGGCCCATATGCATCGGCCCCGTCGGGTTGGCCGACACATATTCGACGTTGACGCGCGTGCCCGCCCCCATCGCGGACCGGCCGTAATCGGCGCCCGCGGTCCGGATGGCGGCCAGTTCGTCGCGCCACGTCGCATCGGTCAGCCGCACGTTGAGGAAGCCCGGCCCCGCAATCTCCACGGCCGCCACGAAGGGCAGCGCCGCCAGGTGCGGCTGGAACAAGGCCGCCAGCGCGCGCGGGTTGCTGCGCGCGGGCTTGGCCAACACCATGGCCGCGTTGCTCGCCAGGTCGCCATGCGCGGGGTCGCGCGGTGGCTCCACCGTCAGCGGCGGATGCTCCAGCCCTTCGGGCAAGGCGCCCTCGCGCACCAGGGTCGCGACAGTGGCGGCGATCGCGTCGGCAAGGCGGGCGTGGATGGTCAACGGCAGGTCCTGATGCGGGTGGAGCGCGCGATCTAGCCGAACGCCGCCCGCATGTCAGGACGTTCCGCACGGTAGCAGCCATGCCTAACCGATGTTATGGAGCGGCCAAATGCTGACCCCGCCCGACCACCCGCTCTTTTTCGTGCGGCGCAGCGACGGGCTGATCGCCCGATGCAGCGCCTTCCTGCACATGTGGCGCTTCGCGCGTCAGGTCGGGGGGCAGACGTTCGTATTGTGGGACACGGGCACGCGGGCAAGCGACGCCAGCTGGTCGCACGACGGCGTCGTGTCCAATCTGCTGTGGGACCTGCCGAGCTTTTACGCGACGGGGGGCGCCCGCGAGCTGGTCTTCTCCGACTATCGCGGCAGTCCTCGCGGCACGCTTCGCCAGCTGGCCGAGCCCGAGTTCGCGGCCGGCGGTCCCGCCGGCTACCGCCGGGAGGATTTCGTCGGCGGGCCGTTCACCTTCCTGGAGAAGTCGCCCCAGAAATACCGCTTCCACGACGAGACCAAGCAGGCGGCGGTCGACCACGTCGCGGAACTGTGGCGAATGCTGCCCCTCAACCTCGCCGTGCAGCGTGCGCTGCATGAAGCGCGGCGACAGATCGGCGGCGCGCCTTATGCGGCGGTGCACGTGCGCCGCGGCGACATCATCGGCGTCTTGCGCCACGCCCTGCCCGGTCTCGCGGCCGGCGTCATGGACGAGCGCACGCACCGCTACTTCTATCATCTCTGCGGCCGCACAGCGCCGCTCCATTCCTACTTCCCGCTAGCGGACGAACAGCTGGCGCTGGGCCGGCGTATCGTCTTCTTCAGCGACACGCCCGAGTTGGCCGGCGCGTTCCTGGACCGGTACGGTCCCGACCGCGTCATCGACGGCACCACCCTCTCCCCGCCCGGCCTTCTGCCGATCCAGCGCGCGATGATCGATTTTCAGCTCATCACTCGCGCACGCGCAGTTATCAGCACCAGCACGGGCTATTCGCTGTTCGCGGCCGAAATCGGCAGCATCCCGCACCGGATCGCGACGCAATATGCGACCGTTGACGACCTGACCCGCTACGTCTTCGACGACGTTCTTCAAGGCGAGGCGATCCCTGCGGACCTGCACCAAACGATTACGACGATCGTCGCCGAACAGCATCAGCGGGTCAGCCGCCGTCTGCCGGCCTCGCCTGCGGTAGGCTGATCGCCTCCAACGTCGGAAGACCGCCCATGCCCCCCTCCCCCGCTTTGCCGATCGGCCCCATCATCCTGGCGGTGGTGGCGCTCGTGCTCGTGCTGCGCCTGCGGGCGATGCGGCGCACGCGGCGGCTGCGGGTGGAGACGCTGTGGATCGCGCCCGCCGCGGTGCTTGCCGCCTGCGTGGCGATGGTGGCGGAGCGGGCGCCGCGGGGCGCCGCGGGCTGGGCCATGCTGGCGGCGGCGCTGGCGGTGGGCGCGCTTGCCGGCTGGTGGCGGGGCAAGGCGATGCGCATCGCGGTCGATCCCGCGACGCATGCGCTGAACCAGCAGGCGTCACCCGCCGCCTTGCTGTTCGTCGTGCTGCTGATCGTCGCGCGGCAGGGACTGCGCTACGAGGCGGCGCGGCTCGGGCTCGACATGGCTGCGGCCACCGGCCTGCTGGCGGCGTTCGCGGCGGGCCTGGTCGCGGCGACGCGTGCGGAGATGTTCGTCCGCGCCCGCGCGCTGCTGGCGGACGCGCGCGCTCAGAGCGCCGCGGGCAGCGTCACCGGGCCGACCAGCTCGCGGTAGCGGGCCAGCGCATAGCGATCGGTCATGCCGGCGATGAAGTCGCTCACCAGGCGCGTGCGCCACGGCTCGTCCGCCGCAGGGCCGTCGCGCCAGCTTTCCGGCAGCAAGGCGGGATCGCCAAGGTAACGCTCGGTTAGCCCCGCCACTACGGATCGGGCAGTCGTCGCCACCTCCAGCTGGCGCGGATGGTGGTAGAGCCGGGCGTAGAGCGTCCGCTTCAGCGCCCGCTCGCACGCCGCCATCGCGTCGGAAAAGGCGATCAGCGGGCCGCCGGCGGCGCGCACCGCGTCCACGTCCGCCGGCGCCGCGGCGGCGATGCGGCGCCGGCTTTCGGCGATCAGGTCCTTGACCATGCGGCCGATCCCCTCGCGCACCAGCTCCGGCAACAGGCGCGCGCGATCGCAATCCGGCCAGCGCGCGGTCACCGCCGCCCAGTTTTCCGCCACCAGCGGCACGTCCAGCAGTTCGTCGAGCCCGATCAGCCCCGCACGCAAGCCGTCATCGATGTCATGATTGTCATAGGCGATGTCGTCCGACAGCGCCGCCACCTGCGCCTCCAGCGAGGGCTGCGTGGCGAGGTCGAGCGGCCAGTCCGCGTCCGCCGCCGCCAGCGCCCAGGTCGGGTGACGGACGGGGCCGTTATGCTTGGCCAGCCCCTCCAGCGTCTCCCACGTCAGGTTGAGCCCGCGATGATGCGGGTAGCTGCACTCCAGGTGTGTGAGGATGCGCACGGTGTGCGCATTATGGTCGAAACCGCCGGCGGCCATGGTGGCGGCCTTGAGCGCGGCTTCGCCGGCATGGCCGAACGGCGGGTGGCCAAGGTCGTGCGCCAGGCAAAGCGCCTCCGTCAGGTCCTCGTTGAGGCCGAGCGCGCGGGCGATCGTGCGGCCGATCTGCGCCACCTCCAGGCTGTGCGTCAGGCGGACGCGCAGATGGTCCTCGTCGGGCGCCACGAACACCTGCGTCTTGTGGCGCAGCCGCCGAAACGCGACGGCATGGACGATGCGGTCGCGATCGCGCTGGAAGGCGTCGCGCGGGCCTCCCTCCTCGCGCGAGCCGAGCGGATGCCGCCGTCCGCGGCTCGCCAGCGGATGGGCGGCATAGGGGGCGAGCGGCATGGACGGGCAGATGGCGCGGCCGAACCGGCTTGTCGAGCGCGTCAGCCCTTCACGCGCTCCACGGGATCACCTGCGTTGGTTTCGACGCGAAACGTGCCGAACCCCTCCTTGCGCCGTTCGGACACCCAGTCCTGCGCCGCGTTGGATGTGGCAAATGGCCCGATCAGCAGGCGATTGGTGAAGCGATAGTGCAGCGTCCACGGCGAACGGCCGGCGAGCTGCTTGGGCCACTTCTCCTTGAGCCCGGCCCAGGCGCGGCCGAGGTCGGCCTTGTTGGCGCCGCCGGCCACCTGCACCCAATGCCGCGCGGGCTCGCGCCGTTCGGCCGCGCGCTGCTCCGCCTTCTCCTTGGCGTCCTCCGCCGCCTTCTTGCGCGCGGCGGCGTCCGCGCGTGCCCGGCGCTCGTCGGCCTGGCGCGTCGCCCGATCGGGCACGGGTTGCGCCTCCGCCAGCTGGACCGGCGGCGGGGCGAGGCGGTCGGCGCGCGCGCGGATGGCGGCGGGCACCTGCGCACGGGCGGCGGCGCGCGCACGCGCCTCGGCGAGGGCATCGGCCAACGCCCGCTCGCGCGCCTGCGCATCCTCCGTGGCTGGCGGGGGCGTCGACGGACAGGGGCGCGGGCGCGGGTGCGGGCGCAGGTGCGGGCGGGCGCGGCACCGCGGCGACCTGCGCCGGCGACGGAGCGGATGCGGTGCGGACGGGCGACGCGTCGCCAGGAAGGCGCCCGAGATGGATCGCCGCCGCCTTGTCGCCCGGCTTCAGCGCCGCCAGCCGCGGCAGATAGGGTGCGAGCGCATCCACCTGATCGCGCGGCATCACCAGCGCCGCGCCGGCGAGCGCGTCCGCCGCATCGCCCGTCAGCGCGAACACGAACGCGCGCGCGCGCCATGCCGGCACGTCCTGGCGGCGCAGCAGCGGATCAAGCGTGGCGAGCGCGGCCAGACGGTCGCCCGCGATCGCCTGGCTCAGCGCCAGGCGCCGCACCGTTTCGTCACTCGGCGTCGCCGCCAGCGCCAGCTGATAGTCGGCCTGCGCCCGCCGCGGGTCGCCGCGCAGGTCGCGCGCGAGCCCGCGATCGGAGGCGATGCTCGCCACGGGCACGCCCAAGCCTACCGCGTCACGGAAATAGCGCAGCGCGCCGCGCGCATCGCCGCGTTGCAGGAAAGTCTCGGCAAGGCCGGCCTTGACCTCGCCGTTGCGCGGGTCGCGTGCCTCCGCCCGCGCCAGGAAACCGGCCGCCGCGTCCACCTCGCCCACCGCCAGCGCGGCCTGGCCCGCGCCCAGCAATCCCGCCACATTGTCTGGCTGGGCCGCCAGCACGCGCAGGTAGCGCGACAAGGCCTCCGCCGCGTCGCCGCGCGCCGCCGCGCTGCGCGCCGGGGCGAGCAGGTCGGACGCCGTCGCCGCGGGTGAACCGATCGCCTCGTCCTGCGCCCGTGCAGGCGAAGCGACACACGCGGCAAGCGCCGCGACGAGCAGGCAGGACGATCGGGTCACGCGCGGGATGTGGCGGCTGGGCCGGCGGTTGCAAGCACGGACGCCAACCGTCCGTGCCGCCCCGCCATCCGATCAGCCGTTATTCTGCCGGTTCAGGAAGCGCGGGATATCCAGCGGGTCGCGCGAGGGCTCGGGCTCCGCCGCGGTCTCGCCGGCCTTCTGGCCGCGCGCCATGCTGGACATGCGCTCGAACAGCGTGCCGTTCGCCTCGCGCGCGGGCTTGGCCGAAGGTGCGCGCCCCGGCGCCGGCGCGGGTGCCGGCTCCGCATCCTGCTGCAGCCAGCGGCGCGGGCCGGGCGTGCGCGCGGGCTTGGCCGCAGGCTCCGGCTCGAACGCCGGGATCTGCTCATGCTCCGCCGGCGCCGCCGTGACGCTCGGCTGGTCGAGCACCAGCTCGTCCTCTTCGGCGGGCGCCGGGGCCGGCGCGGCAGGGCTTGCGGCGGGCGCGGCGGCGGGACGCGGCTCGGGCGCGGGAAAGGCCGGGCGCGGCGGCGCGAGCGAAACGCCCTCGCCGCTCGCGGGCGCATAGCCGCGCGTGTCCATGCGGCCGCGCGCAGGGAAGCCGAGCGAGGGCTTGGCGGGCTCGGGGGCCGTGGCGCCCTGCTCCGCCTCGATGCCGGTCGCCACCACCGATACGCGGATCTTGCCTTCCAGCTCGCTGTTGAAGGCCGAACCCCAGATGATGTTGGCGTCGGCGTCGACCAGGTCCTTGATGTGGTTGGCCGCCTCGTCCACCTCCAGCAGGCGCATGTCCTCGCCGCCGGTGATGGAGACGATCACGCCCTTGGCGCCCTTCATGGACACGCCGTCGAGCAGCGGGTTGGCGATCGCCTTCTCCGCCGCCTCGATCGCGCGGTTGTCGCCGCCCGCCTCGCCCGTGCCCATCATCGCCTTGCCCATCTCGCTCATCACCGAGCGGACGTCGGCGAAGTCGAGGTTGATGAGGCCGGGCATCACCATCAGGTCGGTGATGCCGCGCACGCCCTGCTGGAGAACCTGGTCCGCCATCTGGAACGCCTCCTTGAAGGTGGTGTTCGGGTTGGCGATCAGGAACAAATTCTGGTTGGGGATGACGATCAGCGTGTCGACATGCTTCTGCAGCTCGCCGATGCCCGCCTCGGCCGATTTCATGCGGCGCGAGCCCTCGAACGAGAAGGGCTTGGTGACGACGCCGACCGTCAGGATGCCCTTGTCGCGCGCCGCCTTGGCGATGACGGGGGCCGCCCCCGTGCCCGTGCCGCCGCCCATGCCGGCGGCGATGAAGCACATGTGCGCGCCTTCCAGCGCGCGCTCCACCTGCTCCATCGTCTCCTCGGCCGCGGCCCGGCCGATCTCCGGCCGGCTGCCCGCGCCCAAGCCTTGCGTGATCTTGATGCCGAGCTGGATGCGGCTTTCGGCGGGCGAGGCGTTGAGCGCCTGCGCGTCCGTGTTGGCGACGATGAAGTCGACGCCCTGCACGTCGGACGCGATCATGTTGGCGATGGCGTTGCCGCCGGCGCCGCCGACGCCGATCACGCTGATGCGCGGCTTCAGCTCGTCCACCTCCGGCCGCATGAACTCAATCGCCATTCCAGCTACTCCCGCGATATCAGAATCCGCGCGCCGCGCGTCTATGGACACCAGATAGCCGCAACCGATTCACCCTTGCGAGCGGTTTTTCAGTTGATCTGCATCAACCATGCCGCGCGCGGGCGATCAATAGCCGCTGCGAAACGCCGCCATCAATCGCTGCCACAAGCCGGACGGTGCCAGACGTGCGGCGACCTGCGGCTGGTTCGTCGCGCGCAGATCGATCGGATCGGACGCGGCGAACAGGACCAGGCCCGCCAGCGTCGAAAAACCCATGCCCGAATGTGCGTCGGGCAGGCCGATCAGCCCACGCGGCCGCCCGATTCTCACCGTGCGGCCAAGCACGCCCTGCGCATAATCGGCGATACCCTTCAGTTCCGCGCCGCCGCCCGTCAGTACCAGCCGTCGCGCCGTCGGGCCGGTGAAGCCCAGCGCCTTGAGTGCTTCCTCCACCGCGCCGAACCACACCTCCAGCCGCTGGCGGATGACGCCGATCAGCTGCGCGCGGCTGACCCGGATCGGCTCGCCCTCGCCTCCCTCGCCGCTGGCGATGTCCACCGTCTCGTGATTGTCGCGCGGTGAGGTCTGCGCCGAGCCGTGATAACATTTCAGCCGCTCCGCCTGCGCGCGGCGCGTGCCGAAGGCGGATGCGATATCGTCGGTGATCTCGGCCGCGCCGTGCGGCAGGCTGGCAAGCCCCACCAGCAGCCCGCCCGCGAACAGGCTGACGTTGGTGACGCCCGCGCCCAGCTCGACCAGCGCCACGCCCAGCTCGCGCTCCTCCTGCGTCAGGCAGGCCATCGCGGTGGCGACGGGCGAGGCGACGATGCTCTTCACCGCCAGATGGGCCGAGCGGACGCACAAATCGAGGTTGCGGACCGGCGACGGATCGGCCGAGATGACGTGGATGTCGACGCCGAGCTTCTCGGCATGCAGCCCGGTGGGCGTGCGTACGCCCTTTAGCCCATCCAGCGTGTAAAGCGTCGGCTGCGCGTGGAGCAGGATGCGCCCTTCGGGATCGATCGAGCGGCGGCCTGCCTCCAACAGCGCGTCGACGTCCGTCTGCGCGATGCGCTGGCCGGCGAGGTCGACCTCGACCGAGGCGACGTTCGAATAGAGCCCGCCGGCGGAAAAGCTGATCCACGCCTCGTCGATGTTGGTGCGCGCGATCCGCTCCGCCTGCTCCACGGCCTCGCGCACCGCATGTTCGGTGCGCTCCATGTCCATCACCAGGCCGTGCTTGACGCCGCGGCTCTCGCGCTGGCCGGTGCCGAGCACCTGCAGGCCGCCTTCCGTCGGCTGTGCGATCAGCGCCGCCACCTTGGACGAGCCGATGTCCACCGCGGTGATAAGCGTGTCGTTGCGGGCGGGCGCCATGGCTCAGGCGGTCCCCGGCGCCAGCGGCCCCACGGGCGGCGGCGGGATCGGCGCGGCATCCTCCACGCGCGCGCCCGGCTCGCGCGAGGTGCGCACCACCAATTGACCCGGCAGGCGCAGGTCGAACCGGACATAGCCGCGGCCAAGCAGCCGTTCGCCCGCGTCGCGGCGGGCGAAGGTGGCGAACGCGTCGCGCGCCGGCCCTTCGCCCTCGGGCAGCGCCAGCGTCTCTCCTGACTGGAAACGGATGTCCCAGCGGCGGTCGCCGATCCACGTCGCACCCACCACCAGCCGGCCGAGCGCAGGCTGCGAGGCGATCAGCGCCTGCAGGTTGGCGATGTGCCGCTCCGCCCCCGGGCCGATCAGCAGCGGAAGCTGCAACGGTAGGCGGCGCGGATCGACCGCGCCCAGCAGGTTGCCGCCCGCATCCACCAGCGCCAGCCGGCCGCCGCGCTGAAGGATGGCGGCGGGCACGCGTTCGGTGATGCCCACCACCAGGGTGTCGGGCAGGCGGCGCGACACGCGCGCATCGGCGATCCAGCCAAGCGCCAACAGCCGGTCGCGCATGGCGTGGAGGTCGACCAGCGGCATGTCCTGCCCGCGCGCGTCCATCACGACCTGATAGACCGCCTGCGGATCGACATGCGCACGCCCCTCGATCTCCACGTTGCGGACGACGAAGCCCATCCGGCCGAGCGCGTGCGCGGCGGCGAGGCCCACCGTCTGCGGCACGCCCATGGCGATGATGCCGGCGATCACGCCCGCCGCAATCAGCAGCGCCAGCGTCCAGTTGCGCACCCGGCGCAGCAGGTCGCGCGGTACGGGCACGGCCGCCAGCGCACGGCCGATCTGCGCGCGCCAGCCAGCCTTGGCCGCCGGCCGCCGCGGCGGCTGGCCGGGCGTGACGCGCACCTTGGGCGGGCCGCTGCGGCGCGGGCGCGCGGCCGCGGCGGCGCCCTGCCCGCGCGCGGGCGCACGGCTCACCGCAGCGCCTCGTCGATGATCGCCTGCACCAGCGCGTCGTAGGACATGCCGACCAGCTTCGCCTGTTCGGGCACCAGGCTCAAGGGCGTCATGCCGGGCTGGGTGTTGATCTCCAGCAGGTACAACCCCGCCTCGCCGCGGCTCTCGTCCCAGCGAAAGTCGGCGCGGCTGACGCCGCGGCAGCCGAGCAGCACGTGCCCGCGTACCGCCATGTCCAGCATCGCCGCCGCGACATCGGCAGGCACGCCCTCCGCCGGGCAGACGTGGGTGGTGAGGCCGTCCGTATATTTGGCCTCGTAATCGTACCAGCCCGCCTTGGGCTTCAACTCGGTGATGCCGAGCGCGCGCGGGCCTTCCGCGGTGTCGAGCACGGACACCGTCAGCTCGCGACCGGGGATGTAGGTCTCCGCCAGGAGGGTCACGAAGCGCTGCCACGGCCCCGCCACGTCGCGCCCGATCGGCTGGCCGTAATTGCTTTCGTCCGTGACGATGGCGATGCCGACCGACGAGCCCTCGTTGAGCGGCTTGACTACATAGGGCCGCGGCAACGGATCGCCCTCGTGCAGGCTGGCGGACGCGACTACCCGCCCCTGCGGCATGCGCAGCCCGTGCGGCTCCAGCGCATTCTTGGTGAGCTGCTTGTCGATCGCGACCACGGAGGTGGCGAGGCCCGAGTGGGTGTAACGCACGCCCATCAGGTCGAGCAGCCCCTGCACCGTGCCGTCCTCGCCCGGCGATCCGTGGAGCGCGTTGAACACGATGTCGGGCCGCGCTTCCGTAATGCGCGCGGCGACGTCGCGCCCCATGTCGATCGCGGTCACGCGGTGGCCCAGCCGCGCGCACGCGTCGGCCACGCCGCGGCCCGACACGAGGCTAACCTCGCGCTCGGCCGACCAGCCGCCCATCAGCACGACGACGTGCAGGCTCATGCCACGCCCATCCGCTGGATCTCCCATTCGAGGCTGACGCCCGATTGCGCCAGCACGCGCGCACGCACCGCCTCGCCCAGCGCCTCGATCTCGGCGGAGGTGGCGTTGCCGGTATTCAGCAGGAAGTTGCAATGCTTCTCGCTCACCTGCGCGCCACCAAGCGCCAAGCCGCGGCAGCCGGCGGCGTCGACCAGCGCCCACGCCTTGTGGCCGGGTGGATTCTTGAAAGTCGAGCCGCCCGTGCGGCTGCGCAACGGCTGCGTCGCCTCGCGCTGGGCGGCGATGCGGTCCATCTCGGCACCGATCGCGGCCGGGTCGCCCGGCTCGCCGCGTAACAGGGCGGAGACGACGATCGCGCCTTCGGGCAGCTCCGAATGGCGGTAGGTATAGCCGAGGTCGGCCGCGGCGAGCGTCACCGCCTCTCCCGTGCGCAGCACCACATCGGTCTCCACCAGCACGTCCGCCACCTCGCGGCCATAGGCGCCGCCGTTCATGCGCACGAAGCCGCCCACCGTGCCGGGGATGCCGCGCAGGAACTCGACACCCGCAATCCCCATATCGCGCGCGGTGGACGAGACGAGGATGCCCGACGCGCCGCCGCCGCAACGCAGCGCCGCGCCCTCGGCCTCCACCCGCGCGAACGCCTTGCCCAGCCGCACGGTCACGCCCGGCACGCCGCCGTCGCGTACTACGAGGTTGGAGCCGAGGCCCAGCGGCCAGACGGGCACGGCGGGGTCGAGGTCGCGCAGAAAGGCCTGCAGGTCGGCGCGATCGGCCGGCTCGAACAGCCACTCCGCTGCCCCGCCCGTCTTGAACCAGACGAGCGGCGCCAGCGGCGCGTGGCGCGTCAGCCGCCCGCGCACCGCGGGCAGCGCCAGCACCGCCGTCACGCCCCGCGCCTCATTCGATGCCCCACAGCCTGGCCCAGCCGGCCCACGCCTTGCGGTTGGCCTCCGCCGCGCGCAGCATCGCCTCCTGCGCGTCGAGCATCGCCTTGGCGGGATCGAGCATCTTGGCGCCCGCCTCCAGCGCGCGGCGCTGCGCCTCGATCGCGTCGGTCTGGAGCGTGAGCGCCGTCTGCCAGAGATCGTTCATGCCGCCCTCCGCAGCGCGATCGCGTCCGCCAGCCCGGCCGCCCAGCGCGTGATGTCGCCGGCGCCCAGGCAGATCACCGTGTCGCCGCCGCGCACTGTGGCCGCCAGCGTCTGCGCGAGCTCGTCCGGCCCCGCCACTTCCACCGCCGCGCGGTGGCCGCGCTGGCGCAGGCCGGAAACGAGCGCGGCCGCGTCCACCCCCTCGATCGGCGCCTCGCCCGCGGCGTAGACCGGGGCCACGTACACCGCATCCGCCTCGTTGAAGGCCGTCTGGAACTCGCCCATCAGGTCGCGCAGCCGCGTGTAGCGGTGCGGCTGGACGACCGCGATCACGCGCCCGCGCGCGCTTTCGGTCGCGGCCGACAGCACCGCCCGGATCTCGACCGGATGGTGGCCGTAATCATCGATGATGGTGACCTGCCCATCATCGACTGCCACCTCGCCCACCTTGGTGAAGCGCCGCTTGACGCCGCCAAAGCGCGCGAAGCCCGTCCGGATCGTCTCGTCGGCCACGCCAAGCTCCAGCGCCACGCCGATCGCGGCGAGCGCGTTCGACACGTTGTGGCGGCCGGGCATGGGCAGTTCGATCCCCTCGATCGAGCGGCTGGTGCCGTCGCGGTGGCGGATGATCGCCTCGAACCGGTTGCCGCCGGGATAGGGGGCGACGTTCACCCCGCGCACGTCCGCCTGCGCGGAGAAGCCGTAGGTGACGACGCGGCGGTCGCGCAGCCGCGGGATGATCGCCTGCACCTCCGGATGGTCGAGGCAGAGCAGGGCCGCGCCGTAGAAGGGCACGTTCTCCACGAACTCGACGAACGCGTCCTTGACCGCATCGAACGAGCCGTAATGGTCGAGATGCTCGGGATCGATGTTGGTGACGATCGCGTAGGTGCCGTCGAGGCGCAGGAACGAGCCG
>Ga0325400_1002124_pt1 | contig 17118 bp, 10 predicted proteins | sample PopdelMetagenome_2_FD_205662 | JGI IMG/M metagenome (GOLD analysis project Ga0325400, IMG submission 205662) | Populus deltoides microbial communities from Bellville, Georgia, United States - Xylem-PdKOR-R1 | ecosystem: Host-associated > Plants > Phyllosphere > Stem > Wood/Secondary xylem... | reverse complement strand
TTTTAGATATTGAAATTACGCCCATTATTTTTATCAATCACAAGCAAATCACCCATATTATACCCTAATTTCTTTCAAATTATAATTCAGAAATTGTAATGGTATATAATATAAATTATAATAATAATAATAATCATCATAGCTATACAATCCAAATTAAGGTTTAATTATAGGCTGAATAGGTCAATTCATAAGATGAGAGGTTAACTTGAATTAATAATTAAGTATTTTTTATAATAAAATAATTTTATTTTAAGTAATTTATTTTAATAAAATAATATGTTTTTATAAAAAAAATCATTATCAGGATCACCTGATAATGATTAATAAGAAACCCAACTCAATTCAAACCTTAGCATATTACCGTGTTGATACGATGGACCGGTCGTGATTAATAATAGAAGAAAAAAAATGAAATTAATATAAAAAAACAAGAGGGGCAATTAAGTAAGGGAGAAAGAATTAAAAAATTAATAACAATAATAAGGTGGGCGAGTTCGCCGAGTCTTGAAGGAATATCATCGTGCAATGCATGCATTGTTTTTGGCTTTCTAAACTTCCAAACTCATTCTCTCTCTCTCTTCTCCACTGTTATTTTGTTACTTTGCATGCACATGTTCTTCCTCTCTCTCTTTCCCCTAAAAACTCAAATTCTCCGTCGTCAATCCTCCCTCCGGTCACCGGCAACCGACTTGTCACCTGATCCACGCACTTAATTCACCGCCTCAACCAATCTCCCTGAACTCGATCATTATTACACAGCAGAACTTCAACTTCCAAACAACATGTCGTTGACAGTCGTCTCTGGTCAACAGACATAACTCAACTAGCTCTAATCTCTGTCTTCTGTCTTAGCAATACGAGGTCAGTTTTTTTAATATTCTGTGTTTTATTATTAATTAACTAGTTGGATTAAAACTAATTAACTAAACGCGATTAATTTTAATTCTTGGAGATTAAATTTAATTTCATAGGTTAATTAAATTAAAATAAAAATGGCGTCGTCGTCGATTAAGAGCTGCATGAATGCAACATGTGGAGTCTCGACGTCGAGTTCTGGCGGGTGGAGAAAAGGGTGGGCTCTGCGATCTGGTGATTTCGCCATTCTCTGCGATAACTGCGGGTAATTTTCTTAATTTTAATTAAATTCTTTAATTTCTTTGATATTCATAGCTTTTTTTTAAAAAAAAAAAGGTCTGGTATTTATAGTTTGCTAGGAGTTATTGACTTCTGCGTTAAACGGTTTTGCGTCCATTTTTTCTTTTTTTGGTTATCTGAATATTATTAACTCACAGTGCGTGGAATTATTATTATTATTATTTTCATTATTAGGATTCCTCATTAATATAGTGCCATCATTTCCAATTAATTTTTTTCTTTTGGGATTTTCCATAGTTGTCGTCCCAAATTTCTGTTAGAATTAAAATGGTCGAATTTGTTTGTAAGAACAGAAATTAAGAAGAGATTCCTGAAAGTGAGGAGCCTAAGTTGTCCTAATGATACTTAAAAGGACTCATTTCTTTTTATTTTTTTTTATTTATAAATTGGGGATGATAGAAAATAAGTTAACAATGGATTCTAACACACCATTTATCGACTGTAATATAATAAGCTTCATGAGATATAATAATTTTGATCCATGGTTATAATTGGGGATTTGTGTTCGTTATAGGTCCGCGTATGAGCAATCAGTTTTTTGTGAGGTTTTCCACTCAAAGGATTCTGGGTGGAGGGAGTGCACTTCGTGCGGAAAGGTAAAGTCTATTGTTTCTATCTGTCCTAGTTTGATCATGGTAATTCCTTGCATAAATTTAATTGGATTTGGTGTTGGCACTTGGCAGCGTCTCCATTGTGGATGCATTGCATCCAAGTCTCTGCTCGAGCTACTTGATGGCGGGGGTGTCAACTGTACAAGCTGTTCTAGAAGTGCAGGAGTCAGTTCTGTAAGAACAATTTTCATAGGCATTTGTCTTTCTTTGACGTCATCTAGACATCTGATCTAAAGAGGTTTTTGTTTTCCATCTTCACCTAATTAATATACACCAACCTGAAATGACATTCACTTGGAAAGAAAGCTAAGGTACTCATACTGTAATAAATGGCCCACACACCCCTACTAGCTTGTGAACGAGAACTATTCTTCGCAATGTTTAAATATGCTGAGAAAGAAGTACTCTTTCTAATATACGATGTTTTTATGACTTCAATAACATTTTGCTTATGGTCCGTTGATGCCTTTCATGGAAAGAGTGAGTTCTTTGTGAAAAGATGTAACTATCTAGAGTTCAAGATGCTGCTGATTCAGGTCAACATTTCCTTATGTTCATGTATTAGGACATGCTATGCAAATGGTTCTTCCTTCATGTATTCATTATTGCTAGACCGTGCTTGAATTCAAGCCCTGCGGTTCTCACTGACTGAATTTAGGTACTTCAAGTGTAATGAACCTTATCTTGATACAGGTGAATGGTGATGAAAAAACTAATGGATTTGGTATGTCAAAAGTTGATGATGCTGGGGAACTGCAATCTGCTTCTGCTGACAACCAGTTAACAACCGAAACAAAGCTGATGCAGTTAGGTAATTATATTGATCGTATTGCCACGAGAAATTTGCTCCAGTTACAGAGTAGTGAGATAGACGGGTCTTACAGGAAAATGAAACAGGAGGATATAATACCTCCTGTGGGAGAAATTGCAAGTACAAGTTTCTTGAATTTTAACCACATATCCAATGCATCATCTCAAACTGCCAAACCAGAGATTCATAAAACCACTGCAGCGAAAGATTTATATGAATCACTAGCACAAACAAACTTGAGTATCAGTCTTGGTTCTTCTTTAGGAAACCCAAATCCTTTTCCTGGAGGTGTTGTCGATGAAAGGGTACTGGCTAAGGCATCCTCTCCACTCCAACAGGGGCCCAGGTCTCGCCATCTATTGCCAAAGCCTCCAAAGCCAGCCCTTGTTCTGGATGCAAATGCTGGCATGGTCTCACAGATACGTGTTGCTAGGCCACCTGCTGAAGGACGGGGACGGAATCAGTTGCTTCCTCGTTATTGGCCTAGGATTACAGATCAAGAATTGCAGCAAATTTCTGGAGAGTATCCATCATTCTGTTATTCCAATTTCAGATCTATTATTTTCTTTTCCTGCTGAATCATGCATTTTAGCTTATGCTTTTAAGATTTTCAAGTTTTCTGATAACTTGATTGTGATATCCTTAACCATTTTATCTTCAAGTCCAAACTCTACCATTGTCCCATTGTTTGAAAAGGTTCTCAGTGCGAGTGATGCTGGTCGCATTGGCCGTTTGGTTCTCCCTAAAGCATGTGCTGAAGTAAGTTTTGGTATTTGATGGTCATAATATTTGCACCTAAGAAATAATTTTGTTGATGACTTTGCTGTGTATAAGTTGATGAACCACTGTGCAGGCATATTTTCCCCCCATCTCTCAACCTGAAGGTCTTCCTTTACGGATTCAAGATGTGAAGGGGAAAGAGTGGGTATTTCAGTTCAGGTTCTGGCCTAACAATAACAGCAGGATGTACGTCTTGGAGGGTGTAACTCCATGTATACAGTCCATGAAATTGCAAGCTGGAGATACTGGTATCTTCTAATCCCTGCCTTTTCTGAAAATCTATGATTATAATATGTGCTCGATAAAATACATGCCTTTTGTTCTATCTGGTTCTATTCTTTTTCATCATGCAGTATGTCTTGACATAGCAGTTTAGCTCCCAGAAACTAAACATTTCTGGTTTCCATATTTCTGACAGAACAAAGTAGATAACATCTCAATAGTTTTGTATTATTATCCATAATTTAGAGCTTTCTAGTTCTCCCTCTTCAATAAAAAGAGACCATTCCAATGCGATATTTGTTATACTATTACTGCCCTAAAAATATTTACTTCCGCAAATTACAATTTAAGTTTGTTCCTAAATCTTAAGTGTAGATAGCTTCTTGGGAGACAGTGGTGTGTTTACTGTCATATTTATATCTATTGCAGTGACATTTAGCCGTATGGATCCAGAAGGAAAACTTGTCATGGGATTTAGAAAAGCATCAAACTCTATTGCAATGCAGGTAAAAACCAGAGTCAGTTTTTATGTTAGCAAAGTTGAACATATAGTATTAATGCATATATTATCAAATAAACAGGACACCCAACCATCTGCCATTCCTAATGGTGTTCCTTCAAGTGAAAGTTACTTTTCGGGTGTTTTTGAGAACCTACCTATAATAAGTGGTTACTCTGGTCTTCTCAATTCACTAAAGGGAAGCACCGATACACACTTATGTGCACTGTCCAAACATCTGCATTCAGCTAGTGGTGATATTAGCTGGCATAAATCTGAGAAGCAAGAAGCCAGGACAAGGGATGGCTTGCTGCTACCATCATTGCTGGCTCCTGAGAGAAAAAGGTTGCGAAATATTGGGTCTAAAAGTAAGAGGCTACTAATCGATAGCCTAGATGCTTTGGAGCTCAAAGTTACATGGGAAGAGGCGCAGGATTTACTTCGCCCGGAACCAAGTATCAAGCCTAGCATTGTAACCATCGAGGATCATGATTTTGAAGAATATGAAGTGAGTAATCTCCCTGAAGCTCTTAGTTATTGTATCCATATACACCCATATCTAATAGTCATTCAATTGTTTTCCACCTGTATATATGTGTATGAACATATGCATTGCACGCCATGACTGCATTCTGATGAAAAAAACTCATATATTTAATCTAGCATTCTACCGATTTCTTGTTCTGCACTTACTTATGGTGCCTAATCAACAGTGTTACATGTAGTTATTATGTTTTGAACATTAAAGAGGCATGGATGTTTGGTAAATGGAATTGATATTAGATATGACTAATATTTTCCATATAGTACTGTAGGGCCTTCTCTATTGAAAGTCTTGCTGTTGCTGAACATATATTTGACACCTTGAATACGAAATATACAATTTATTGACGAGAAAGCAGCCGTGCAGTTGATTTCATAATTGTACATGTTTTAACATGCAGGAACCACCGGTTTTTGGGAAGACGAGTATCTTCGTAGTTCGTTCAATTGGGTAAGAATCACTGCCATCTATATCATTAATCCTTTAGCGTGTGAAGGTAATGCACTTGCAGATTGACCGAATTGTCCTGGTACAAGAACTAACCTTCTGACATAGGGTCTTGAAACTCTAATACAATGAACAAACCGAGCTCGTCTTTAAAGATAGATGAAATCAATTCCTAATCAAGATCATCAATCTGCCCCATGTCAGAGTAGCTGTAAATCATTTAAAATGATGATTTTCTTCTCAGTCTACAATGCACTTGTGTCATATTTTAGAGTTGGAATTTAAATTTAAGAGTTGAAAGGCATTTACATCACTGAATGAGAAGAATAGTAATTAACTGCTTAGTCCTGAATCATTTACCAACAGATATCTAAGTTTGCGAATAAAAAGATCAGGAAGACGTGCTAGTTTGTTGATGAAAATGATCTTTATGGTTCTTTCAGCTTTAATCTATGAAGAAGTTCCTGAGATTCTATCTCAAAGGACCCATTCATCAAATTTTATATTGTTTTTAATGATCTCAATTTTGATTCCACCTCTGTGGTGGGAAATCATAACCTTTTCCTTTTTTCCAGGCCTTTTTTTTCCTTTTTTGGGTTCAAATAGCCTATTTCTGTCATTCGTAATGGAATTTGGCCGATGTTTCTTTAAGTGTTGGTGTGCTAAATGCTTCTGATATTAGATCCTATTTGTTGTCAGAGGACAAGAGCAATGGGCTCAGTGTGATAGTTGCTCCAAGTGGCGAAGGTTGCCGATTGATGTTCTTCTTCCGCCTAAGTGGACATGCGTGGACAATGCCTGGGATCAAAGCAGGTCAATGATACGTCGTTGTCATTTCTGGATCCCCTCTTTTTTTTCCCCATGAAATCGAGTGCCAGGTCGATTTACTACAAAGATTAATATGATTTTGTCTTCAGGTGTTCTTGCTCTGCTCCAGATGAATTGGCCCCGAGGGAGTTGGAAAATCTTCTAAGACTGACCAAGGGTATGAATCTATGATGCAAGCAAGCATCCCCTTTTCTCCTTTTGTTTAAAGCATACATGATGATTGCAGCTCAAACTTCTCGAATCATTCATGATAGGACCTTTTCTGTTTACATGAAAAAAAGAAACTAAAGATTTTAGGCTGTCTCATACTGAAAATTGTTGCGTAGACCAGACCAATCAAATTGGTTGCTTCTCTTCCAAGTTGGTTGATCGATTCATCACTTGTCCAAGGTTCATGTTGTCGTTTCTCTGTCGAAAAATTTTGTTGTCTCTTTGGGTCGGTAAAAAGAATAGCTTAATCTCTAAAGAGACTCCAAGTTCTATCCCCCTAGTGTTTAAACCTCAATGATCGTTTTAAGGATTCTGCTTGCACTTTCAACACAGAAGATTTCATCCATAATCTTGGATAAATGCATTAAAGCATGGTCATTTAGTCACTGAAATATAGAATAGAAGTAGCGATGCCACTTTCATCCCATACTTGACATCACCCAACCTGGCTGGGTCGGTTTTTATGCAATTTGACCTGGGTCAAAACAGGCCAAGTATGGGTGTAGGTGAAGGGTTCACCCAACCCGCACCCGACCTTGTATTTTTACTATTTCTATTTTTCCAATGTTATACATATATTAAAAGGAATCCCTCTTTCACCTTCGAAATGATATGATTGAAAACTTTTTTAATTTTATGTAGCGGTGATAAATTTGTAATTTTTTTTTCTTATACTTGATCTATTTATCACTTTACACTTATTTATTTATTTTTATTTTTTTTCTTATTTTTATTTTTTTGTAATATCCTTTTTAGTTTTTCTTCACTTTTTTTTCGGGGAAAAAATATAATTTTTTATTCTTTATCCTTGGAATATTTATCTTTCTATATTTGATCTGTTTATACTTTTCTTTTTGCTTTTATCTTCATTCTTTTGTAAATTTTTTTTCTTTGCATTTTATTTTTGAAAAATTATTATACAAAACTAAAAGTAAAAGGTGTTTCACTATAGCAATTGTAATATTATTCTATTTTTCTACTATGTTAAAAATTAATTTGAAATCTTACACGTTTTTATTAATATATATGATCTTCATTTTTTTTAATTATATGAAAACATTATATAAAAATATTGTCTTTTTGATTCACAATTATATTTTTTTACTTGAAGTCAAAAAAACTCATCAATAACACCTACATATTCATTCTTTTGTGTTGGGAAAAAAAATCAATCTATAGAAAGGCCAGTCAAATAAAAATGTTAACATTTATTTATTTATTTATTAGCATAGATAGTTCTTGATTTATTGAATACATGTATAAGTTTTTTTTATTTATAATTAGGGTTTTTTTTTTTGTAAAAACAAATGTTAAAAAAACTTGTATATTTATTAGCTATTTGACTGACGCTTCATATTATTACAATATTAGATTGCAATCCTTGTAAAAAATCAATTTAAATAACTAGCTTTATCTTATAATTAAAGTGACCTGATCCAACTGGGTGTGGGGACATAAGAAACCCGACCCGACCCATAGCCATCCCTAAATAGAAGGTTTGCTGTATAAACTGGAGTTCGTTCATGAGGGTGTTTGTCTGTCGTGTCCCTCATTGAAATTGTTGTATGGTATGCATAATGAGCCACCAATTCATAACTATTTGCATGCTTTAAATTATTTTTTCAAATATGGTAAGATATCCTTATGCTTTTTTCTCTTTTTTTTGTTCTTACATTTGAAAGAACTATACTAATATTACAATGGCCTTAATTTTTTAATACAGATTTCAAGAAACGGAGAATTACAAGCAGCCATCGTCCAGCCCAGGAGCATGAATCTTCTGGTCTGGATGCTCTGGCCAATGCTGCGATCCTTGGGGACCCGGGTGAGCAAAGCACCACTGCTGTTGCAGCGACAACCAAACACCCCAGGCATCGTCCTGGCTGCTCATGCATTGTGTGTATCCAGCCCCCAAGTGGGAAGGGGAAGCACAAGCCTACATGCACATGTAATGTCTGCATGACAGTTAAACGCCGTTTTAAAACCTTAATGATGCGCAAAAAGAAGCGTCAATCAGAGCGTGAAGCAGAGATTGCTCAGAGGATTCAGCATATGTCCGGTCCCAAAGATGAAGCAGACGTAGAGAGCAGCTCTAAGCTTGCATCGACGCCTATGGATCCATCAGATAATGAAGCCAGGTCAGGGAATGAGTTAGAATCCAAAAGCCAAACCAATAATCTGTCAAACAAATTGGCCGACTCAGGCAAGGGACATCTAGATTTAAACTGCCATCCTGGCCGTGAAGAAGACTCACAAGCAGGGTTAGCACGAATGAGCATGACAAGTCTTCTTCAAGTAGCAAGCCTTCCATTGGAGACATACTTGAAGCAGAATGGTCTCGCAAGTTTATCCGAACAACAAGCAAGTTCTGCATCGCATGTACCAGCACAAGCTGGGGAAAATGGAGGGAGAGTTGATGAGGATTGCCAACCTGCTTCGGTTGCTCAAGAGCAGGAGAGCGGAGGCGAAGAGGATGATGAACCTGGACCAGACCAAAGCCAAACTGACCTTCTATAAAGTGCCTTTAAAGCCAAAACGACCCTGTATAAAGTGCCTTTTTCCTTCTCTTTTTTTTGCACAGATAAATTCCTAGCTTTTTTTTTTCCATGTGAGATGAGCAGTAATTTTTGTTTCTCTTTGAGGGTCTTTATTATAATATAGTGTGACAAGATACATGAATTTTTCTCTTTTCCCGTCCATTTAGAAAATTGGAGGTGACCTTGTGCCATGGCCATCGATGCAATACAGATACAAGTCCTGTTTGAAATTTCATTTTGCCTAGTATTTCTCTTGGAATTCGCATCTCATAAAATCTCTTCATTTCTCTCTTCCACTTGTTTGCATCATATATTGTAAGATCAAACCCGACCAACATTCACCACATTCGTTCAGTATCTTCGTTCTCCCTTTTGAGTATCATGGTTATCTTCAGGCAAACAAAGCCCAGGAGCATTCATGCAACAATACGTAACCGACAAAATCAAGGATGAGCATGAAACATGGGTTTGGAAAACTATCATGTAAATAGCATTGTTGATTACAATGAAACTAATTGAATCCAGTCGAACTAGGGTTTGCACTCTATCTACAAACTAGAATCCACTCTAATCAACATCGAGGGATGGGAAGGTGGAAGAACCACATTTTTATCTTTCTATATATTCTGTTGAATTACCAAAAAGGGTAAAAGAAAAGCCATTCAAAAAATGAAAAAATGCATATATTAACAATCAAAATCCTTCAACACCTGGCCTTCGAACAGCCGACGAAGATGATTTCCTGCTTTCTTGCCGTTCTAGCTCCTCAAGAGAGAGAGTTGAGGAACAAGCACGGGGAGGAAGAGACGGAGGCAATGCTCGAGGCCTGGTAGGGGAAATGGATGGCCGGGCTCTGGATGGTGGAGACGGTGAGAAACTTAACCTTGGTGCTGGGGTGATGATCCCATTGAGACTAGGAGATCTGGACATTTGTTTACCAGCAACTGCTGCTGGCTCTTGCAGAGGAAAGCGACTGGAGTATTTCATGTCTTGTATGACTTTGAGATGTTCCACAATGGTTCTCATAGTTGGTCTTTCTAAAGGATCCTTCTGAAGACATCTTAGAGCAATGTCTGCCAATGTGCGGGCTGCTTTTGCAGGGAAACGGCATTTTAGTTGAGGATCCATAATCAATGATAGTCGACAGTCATCAGCTAGAAATGGCCGGGTCCATTTGACCAAGTTCCTCTCTTCTCTAGGATGACGACTATCAAGATTTTTCCGGCCAGTGAGCAGTTCAAGAAGAAAAATTCCAAAGCTCCATACATTGCTCTTCGGAGTCAATAGCCCTCTCTCTACTGTCTCTACAGAGAGATTTGCGGCAGCCTGTGTGAGTGAAGAGAAATGGAAGGTGGTCAACTCCACATAGCAAAAGAATGCCTAAACAGATGCTTTTACTTAGACAAATGAAAGCATGCAAATTTAATGGAAGCCATCTCACCCCACTCCATGTATGGAGGCAGAGCAAAACAAGAAGAAATATCCGCAGGCGAGGTAAATCAGCTTACCACTGTACTGTTAGAGATCTCTGTTTCAGGGATGTGGCCAACACAACCATATCCTGAAAGCTTTGCACTAAAGTCTTTGTCAATTTGTATGTTGGCGGTAGAAAACTCATTGTACATTGCCTGCAAATCAAAGGATAGCATCAGCAAATATAAAACTTATGGAAAACTAAAAAGCTTGGACACTATGCAGTCTCCCACCTATTTCCCTTCAGGGAAAAAAAGAAGTAACAAACAGAGGATTTATTTCAATTGGCTCGTAGATTCACAAATCAGGATCTATTGCACAGATTTAATCAATTAAATACTAACAATACAGAAGAAAAAAAATGCTAACCTATCATCCATATGGAAGTCTGCTAAAATTGTGAGCTAAACATAATATCATGCATTGTTTCATTGTTCACTTTATGTGGATCAAAGCAGCAATTTTTTACCTGGAAAGGCCCTTCTTCATGCAAGAAAGCAAGACCTTGCGCAGCACATAAAGCAATTTTCATCCTGGTATTCCAGTCAATGGGAGGGCCATCAGACCTTCCATACAGTAACCGGTCCAAGCTTCCATGATAAAGCCTCTCATAGACCAGCATTCTCTGGTCTGCGCCATCACGTGCATTATAACCAAGCAACTTGCATAAGTTTGGATGTTGCAAAGATGCAAGGGTATTAACCTCATTAATAAATTCTTTTAAACCCTGGAAGATGAATACACAATGAGTTTAATTGCAAAATATCAAGCCACTTCAAGTGTTTAAATAGGAAAGGAAAACGATAAATAACACTTCATAGATCTTCTTTAAGTAAAGCATAAGCTATCAGCAAATAATGCAATCTAAGTTCTAATTGTATTCTTAAGCTAAAACTTAAATCATAGTATCATGCGTGAAAGAAAGTGATAAGATGGTTACACTTAGCACCTCATCTTTTAGCAAAATACATTATGTATCCTTAGCGAAAGAAAATTGACAGTATTCCTCTCTCAATCTACACAATTGCAAACATTCCTATCTGATTTTTTTGGGGAGCAAAGGTAAACCACATACATTGGCTTTTCTAGAAGGCAGCTCACTAAATTGGAGTTTTTGCTAATCATGTGAAACAAATAACAGCCTACGTACTCCAATATCCCTTAGGCCAGAGAAAGGACTCTCAGCGTAATATTTTGAAGGAGAAAGAAGATGGGGGTGTCAAATGGATGAGACAAGCTTAGTGAGTGCTTAGTTTACCAGTAGATGAATAAATTTCTAGAAACACAAGACAAATAAGAAAGCTGTTCATATATTTAAAGAATTATCAAAGCTCAACTATCAGCTGCCATCAACTGAAGATCTAAGAAAAATCTCCTGTGGCTGTACATTGATAAACAGTCACTTCATGCATTACCTGAGGAGATGGGTTAAGGCGAATAACACTAGCTTCAAACTTCTTCGAACTTGCAGTATCATCTCCAAAGGAAGCCCTGAACATTATGGAAGAAAGGCCTTCAGAGACACATCGATCTGAGGAGAAATTGCAGCAAGCAGATTGAATTTCTTCATATGGAAAGTTCCTGAGTGTTCCACTGTATGTTCCACTGCGAGGCAGTGGCAACGGACCAGAAGCATAAAGAGGGCCACTGCTATTCACTGATTTAAAGCTACTCATAGGCTTCAGTATAGCACCACCCTGAGGTGAAGGGAGTGGAAGAGGTTGTGGACCCGGTAGCCGTTGTTCCTTAGAAATTCCAATTCGATTTTTTGACTCCTCATGCTCATCATATTCAGCTGATGCAAGAGCATCTTGTTCTGCTGCATCAAGGCTTTCTGGAGCCGATAGTGCCCGTGCCCTGTTGCTAGGTACTTTGTTTTCTGGTTGAACAGGCTTCACTCTGGTCCGAAAACTAGGGGGTGCTGACTGCAATGAACGTGTTGGGACCTGTGGCTCAGGTAGAGTAGTTGGTATTTGCTCCTTAGGACTGACACGCTTGATGGAAACTGACGGCTCAGGCCTTTTCTTTTTGCACTTTAAACCAGTGAAACAACCCATCTTATCACATTCAATTCTTGAAACCTGCAAGGAAGTCCTTTCTATGTTTCAGTAATGAAAAAAAAAAAAAAACAGCTTAATTATCAATACCAACTTCCTAGGCAACAAAACATTTGGAAAAGAATGCACGTGTAAACTACAAGATTAGATATTCTCAATTATTCACAATAGGGTTACAAATCCTAATACGACCAAAACTTCAAGGGTTCAAGTTGCAGGAATTTCCATGGTTGACCGTAATTATCCAACTGGATAACCAAAACGATCAATTCCTAACCTTCAGTGCTTTTCTATGGAAAATGCTCAGTATACATGCCTTTACTCAGTGAGGTATCATGATAGGAACATTCAAGGACCTCCATCAAAGTTTCAATAAATTTTATCTTTTTAAATCAATGACAGCTCGAATTACACCTCAATTAATCAAAAACACTATAAAGGAAGTAAAATCATAGAGGAATAAGTTGGCCAGTGGGTTAATTTTGGACACCCCTTCATCACAAGTAGATCAAATTCCCTTAAATTTTAAGGACCGAATCATCAAAATTGCTATTGCAATCACAATTAACCTTGCACAACATACATCAGTGTTGCCAAAAAATAACAAAAGAACAAAACAAAATTATCCAACTTTGAGTTCTCCACACATAATCAAGCTATCTTAAATCCCCTAAAATCCCAACTAGACAATATGTTCCCCACCAATGACCTACACCATTAAATTACTGAAGGATCACAAAAAAAAAAGAGGCATACCCATTAATGCACTTTCAAAATAAGACAAAAGGCTACATAAATCAGCATCCCATCAACTGAACCAAACTACCAAAGCCCTGATCCAAAATCATCCCAACAAAATTTCAAAACTTTAAGCACCCAAAACTCCACATATCATCCAATCACCTACTTCAATTTTCCTATCAAGAAAATCCCACAAGCAAAAAAATAATACTTTAACAATAAAATATAAAAAATAAAAATAAAAATCAAGCAACAAACAAACATTAAACAAAAAAAGGTCACAACTTTACAATCCTATAACAAAAATAAAAAGAACCCAACAGCTTCCAACTTAAAACAACCACAATTCTTAAACCTTTAAAATCAATAATAAAATCAAACCTTTAAACACCAGCTCATAAAAAGCTTCCAACTTGAAAGAAGAGGGGATGGATATCGGGAGGGAGGAGAACCAAAAAAGGGGAAAGGTGTGATTATGATGAGGTAAAACAAAAACCCTTAACAAGTCAAAGAAAAGAAAGCAAAATGGGAAAAGGGGAGGGAGAGAGCTTTATTTTATTAACAAAAGGTAGACAAAAAAGATGCTAAGGTATATTTAGTGTAATAGAGAAGAGAGAGAGAGAGACAATGAGAGCACTGGTCAAACCTACCAAAACCCAGCATTTAATTACTCCATTTAAGATGTGATTATTGTCACCTACATTTACAAAAATAAAATATTATATATATATATATATAAATAAAATTAGATTTATCATTTCTTTTAAACATTTTTACCCTCTATGTTTTCTTGTTGAGTTATTGCTGGCTATTCCCATTTCTTTGTGTGATTTTGAGTAATGACTTGATTGCCCTTTATAGCTTGCAATGCTGTCTATGGTATTTTTCTTTTCTTCCAAGTTTTGTTTTTCAAAAAACATTTCTAGATTATTATTTGAAAATTGGTTCATCAACAAACTATCCATATTCACAATGATATGTTTATAAGAGTCTTTTTTTTTTTAATAATTTGCTAACAATGTGGATGCATATATAAGATTTGAAAGTAAAAATATGTGAAAAATAGAATTACTTTATGTTGAAAGGAAAAAATCTATTTTTCAAGTAAAAAAATATTTATTTATTTTTTACATAAGTTCTCTTATTAGTTAAAGATCATAATTGATTTAAATTCATCTTGTAAGAATTACAAAATAATATTATATTCAAAGTTAACTTATTTGGTAAGGTTAAAACTATAAAAAAATCTTAATTTCAAATTTTATAGTCAAAATCATTTAATTAGTAATTACAAATTATTAAAAATGTTCAAAACCAATTAAAAAATCTAATTTTATGAACACCACAACAGATTTTTTCCCACTTCAAAATTTAAATTGTTTATAAAACATTCAAGCTGCTAATTATGATTAAATTTCAGTAATTTAATTACATGATAAATATTTATATTCACAACATCAATACTATAAGATTTAAAAATACTTAAAGGTGAAATATAAATTGCTTTCTCATTATACATGGCACCATAATCCAAACCTAAGTTTTTTTGGTTTAAAAATTATTTCTTCCCCACTTCATTTAATTACCCTTTTAATACAATAAACTTTTCAAATATTAACAAATAATCAACATTATTCCTTTAAAAATATATATTCTAATAATCAGCCTCCAATGAACTAATAACATGCATGAATCTCTTAAATTTACTTCTATTTATGATATATTTAATAGTATGATGATGTTTAGTTGAAGTTATGTTTTATTTTAATTATAAATTTAAAAATATTTGATTAATTAATATATATTACAGTTTTGCATGAATTTAATTTTTAAAAAATTAAATTATAAAAAAATTACAATTTATATTTCAAAATATAACCCCAAAAGCTGATAAAACGACAAACAAACACAAACTCCACACAAAAAATTAAATCACCAACCCATTAGCTTATAAGGGTGTTTTGGTCTTGTGGGAGGTGGGGGGCATGCAAAATTGGAAAACTTGATGCCCATAACTGTAAATTCACAAGCTACCTCGATTTTCAACGAAGAGACCTCGATTGAAGTGACAGCTCAGTCAAACCTTGGAAACTTAATTATTTTCTTAAAAAAAAAGTTTTGAAATTTTTTGAATGTTTCAGTGTGGTCAAAGAGACCCATCAAGATAGGTCTTTGACTCAGAAGATTTGTCCCCGTCAGATTTGCTCGTGGCGGAGAGATCAACGGCCAGCATGAATCCACTGAAAGCCACTGTAGGTCCCACACTGAATAGAGACTTGGCGACTTCATCACGCGCCATGTAAGCGTGGGCTTCACACCAAAGGAGGGGGATCGTGGGGGCCATACGAGTGCTTTGTACTGTTCATTTTGATAGCGCGTGTGATTGGCTGCTTCTAAAACGCGTGGCGGTCTTAACTTGACTTAACCTGGATGGTAAAGTCATTACAGACAATATAAGGACTGCATTAATTCTGGACTCTGTTAAGAAAATCTTTCCCCGCTGTAATCATAGTTCATCTTATCCTATTAGTAATGGGCCAGACCTTGCGAGCCCAGATTACATGTCTTAAAAGGGTTCAAACCCGTCATGCTCAGCGGACCGACCCGGATCTTAAACGGGTCCGGATAAAAAATTAAACTAACTTATCAAAACTTATTAGTCTATCAAAATTCAATTCTCAGCATGTTAATTTTTTATTAAAATAATATTATTTTAATTTTTTAAATAATTTAATAATCTATATATAATCAAAACTCCACTTTTGACCCATTGTTTTGTTTTTAATATTTTAATCAAAATAATATTATTTTAATTCTTTAAAAATTTATTTTAGAGAATCAAGTTTTACTAATATAAATAAAATCACATCAAAGTATGGTATTTTATGATCTAGATTGGATATATCTATGGATATATACGACATTAATCATAGTTTTTATTCTTTATAATATTTTTTAACACATATTTAAAAAATTAATAAATGTAATAAGATATAGTGACTTGATGTTATATATTAATAATAAGAATAAAAATAATATTTTTTAAATACCTGAGTTTGTCAAGGGCAAAACATGGTTTGAGAAGAAAATATTAATGCTAAACATCAAGAAAAAAACTCTAAAAATAAACAGTGTGCTAGATCATGATCTTAAAGTGGGATTCATTCGTAGGTTCTACTAGTATAACGAATTATTAGTGTTCTTAATGGTTTTTTTTGTTATATATATTTTTTTATTTATATGAATATCTAAATTAATTTATACATATCATAACTAATCTCACAACTCACTAAACTTTCTATAAGTCTAAAAAACAAGTAAAACACCATAAAAATAACAGATATGCCCATGGAAAATCAAACTCCAGACGGGAGTAAGGCGAGCCTCGCGCGACCCTCGAGCGGTTGTTATGTATTCTTAATTTTACCTAACCTTGTCGTCAGGTTAGGTAAAATGGGGTTTTTCGGAGGGTACAACTGGTATTAACGGAGTCGGTCAAGTTATAATCAATATGATGTCTTATCAGCATAGGGCCGAAGACAGAGAAGACGAACCTTGTACAACGTGTTCAAAGTAGCAGACTTTGAAAAGTAGGGCGTCTTTTCTCTTGGGCTCAGGGATTTGGTCTTAAGCTTTCGGCTATAAATTTCGTGTTATACTTTGACCAGGTGAAGATTTTACAACACTCCAATGGAGGCATAAACTCCAGCCTAGACATTACTGGGCCAAGAATTTGCAAAGCCCTGTTCAGATTTGCAGCATCGTCTATCATATATTGATTCTTATAGCACAGGAGCTATGGCCAATTGTCATTTTACTTTGGGTCCAGGAGGGTTACACTCGCACACTTGTAATGTCAGATATCTTTATTAAAGGTGTTCTTGATATCACCTCCATACCTCGCTGATCTAGAACTTCATCTAAGCTAAATTTCATATTAAATCGAGTGAGTTAATTAGGTTTATTTGACAGCTCAAACCATGATCTGGACCCAATCAAAACTTGAACTTGATCTAGTTTAACTTTTTTTTTAATAATGTTATTTTAAAAAAATATTGAAATAAGATTGTGTAGAATTGATTCTGGTTAATTAGCAGCTTTGAACTTGGTTTAATAGCTTTGATGTTAGAGAACCATTTGTTTCTTTTAAAACAATGAAAACACAGACACACAACATATATAAAGATTAAAATAGATTAC
>Ga0325400_1002121_pt1 | contig 17123 bp, 10 predicted proteins | sample PopdelMetagenome_2_FD_205662 | JGI IMG/M metagenome (GOLD analysis project Ga0325400, IMG submission 205662) | Populus deltoides microbial communities from Bellville, Georgia, United States - Xylem-PdKOR-R1 | ecosystem: Host-associated > Plants > Phyllosphere > Stem > Wood/Secondary xylem... | reverse complement strand
TTAGGTATACCAGCAAAATTTCTTGTCAAGTTTTTGTTTTTCTTCGATTATGTTAGTGTCAACAACCAAGAACACAAAGGCAAAGAGCAAAAGACAACACTGCCATGAAACAAAGAAATGTAGCATGTAAGGCGGAAGCTGAAATTGATATCCTTAGGGATAACTAACAGAGGTGCTTCAGTTCATCAAGATTGTAGATGCCAAGTAGCCAAAAAAAAGATGAAAAAGCCCTACAAGGAAGCTTTATTTATTTATTTTTTATCCCGAGAGCATTCAATTAATTTTATTTACATTAAAATTTGAAATATCAATAAAATCCCTCTTCACCAGCAACTTTTTTATTATTAATATTTTATATTTATTAAAATATCAAAATACCCCTTACCTCTTCCAAAAGTAACAAAAAACCTATGATAAAAAAAAAAAAACCCTAAAAGGAAACTTCAATAATTTTTTTTTTATCCTAGAGCATCCAAGTAATTTTATTGTATATTAAAATTTGAAATATCAATAAAGCCCCTCTCCACCAATGAATTATTACAAAAAAAACTATAATGAAAATACCAAAATATCCTTGATCATTAGTGAATAAAAATTATCTTCTTATTGGCAATTTATTCATTTTACTTTACATAAAAAAATAAAAACCAAAAAATGACCTTTGGTAGACCAGCTTCAAAAATTTTAATTCTAAGAATAATGAAATTATTTTACTATATATAACAAAGGCACAAAGACAAATAAAGCCCCATTAATATGGCAATGACAAATTAATGAATTCTTATGAAATGACAAAAATACCTCCAAAAACAAGTTGTTTGGCTGGTTTTGAAGGGGAAAATGAAAAAAACATTGTAAATTGTCCACAACGTTTTTCCCATGCGTTTTAGTATTTCTTACTAGTTAGGTGAACTACTAAGAATTTTTTTGGCATAAAACAAAGAAAAAATATGCAAGCTTTTTATTTTTATTTTAAATCTAATTTTAAATTAAATAGCCTATGAAAACTATTTGTGTCAATAAATACAAAAAACAAAGTGTTAACGCATCTATTCAACTCGTTTAGCTGCAAGTCGAATAATTTTTTCTCCAACACAAAATAATTAATGTGCTGGTATTATTAATGTGTTTTTTTACATCAAGTAAAAAATATAACTGTGAATCACAAAATCAATGCTTACATATAATAAATGATAATAAAGATCAAATGCATTAATAAAAATATGTAAAATCTCAAGTTGGTTTTTAACGTAGGTCGTCTCAATTTCGGTGACCTAGGACATGAAATTGAGATAACCCTATAAATATAAAAGTGAAAAAAATACCAGAATTTTTTTTGAAAAACAATTCTTAAAAAAAATAATCAAAGTTAACCCGAACTAATCTTTCAGATTTATGACCCAAGTCATGAGATTAGAGTGACATTGTTAAAGACAAACCTGAAAAAACAAAAAAGCAAGATTCTTAACCAAACAAATATTGATGGATGAAATTAAAGAAAAAAATCAATAAAAAAAACTGCAAAACAAAACAAATAACAATTAAAAAAATTATGACTAAATTCAATATAAAAACCAATTGAAATCAAATGTTAAGGGAAAGTTTAAATGAAATTAAATGTTTTAGGGATGGAATTGAAAAACACAAATCAATGAAGAAAATGATTTAAAAAATAACATTTAAAAGAATTGCACCAAACTTGACATAAAGATTCAATGAAAAGAAATGCTAAGGATGGAATTGAAGAAAAACAAATAAATCAAGAAAATGATTGAAAAAAAAATATCAATTAAAAAAATAAAGACCAAATTTAATAAAAAAAAATCTAACAAGATCAAACAACTAGGGACGAGCCGAAAATAAAATCCAATTAGAAACAATCAATGTAAATAAAACAATTGCAATTAAGAAAAGAAGGACTAATATAATTTTTTACATGGGCAACACACAATTTTATAAAGAAAGAGAAGGAAAAAAAAAGCCAATTAGCATCAAACTAGACTTCACTATTATACACATACTACCTAGAGAGGAAGATGACGCCGAGACGCATCAAATGATGTGGTGAAAGCTTGATTTCAACCACTGTAGTCAGTAGCATGAGCTGCCCGAAGGCGGCAAAGCAACTGACGCGTCCAAAGCACGCGACACAAACCTTTTTTTTATGTGCACAAAACAAAAAAATGCTCCTATAACTAAACAACAATAACAAAAAAAAAACCCTTATGAAATTAAAGGGTAAGGGTAATAAAGTAATTTAATTGTTCATAAAACTATAAAAAAACATAAATGCCTTTAGGACTAAAAAATAATAAAAAAAAACTATTAGAAAATGACAATCAAGCCCCTAAAGCTAAGGCTAACAAATTTATATGATAAAGGGTACCTGAGTAATTTAACTGCTCATGACAAAATTGAAATTACCAGACAGCCTTTAGACCAAAAATTCTAATTGTTTATTTTTAAGAGCAATAAGGTAATTTCACTGTTATTAAAAAAATAAAAAGACATAAAACTCTATTTGAAATTTGAATAATCAATTATTTTAATTATTAAAATAATTATTTCTTGGGTATTTAATTAGTTTGGAGATTTCAACACTAACTAATTATTTAATAATTTGTTTTCTAATGATAATATTTCTTCAAAAGATGATTTGATTTTGTGAAGGATTTTATTTCAGTCCTTGAATATTATGCGGGACCAATAAATGAAACACATTGATTTAATGAAACATAAAAGTTCAACAATCACTACTCTAGAGCTGATAAAAGTTTCACAATTTAAAAATTAAATTAACAATTTAAAATGAATTTAAGAATCCCAGGAAAGAATTATCATTTTCTCTTTATTCCTAATAGATAGAGATAGAGTTAAAGAGAAAAAAGATTTCCTTATTTTTTGAATTCAAAATTTACCAGCATTAATTAAGAAGAAATGATAATTGAGTAATTAATGCTGTTTGTTTAAAGACCCATCCACTCAAGATATAATATTCATCGATTTTGAGATTAAAAAATTTGTTTTCCTGTATTTTAAGATTTGAGTATTGTGGTTGCTGATATAATAGTCATTAGATGTTTACATGATTATTAACTTTAGAATTTATAGAATTAGTCAAGTAAATTAGCCCGGATATTCATGCTAATAATAATAATAAAAATATATTTTAAAATATATTGGATATGAAAGGAAATCTTAAAAATAAAACTCTATCACGAAATTTCAAAAGTATTAATTTTTTTTCTTAGAATGAGGCACATCTAGCATAGAGCCGAACGGATTAATGGGAGAAACCTGGCACAAAAAACTACCTCCAAAAGGAGAAATGACACTCGAGATGTGCGTAACGTATGCATGGAGATAATGGGAAAAAGAGGGTGCATTTTATTGGGAGGCAAAACAGGGAGATAGCAGAGCAATTTAGGTTCATTGAACATGGTCATTTTCTTACTTGGTCGATTTGCCCCTCTTTATCTGATAGGCTTTTATTGTTTTTTAAAATATTTTTTATTTTAAAAAATATTAAAAAAATATTTTTTATTTTTTATGATTTATTATTAATATCATTATCTTAACATAAAAAAAATTAATTAAAAAAAACTTAAATTTTAAGTTTATAACTCAATATCAAATACTCATGATATAGTCTTGTTTGGCTGGGGCAATAGTGACCCTGACTGACCAAAACACACTCTCGAATTCTGCGCTGTGGTAATTAATTGGAAGAAGTAACAAGCAGCGACCACCTGGCATCACCATGCATGCATGCTGTCTCTATGCAAGGTGTAATAAATTGGAGAGATACCAAATACAGTTTCTTACTAATTAAGCGCATCTATTTTTGTTTAATATTTATTTCAAATTAATATCTTTTTCGATGACGTAAAAAATAATTCTTAAAAAATAAAACAAATATTATTTTAATATATTTTCTAAATAAAAACAACCATTACAACACTACCAAACAACCTAAATTCAGCAACAGAGAGCAGGTGATGTTTGCTAACTAGACCTCCTCTGACGACTCTCTTTCCGTGGGCTCCATGTATAAATAATATTCACTTCTAAAATACCTTCTCCACAAGCCACGAGGCACAGGCCACAGCGCAGTCTCTCCCTCCCTGTGCCATTTCATCAACAAGCCTGCACCCCTCTACACGCACTCTACTCTTCCCATCTCTCTCATTTCCTTCTTTCACTTCTTCTTTCGCTTGTTCGTGGCTGGACTGGCTCAATGGAAATGACGATGGATGCAGGGGATGATGGGCGCGTTAGAACAGGTACCACCATCTTCACCACCATTTTCATCAAGTGGTCTCTGCATGTCCCTGTGGTTTTTCTTTTCATTATTATTATCGCTCATTTGCATGGATAGAGGTTGATATTTCCATGTGTTCTGGCCTTTTTCTTCTCTTCTTTCTGAGGAGATCAGTTTCATGTCGACAAATTGGTGACTTGACTGTTTTCCCCTTTTGAAGAACAGCATCACAAACCCTAGCGGAAGATTCTCTGTTTACCCTTTTCACCCTGCCTTTTTATTTCTGTTACAGAGTTGTCACGCTTTTCTCACTCGAAAATTTAAAATTGGATTTTTTTTTTATTATTCTTTTTTCATTAACAAAATTCAGAGCGGGTGCTAACTCATAAAGTTATCATTGCCTTATTGGGCTGGTGTATATTTTGATTTCAGATCTAACTCCTTAGGCTGGGCCCAACTAGACCACCATACAGGGCTTAAGGCCCCTTACAAGATATAGGCCAGGATCCAGTGAGTACAGGCCTTGGGGCCCGCAGCAAAATTAGTTGACTTTAAATGGTGTTTCGTACCGATTGTTTTTTAAGATTTTTTTTATTTAAAAAAATATTAAAATGATATTTTTTTAATTTTATTTTTAATATATAATAATATAAAATTGTTAAAAAAATTAATTTAAAATAAAAATAATTTAAAATTTTAAAAAATAATAAATAAAATTAAAACTTGGTCGCAATTGCATTATATCATCTTATCAAGAAGAAGTGCAGCCACAGCCTCCTCGGCTCCCGGAAAAATGAGAATTGCAACAACATTGTCACAACCCGCCACCACCACTACTATTTACTCAGCTTCGAAAACGCCACAACCCCAGAACAACCCTAATTCTATTTCTTCCCAACAAGAATTATCTCTTCTTTCTAAACTCCATTATTGTAAATCTGTATCACAGCTAAAACAAATCCATGCCTTCATCATCAAAACACCAAGGTCTCAAACTCACCACATTTATGCTAAAAAACTCATCTACTCACTCTTACAACTAAACCATTTCCTTAGCCCCCCAAATGACAAAAACCTTAACTATGCTCACTCTCTTGTTAAGCAATGGGACAAACCTGATGTCTATGCTTACAATGCCTTAATCCAACGCATGTCATCAACTTCTATGCAATCTTTTCACTTGTATCAGGAAATGTTGATAAAGGGCATTATTCCTGATACGTACACTATCCCCTTTGTTCTTAAGGCATGCTCCCATTCTTTGGCTCTTTGGGAAGGTCAGCAGATTCATGCTCATTGTATTAAAATGTTTTTCATGGAAAATGTGTATGTTAATAACACTCTTATGAGGCTTTATGCTGTCTGCGGAATGCTCGACGTTGTCGAGAAGCTGTTTGAGCAAGGTCCTGTTAGGGACCTGGTCTCGTGGACCACGCTCATTCAAGCATATCTCAAGATGGGATTTCCAATAGATGCCGTTTCGGCTTTCTTTCGGATGTGCCAAGCAAATTTAAGACCGGACAATATGATTTTAGTTGTTGTGCTTTCCGCGTGCTCCAAGCTGGGAGACTTGAGTTTGGGTAGGAAAATCCATGAATATATGGTTCACCTTAAGGTGAATGTTGATTCGGATGTTTTCCTTGGCAATGCATTGGTGGACATGTACTTAAAATGTGGGGAAGCTGGTTTTGCTAGGCACATGTTTGATAAGATGCCTGTTAAAAATGTAGTTTCTTGGAATTCAATGATATCTGGTCTAGCTCAGCAAGGACAATTTAAAGAGGCATTGGATGTATTTAGGCGGATGCAAAAGGTGGGATTGAAACCAGATGATGTCACTTTAGTTGCTGTGTTGAATTCTTGTGCAAATCTTGGAATGCTTGATCTTGGAAAGTGGGTTCATGCTTATATAGATAAAAGTCACCTAAGGGCAGATGGGTTTATTGGGAACGCTCTTGTGGATATGTATGCAAAGAGTGGAAGCATCGATCAAGCCTTCAGAGTGTTCCAAGCCATGAAATTAAGAGATGTTTATTCGTATACTGCAATGATTGTAGGCTTGGCAATGCACGGGGAAGTAGAGAGTGCGCTATCTATCTTCTCTGAAATGCCCAGAACAGGCATAAAACCTGATGAAGTAACATTCGTGGGTGTTCTTTCCGCGTGTAGTCATGCAGGATTGGTGAAAGAAGGACGGAGATATTTTGAGGACATGTCCAAGGTCTACAACCTAGAACCTCAAGCAGAGCACTATGGTTGTATGGTTGACCTTTTGGGTCGTGCTGGACTAATAAGTGAGGCACAAGAGTTCATACAGAATATGCCAATTGCTCCTGATGCTTTTGTTTGGGGGGCACTACTAGGAGCTTGCAAGATGCATGCGAAGGTTGAGCTTGGGGAAAGTGTAATGGAAAAACTCCTAGAGGTGGAGCCCCGGAAAGATGGTGCATATACACTCATGTCGAACATGTATTCCTCTGCAAATAGATGGAGAGATGCTTTGAAATGGAGAAAGGCCATGAAAGAAAGAAACATAAAAAAGACTCCAGGGTGTAGTTCAATTGAAGTTGATGGTCTGGTTCATGAATTCCGCAAGGGTGAAAAAGCACATCCAAAAGTTAAAGAGCTATACAAGTTGCTGGAAGCAATGAATGGTCACTTGAGAAACTATGGGAATTTGGTCCACAGCAATGGATTATGTTGATCCAACTACAGGATACAAGCATGAAGCACCATTTGTCTTGGTAGATCAAGATATAGTCCATATGGAGTGAGAATTTGATATTTGCTCCACCTATTCGCTTCCCAAATTTTGAGGATCGTATATTAATTGAATATCATGTCAATGTGAACATAAAAAAAATAAGCATCCCGTATCAGTCGAACATCATCTCCACTTCATGATTTATCTTGTAATTTTACTTATGTTCCATGTTAGAAACGTCATCTGGGATCAATGACTTCTTGTTTGCAGTAATAACATGTTAATTTCTGCAAATGATGCCCACTTGTTTTGGCTAGTGTAATCAGGTAACATGTCATAGAATATAGTATAATCAGGATTAACCTGCAACTAGTAAGAGCACGTACTAGTGGCTTCATTTGATGAATAACAACTAGAATCATATTCGCACAAAATAATAGGCTGACCCAAATTAAGAGAACCTTCAGACACTAGAGATACATGAGATGATACTTCAATGAGGGCTGACCTAGAAATATGCTCATTTATATGACACGCTGCTAACAAAAAAATGCATGTACTTTTACCTTTTCACATTCTCTATTTCTTATTTAATGTTCAGGTTATGACCATCACTTACCGTGTTTCATTGTGATTTAGGTACCTTGTGGACTGCTACAGCCCATGCTTTTACGGCTGTTGTTGGTGCTGGCATATTAGCATTGCCTTGGAGTGTTGCTCAATTGGGTTGGATCCTTGGCCCCTTCGTCCTCGTCTTCTTTGCCATTGTTACATACTATATTGCCTCTCTTCTATGTGATTGCTATAGAACACCAGATCCAGTAACTGGAAAAAGAAACTATACGTACATTCATGCTGTGAGAGAACTTTTAGGTATGTATCTATCCTTTTAATGTGCATTGTTATAATGATTCCCAAAATAAATTGTTTTATATGCATATATTCCTTTTTATAAAATGTAATTAATATAATTCACTTCGATTTTCTTTTTATTTCCATTCTTATTGTCCATAACCTGTAGAAGACTTGAGTGGACCATAATAACCACAGTAATATAAGGCACAAAGTAAAAGTTTCACAAAATATCAGGGTTCTATACTTTCCACCTGAAATCATGGCTTATCATGTATTATATGTCAAACAGTAATTACTTTCGGTTTGTGCAGGTCCTAAGAGTGAACTTATTTGTGGAATATTGCAGTATTCAATATTATGGGGAACAATGATTGGCTACACAGTTACAACTGCCATTAGCATAGCGTGAGTTGCTTCAAAAAACTTTTTTGATAAAATACATAGATCTGTTGCAATTTATTCTTGATTGTGTGTTGGTATATTGTAGTTCTTGAACTCTCTGCTAGTGCATCTACAGCTTTGCTGCATAAGCCTAAACAATTTATTTCTGAACATCACAATCTTAAAAGTTTCACGTGTATGTGATACCCATTAATTGAGCATAAGACATTCCTTCTTATTCAACTGTGTGCAAGTGCTTAAGATGTTGTAGCTAATGCTTCTGTTTCATCTTTTGAACAGGTCTGTAAAGAGGTCAACTTGTTTTCATGACAAGGGACATAATGCAAAATGTGGAGTGTCAGGAAATCTCTATATGCTTATATACGGAGCAATAGAAATATTTCTATCTCAATGCCCAAACTTGGAAAAAGTGGCAATCCTTTCAGTAATTGCATCAGTCACATCATTTGCATATGCGCTCATAGCATTATGTCTATCTACTGCTAAACTATCCTCAAACCATGAGTTTAAAGGAAGTCTCATGGTAGCGATGGTGGTAAATACTGAAGCTACGTCAGAAAGATTTTGGCAAGCTTTTCAAGCTCTTGGAAACATTGCTTTGGCCTATACTTACTGCATGCTACTCCTAGAAATTCAGGTTTTGCACTTTAACCTAAAATTGTTTTTCATTTCTTATAGTCATTTTCAACAATTACCCATCCTGATTATATAAACCAATTTCCTAAAGGATACCCTGAAGTCAGTTCCACCAGAAAATAAAGTGATGAAGAGAGTATCATTGTTTGTTGTTGTTGGGACAGCATTCTTTTACATTTCTCTGGGATGCATTGGTTATGCCGCATTTGGAAATGATGTTCCTGGAAATATTCTCTCCGGATTTTATGAACCATTTTGGCTTGTTGACATGGCCAACATTGCTGTAATTATACATCTAATTGGGGCCTATCAGGTATATCCGTGCTCAATCCCTACTTGTCATGTATATGTGCTCACACTTGCTTGCAAAACAGCCACGAATTGGCCTTTGCAGTTATGATGCTTCTTCACATTTCGTTGAAATCCAATAGTACTTTCCCTCTTTATTATGCAAGTTACTGGTGGAGGCTATTCACATTCAAGTGTCAAGACTTCAATTGCATCTAGGTTGATTGAATGTAAAGCTGATGTTATCACATTCTATGCAGTGACATGTAGTTGCACAATTTGATTATTAATTTTAAGTTCAACTAATGCACCAAACAGAATTATTTATAAATAAAAATTAGCATTTTAGTTATTTTCTTGCATCAATGATCTATTTTTTGTATATAGAGGTAGACTATTTTCTTTACAATTATCCTGCTATAATTTGTAGGATCCAAGTGGCTAAAATCATGTTGTAATGCACAAAATATCCCATGCTTGATGCAACAAATTTATCTCTGTTATTGATTTGAAGCTTTGCTGCTAACTAAGGTAGCCTTAAGCCTGTTAAAGTCTATGCTAGCCTTTCTTAATAATAGTTTTGTCCAAATGCACCTGTGGGTATAGTGCACAACTTCGAGATATTTTCAAAATTACAAGGAAGCAAATTGATTGAAGTCACTGGATTTCCAGCATTGCGACAATGCCTTAATTTACAGCATCTAATTATTGGCTACATATTTCTTCTCTTAGCTGAATTACATGTCTGAACTGGATTCGTTCTGTCCTGAAAGTAGCACTTTTACATACATGGTATGAAGGATACTTGACTATACTTTGTATCTTCTTGATAATGGATTGCAAATTTCCTTTCTAGGTGCATGTGTTTTCAATATCAGCTGGTAAATTTTGATCGCAGTTAATCATTTCTGAACAGATTCTTGAAAACTTATTTAACATGGATTTACTTGAAATCAATAATTTCATGAAATGACACCATATGGTTTTTATATTTGGATATTCGGTACGTGCTCTCTGTCCATTCTGACAGTTGTAGAAAGATCCATTTTCATGAAAATGATTGAGAAATTTATGTACGCCAGTCATCCTGAATATTCAAGTACTTTGGTTTCTTTTATTTTCTTTGAATGGATTATTAAACTTACCACCTCGCATGATGTTTGATTTCAGTCCAAATTTTGTTTTCATTGCTCTTCTCAGGTGTATGCTCAACCACTTTTTGCTATCAATGAAAAATGGATTGGGTCAAGATGGCCAACATCATCTTTCAACAAAATCTACACCATCAGATTCCCATGCTCGAGAAAAGGTTCCCTTCACTTGACTATAAACAGGTTGTTTCTACGCACAATCTTCGTTGTTATCACAACTGCAGTTGCAATGATGTTTCCATTTTTCAATGCAATTCTCGGTCTTCTCGGCTCAGTTTCCTTCTGGCCATTAACAGTCTACTTTCCGATAAGCATGTACATAGTGCAGGCCAAGATCAAGAGAGGAAGCTGCCATTGGTTTGGTCTCCAAGCCTTAGGGTTTGTGTGCTTGATTGTAACTGTCGTCTCTGGAATTGGTTCAGTTGCAGGTATGGTAGAGTTTCTTAAGAAGGCAAGACTGTTCCATATTGAGATGTAAGGCAGCAATCCCTTTGTTGGTGCTGGCACTTGTTTGACATTTGTTTTTGCCAATGTTTTCTAATCAAAATTTGAGACAGTTATCATAAATGTTTGACGATAACATGTTATCTTTTGATCTCGTGACTCATATGTTAGGACATCTCCAACTCAGGAGGTAAAAGCATAGCCAAAATACCTCTTCTCTCCCGTAAAAGCTATTTCTATATATATATATTCCTAAAAAAGCTAGCAAGCTGTTAACAATTTAGCCTTGAAGATGCTTTTACTCGTATACATTGCTATATTTTCCCTTCACCTGAAGATAGCAACCCAGGCTTTTTATTTTTTATGGTCTAGAGTTGAAATTCTTGTGGTTGATCCCGATCTTGAATATTGCAAAATATATTAGACGAAAAAGAGAGGAGATCAGGGAAGAGATGGTTACCAATGCAGTGCACGTATTTTGTCGGATTTCCAATTGAGTTATTATATTTCCATTTTTTCTGTTTGAGTTCTCATATATTTCTAAGAAATGATCAATCAAGTACATTTATTCCAGAAACACCATTAAGTGTGGCAATGAAGAAAATATTTTGAGAAGGATAATTTCATGAGTGTGGCAAAATTTTCTGGAAGGAAGATGAGGATGCATGCAATCGTCCATTAATTTGGTTCCCATAATCCACCCATGCTGCCTTCCATCAGCATGTAGTTGTGTTGAGTAGTCTTTAAAATAATTTTCAATAGTCTATTAAAAACAAGCTAAAAAATTAAAAGAATAAGTATTAAAATTAACAAAAAAAAAAAAAAACAATGTATTATTAACTTGGATTGAAACGTGAAACTAAAAAAACCAATACGTGATAAAAATTAAATATGTAGAAATTATCAATAGTTTTTTTACATAAAAAATCATAAATAAAAATAAAAAAAATTATGCAAGCATCAAATTATATAAATCACAAACCATTGTGTAAATAAATAAAAAATGTTATTAACGATAAATAAAAATATAATGGAAAAATTGAGAGAAAAATGTAGATTAAGATATTTAATATCACAATATGGGTCATTTATGTGATTGTGTTTAAAAAATATTTTTATTTAAATCAATTTGTAATAGAAATAGACACATAAAATTTATTGAATAAAAAAAATATTATGCAAGGTTGCATATATTAAAAATATTATAAAAAATAAATATGTAATCTATATAAAAAAATATATAAAAATTACAGATGAATCATATCATCAATTTAAAAAACTAAATACACTAAATATAATAAAATATATAATCATTATTTAAAGAAGGCTAAATAAGACAAAAAATTTATAGAGAATGAGTATTAATTAAAACATAAATTTAAAAATTATTTTAAAAAATAAATAAAAAAGAATTAATTAAAAGAATTCAAAATTAAAAAAAGAAGGAATGAGGACGTTACTAGACATGGTAAGCTAGGCCAAGCGTTTGGTAGAGCAAGAAAAGGCTTACGCGCGGGCCGTTAAATTTTTTTTCTTAAGTTAATGGGACAGACAACATGTCATTTGTCTATTTGCTCGTCTGCCCTAATTGTTTGAAAAAAAAATACGACACGTCCTAGAATCTAGCAATTGGTTGGCCAAAAAAACAAGGTTGTTGTTCTTTTGACCTAAAAACTCATTTCAATCCATTTTTTACTCAAAATATCTAGGACACCGTAGAAACATTGTTGAACCAATTCATGGTCTCCAAAAACACAAAAATAACCCTAAAACCTGAAATCAACCTGAAACAAAAAATCTTCCTAACCTCAAAACTATTTTTAGGTGTTTTCAAGGTAAAACAACACCTAATTTTAACTCCCCTCATCATATGTTTTAGTGGCTATAATCATCGCTAACAACAAATTTCTCCCTCTACACTAGAATCTGTCGACCCACTCTTTGTCCTAAAAAAACTAAAAAAAGAGGAAAATGAAGTTTGATACTAAAAGATGGGGGACTAAAATGAAATTTGTAAATTTAAAAGACACCACCTATTTTTCTCATTTTTTCACTTCAGTCCACTGTCTTTCAATTCAACCTTCCTTCCAAAAAAAAAAAACATAAATGCAATTGGGTTTTAATTTGGGCTAAAAAGGGCTTAATTGTTCATAATAAATGTCAGAGGACCAAATTGAAAATTTTCAAAAAACTTACTGCAGTAAAAATTCACTACAATGATATAAGAGGGGATGACGATGGACAATAAAAACGCTATAGTAAAACCTCTATCTCTTTTAGTTTATAATATTAGATTGGTGGCTCGCGCAATGCTGTAGGTCAAACTAAATTTTTTTTAACAAAAACAATTACGAGACAATTATGTTTTTAAAGAAGTTAGAGAAATTCGATAACTAGGTTAAATCTTGATGAATTTAATAATACAATAAAAAATATGGTAACAACAACAAATAAAAAAAATTGCCCTAGACAAAGCTAAGCTATCACGTGAAACTCATGACCTCGACATAAGATATGTCTAGGTCATGTCTATCATGCTTCTTATATCATGAGATCAAGATAATTTAATAGAAAAAAGTGACGATAAATAAAACAAAACTAAATAAAATTGAGAGACAAATGTAGATAAAGATATTCAATATCGTAACACGGATCATTTACCCGATTGTGTAAAATAAAAGAAAAAAATACTATGAAATTTATTGAATAAAATCAAAGGAAAAAAAAACTATCTAAGGCTGCACATATTAAAAATATGATAAAAAATAAAACATTTTTAATTTTAAAAAATAAATTTAATCTATATAAAATAAAAAAAAAATTACATATGAATCATATTGACATCGTTAAAAATTAAATATACCCAATATAATTAAAAAATTTATCGCCATTCAAAAAAAATCTAAATAAGCAAAAAAATCACAAAGAAAGGGTATTAATTAAAACATAAACTTAAAAATTATGTAAAAAAAAAAACATATCAAAGGATATTAGTTAAAAAAAAACAAAACAGAAATGAATGAGGTTAGGCGCTGCTTGGCTTGATAAGCCAGGTCAAGCACTTGACCCATCAAGAAATGTCTCACACAAGGGCCTTTTATTTTTATTTTTTAAGTCAATAGGGAGCCCAACTTCTTTTGAAAAATCATAAATAATGTGTCATTTGGATTCTTAGGTTTTTGTGTACTGTGGTGGTCAGAAAAATAGTGTTCATGTTGTTTTCACCCAGAAATCCATTTTCAACTCATTTTGACCTAAAACACTATGAAAGCATTCCAAAAACCTTGTTAAACCAATCTATTACCTAAAAAAAAAGAGCCAAAAAACAACTCAAAACCCAAAATCAACTTGAAAAAAAAAATCTTCCCAAAGTTTAGATATGTTTTCTAGACGCACTTTCAAAGTACAAAAAAAAAAAAACCACACCTAGTTTGAACTCCTCTCATCATATGGTATCATTTGACATACAAATCGATTATTTTAGTGGTTATAATCGTTACCAATGATAACTTTCTCTCGCAACATTGGAATCCAGCGAGTCCCTCTGTCTCCTCCCACAAAAAAAATTGAAAAAATAAAAAAATAAATTTTGGTACAAAAATTAAATTTTTGAAAACTAAAGGAATCAGTTACCTAAGAGCTAAAAGATGGAGTAAAAAAAAAGAGCTTTTACAACAAATTTCAAAGCTTCCATGCCACTTGTTTCACTTTTTTTTTTCTTAACTTAAGTCATATGTCTTTGAATTCAACCTTCCCTAAAAAAAATATATATAATTAAGAGCTAATTTGGGCTCAAAAGGACTAAATGATGCAAAATAAAAGTTCGAGGATTAAATTGAATTTTTTTAAAAATAATTACTACACCAATCCATAATGATCTATGAAATTGTGAACAATAATTGTTAGAATTAAAATTAGGAACGAAGAACATAAAAAAATAAAATAGCAAACAAAACTTGAGACGTGTATAGATACTGTCCTTAAGGATATTTCCTCAACAAAAGGTTATCCCGCAAGATTTAATAGGTTCTTCCTTAAAAAATAATGAGGGATGCAGAAATAGCAAGAGAAAAAGTGAAAAGAAAACCAACAAGTTCAAGTGTAAAAAATTCTGGCCCAGGTTCTTATTTTTTGTTATTCATAGAGTGTATGGTCCTTATATAGGTTGTTAGCTTGTAATAGCAAAGAAGAAAATAAATAATAGAATTAAAGAGCATTTATAAAGAACAATTTTTAAAAAAATAAAAGAATTGTTAGAAAAATAGTTGTTATATAACAATAATAAAAATTAATGCATAGTGTTTAAAAATTATGGTTGTTATATGAATTTTACAAAAATTAATTCCTAGAAAATTATTGTTTCAGTTTGAGGGCCAAAGAACAAATTATTGCTGGAGACAAAAGGTTTAAAATGTATAGATACTGCCTCACGTGCAAGGGGGCAATAACCGGTTTTCCTCTTGCTCGGCTCAACATTATGCGCGCGAGCCCACTACCATTTTCTCATTGGTTACTATCCCATATCAAAATTTACTATATAAACGCTAATTGAATGTTTTATTTTTTCAATATGAAATAAGAAGCCCTATGTATACTTTATTCTCATAAGAAAACAATTGTGTTTTTTCAATGTGGGATAATAACTTTTGAAACAGTTTTCATTATTTACAACAATCCCCTATATATTTCAAAAGATTTTTGGAATAAGAAAAAAAACTTGCTAAAATTCTATCTATTGAGTGTAATGCATCTAACCTAGTGTCTTTTGGACTATGAACTAGATCATATAAAGAGTGAGATTTAACTTATAAAATTATTGGTGAAATTTTTAACTTATATGAACCAAAAATTCATAATGTAAGTTAGGTATCCCACTAATCACATTATACCCCCACAATTTCTTGTTGTTTGACTTGGTTTTGTGCTTAAAAGGCCATGTGCGCGCTTGGTTGTTCATGATTGCTCTAGAGATTTTGATAGTATTTCATAGGAGTGACCCACTCCACACTCATATAGATGATTTTATCAAGTGTTCACTGCAATTTGAACACTATCCATAAGAAATATGGAACTCATTAAGAACTTTGTAGTTCATCCTCTTTATAATTGTAAACTAGCACTATTCTCACATCATAGAAAAAGACTTGTTTTATAATGCTACAAAATCACAAATGACTTTGTTATTTACCCATATGAACCTATTTTATGAGGTCTCTAATCATATAGGTTGAGTTACCATCATTTTGATTTCTCATTTAAGCATTAGTCCAATTCCTCTCGATGTTTCTAATATCATTTTTCTACAAAGTGGTTTAGTTAGAGGATTGACCAAATTCATTTCCGACTTTACATAATCAATTGAAGTAATTCCATCTTTTAGCAGCTGCTTTACACATCATGTCTTAATTGAAAATGTTGATTTTTACCGTTGAAAGATTTATTCTTAGCAGTGGATATTGTTACTTAGCAATCACAATTCATTGATATAGAAGGTGTTGGTTTTATTTCCAATGGAATTTTAGTTAAAAAGTTCCTCAACCAATCAGCTTCATTTCATACTGATTCTGAAGCTATAAATTTTGACTTTGTGATAGATCAAACGATTAAATTTTGCTTGGATGATTTCCAAGACCTTGCACCACCACCAAGAATAAAGATATAACAACTAGTGGATTTAATCTCATCTGAATCGGAAATCAAGTTAATATCGTTGTATACTTCTAGTACAATGAGAAATCCAATATCTATAATATCATAGTCCAGGATACCTCTCAAATATTTTATTAGTTGGACTATATCCGTTCAATGCTCATGATTGGGATTGTGTGTATATCTACTTAAGCCAAGCAATAACTTTACCTTTGTTTTTCTTTAATTAAGTGCTAGCATCATAAGGAGTACTCACAAGTGTCATATTAAAGTGACCAAACTTCTTGAAAAGTTTCTCTACATAATGTTTTTGTGTTAACATTATACAATTGTCTCTTCTTATAATTTTAATATCCAATATTACACTAACTTCACCCATATCTTTCATATTAAATTTAGAGGTTAAGAAATGTTTAGTGCTATGCATGACATTCATGCTAGTACAAAAAATAAGCATATCATCTACATATAAACTAATGATTATGTATTCATTATCAATAGACTTAGTATACATATATTTATTCACACTAATTGGAGAAAAACCATCATTTAAAATAACTTGATCAAATTTCTCATGCCATAGTTTATGAGCTTTCTTTAAGCTGTATAATAATTTTTCAACTTACAAACTTTATTCTTTTGTCTAAGAAGTGTACAACCTTAACCTTAAGGTTGTATCATATTTATCTCTTCTTCTAGATCACCACTTAGAAAAACAGTTTTAACATCCATT
>Ga0325400_1002115_pt1 | contig 17132 bp, 6 predicted proteins | sample PopdelMetagenome_2_FD_205662 | JGI IMG/M metagenome (GOLD analysis project Ga0325400, IMG submission 205662) | Populus deltoides microbial communities from Bellville, Georgia, United States - Xylem-PdKOR-R1 | ecosystem: Host-associated > Plants > Phyllosphere > Stem > Wood/Secondary xylem... | reverse complement strand
AACGCAAGAATAGTAGACGAATGCTCTTGTTCACCAAAAGAAATACATTGCATGTTCTTTTAAAATTTCAGATATTGTGTCCGAAAAGCTGTTCAATGTTGGGAAGCACATAGTTCAAAATGTTGAAGCCATTTCCGGTCTAAGCATGCAATGAATATACATTTCACATCCTAACAAATCCAACTCCTCCGTCTTCAAGATCTCTCGCTGTTGTCTTGTACATGCCCTGCATAAATGGGAAAAAAAATGAGAGAGAATAAAACATTAGATTCTTATCGAAGTTGCAAGAATGAACAAGGAAATGCTTAACCGCTCTTGTCCACTTCCTACTGTTGTATTCCATGGCTTCATACAAAATTAAAAAGAGGATAAAAGTGACAGCAAAAGAAAAGGGGAAGAGAAGAGGAGATATGAATGAAAGGCAGGAAGACAACATGTAGTGGATGAATAACCTTTTCCATCCCTTCTTATAGGAGCTGTGGTCCCTTGGGATAAGCTGCATGAACCATACCTGCTTCAGCAGCTTTTTTCCCATCGTAGCGATTCCTAGAAATACACATTTTCAGAAAACTTAATTATCAGGCTACCTCTTATTGATCTAAAACAAAGATTTGTCCATGGATACAATGCTTCTCCAAATGGAGTTTAAATGCGCACCCTGTAGTTTAAATGCGTACCCTTTAGTTACAACTTGGACCGAAGAACTGACATGATTCATTGACAATCACAACTAATTTCTGTATACGTAGTGGCAATGCAAGATTTAACTATAGTGGAAGTTAAACTTGGAAACTATAATGGGTTTTAGATTTTGGAAAATTATGAGCAAGCAAGTGCAACGAATATTATTCTTGAATTTTTTAGATATATTAATCTGAAATTAACAGCAGAGATTTTAACATCAAAGCAAAAATAGTCAGCAAGAGGATGGGCTGACTGGCTGTCCAACAACCTTCTCTTCTTTTTTTTAGGTTGTGCCGAAACAGGTTCAGCCTATCTCTTTTTTAATTGAAAAAGATGAGAGGCAGCAAGATGTAAGTCAATTCACGTCATATATGCCTTATTTAGAGTAAAAAAGAAAGGGATGGGTGTAGATTATTGAAGGAAGAAGATTATCTGGCGCAAGGGCTATATGCTGGCTGTACACGGTAGTGGTAGTGAGCACTAACTGGCAGTTACGGTGGCGCAAAGAAAAGGGGCAACACCAGCGAATAAAGCTAGGGAGAGAGGCTAATTTTTTCTCAACTTTGACCTCAGATTTCTCTGTAATGTTTTGAAAGTAAATGAATAGGAAAAGGCTACAAAGCCTTTGGTGGCTTAAAGAGTAAGTATTATTAAATGAAAGGGTATAATAGTAATTGAATAAAGAGATGATAAATATATATAGAAAGTAAAAAGAAAAAAAAGAAAAGAGGGATCTGAAATTTTAAGAGAGCAAACCGGCAGGAGAGAAAGGGGAAAGAAGAAAAAGAAAAGAAAAGAGAGAAATTAGAAGGGAAATAAGGAGTTGAAGAAAATAAGTTTAAAGGTCAGATTTAGGTTTATAAATGTATAAATGTGTTCTTTGAACTTTAAATTTTGGTTTTGAAAATTTATGTTTTGGGTTTAATTGATGAATTAATCTGAATGTTATGGGGTTGATTGTTGTGGGTAATTGATTATTTAGTTGATTATGGAAGATTATAGGTAAAGATGATGATTTTGAGTTATGATTTGTGTAAATGATGAATTTTGGGTTAGAAATCTGGAAAGAACAGTAGGTTTTCTGTTGAAATTCTGGGTTTGAGGTTGAAGATGATAAAATTTCGGTTTGGTCCCTCAATTTGTGAAAATTACAGTTTAGTCCCCAAACTTTGGAAAATTACAGATTGGTCCCTGGAGCATATTCCGAGATTCTGGACAGAATAAAAGATGAATTATGGGCAGAATTCCTTTATAGTTATGAAATTTTAACACTTTCAATTTGGTCCTCCAATTTGACAAAAATTACAAATTGACTCTAAAAATTTGAAAAAATTCCAGAATGGTCCCTGGAGCATAATGAGATATTCTGGACAGAATTGAGGATTAATTATGGTCATAATTTCAGTATAGTCATGGATTTATGATATTTTTAGTTTGATCCTTCAATTTGATAAAAGTTACAATTTGACCCTTAAAAATATGATAAATTCCAGATTAGTCTCTAGCTGTAATATTAGCTTTTGCAGATTGGTTTGATGAATAATTGAGGGTTATTTAGTGAATTATTATTTGTTTTATTATAGATTAGATTTAGGAAAAACCGTTTAATTTTGGGTTTTTTAGAAAATAACTAGTTTAGTCTAAAAACATATAGCGTTATGTAATACACCTTAGATAAGTGTATTAAATAGGTTATATATTTTTTTGAGTCATTCTTGAATATGTCTCTTTTGTATTCAGATAATCCTGATATTCTACCGGCGGGATGTTAGTAGGATTTTCTTCAGTGTCTGCTTTTAATTTCTGTTTGCTTTCGAGTCAGGTGAGTGGATAATTTTCTATATACATGAAAAATAGTATAAATATTTGATTTGTTAATATGAATTTGATTATATTTCTTGATAATTGGTTCAAGATTGGTCATGATCAATTGTTGAATCTGAATTCTTGATATGAACTAGTATATATTTTGAATTGACAAAATATTTTTCAAGAAGCATGATCCAATTCATATTAACAACTCAATTATTTATAATATTTCTCATGCATATAGAAAATTATTTACTCACCTTACTCAAAAGCAAAAAGAACTCGAAAACAGATACCGAAAGAAATCCTATTGATAACCCGCTGGTAGAATATCAGGATTATCTAAATACAAAGGAGACATTCAAAAACAACTCGAAAGAACATACAACCTATTTAATACATTTAACTAAGGGTCTATTCTATAACCCTATATGTTTTTAAATTAAACTAATTATTTTTCCCAAAAACCCAAAATTAAACGGTTTTTCTGAAATCTAATTCATAATAAAACAAATAATAAGACTTGATAATAATTTATTAAATAACTCTCAATCATTCATCAAACCAATCTGCAAAAGCTAATATTACAGCTAGGGACCAATCTAGAATTGATTATATTTTTAAAGATCAAATTGTGACTTTGTCAAATTAGAGGACCAAACTAAAAATATCATAAATTCATGACTATAGTGAAATTATGTCCATAATTCTTCCTCATTTCTATCCAGAATTTCTAATTATGCTTCAGGGACCATTTTAGAATTTTTCCAAATTTTTAGGGTCAAATTGTAATTTTTGTCAAATGGGAGGACCAAATTGAAAGCGTTAAAAATTCATAACTATACTGGAATTCTGCCCATAATTCATTTTTTATTCTGTCCAGAATCTCAGAATATGCTCTAGGAACCAATCTGTAATTTTTCCAAAGTTTGGGGACTAAACCGTAATTTGCACAAATTGAAATTTCATCATCTTCAACCTCAAACCCAGAATTTCCACAGATAACCTACTGTTATCTCATGATTTCTAACACAAATTCACCATTTAAACAAAATCATAACTCAAAATCATCATCTTTACCTACAATCTCTTAAAATTAACTTATTACTCACAACAATTAACCCATAACATTCAAATTAATTCATCAACCCACCCAAAATACAATCTTCATAACCCTAACATTCATTGAAACAGAAATTTAAAACTCAAAGAACACACATTTATGCATTTAAAAACCTAAATCTTACCTTTTAAACTTATTTCCTTTAACTCCCTTCTCCTTCCTTATCTTTTTCTTTTTTCTCTTCTTCTTCTTTCCCTCTCACGATTTTCTCTCTAGGAACACAACTCTCTCTTCTTCTTTTTTTCTCTTCCAATTTATATTTATCAACTCATTATTCAATTACTACAATGTCCCTCATTTTTTTATATCTACTTCTAAGCCTTCAAGGGCTTTGTTGTCTTTTCCTACTCATTTATTTATAAACCTCACAAATTGCGTTCCTAATTGACCTGGAACTTTTAATTTTATGCAATTTCACCCTTGTTAAACTTTAATATCAACCCTGAATTTCAGTGCATTTTTTATTTTAGTCCTTGGTTTTAGGTTTCTTCAATTTAGCCTCTAATTGACTATTAAACTTTCAATTCTTTTCAATTTCACTTCTGATTTCAGCCAATTAAATCCCCAGAGTTCAGTGCCTCTTTTTAAAAGTTTTTGGTTGTAAATTTCTTCAATTTAACCCTTAATTAACCATTAAACTCTCAATTCTCTTTAATTTCACTCCTAATTTAAGCCAATTAAATCTCCAGAATTCGGTGCCTCTTTTAAAAATATCATTGGCTGTAAATTTCTTCAATTTAACCCTAATTGAACATTAAACTTTCAATTTCACTCCTGATTTCAGCCAAATAAATTCTGAGAGTTCGATGTCTCTTTTAAAAAGATCCCTAACTGTGAATTTCTTTAATTTAACTCCTAATTGATCCTAAACTTTTAATTTTCTTGCAATTTCACCATTGATTTAAATCAATTGACTTTGTAAAAATTAAATTGATCTTTTAAATTTCTAATCCTCTCAATTAAGCCCAAATTAGACTTTCGAACTTAATTATTCACCAATTAAATCCCTAATAAAATTAATTTGACTTATTTAAAGTATAATTAAATCCTTACATTTAGTTAGATCTTTTAATTTGACCAAAATTAATTCTTAAGCTTTTAATTTAGCCAATGATTAAATCAAATTAGTCTATTAAAAATCTAATTATATCCTTAGATTTAATTTTTATGCAAATTTATTTAATAATGATTTAATTTAACCTTAAATCTGTATTAGCAATAAAATTTTAGATACAATGATACAATTAGCTAGGCTCCCAATTTATTCAAAATCACATCTTAAACATCGCTTTTGTCAATATATTAAAATCCAATCCTCCCTAGCCTGCTTTTGTCAAGATATTAGTCTTTTTACTATTATTTTTTATTTTTTATTTTAAAAGAAAAAAGAATAAATTTCAGACGAATAATCTAAAAATAAGTTATAACAATAAAGATATTACAAATTTAACATCAAAATCTAAAATTATATTTACATAATTTGGGGTGTGGCTCGTAGACAAATCGTTCTTCACCACGTAAATACTTCTTCTGGTCGTTTCTTTCTTTTTCTTTTTTCTCAGGCTTATCATCATCCGAAAACAAATCCTCTTAGCGCCAAATCATGGCCACTCATATAAACAAGTTATGGCCAGTCCACCTTGACAGCACAAATTTCTGACCATCACATGATAGATTGTATTATTGTAATCCACGTAAATACTTCTCAAAGGACACATAATTAACTTTCAATCACTCGTCATGATTTCAGTAAATAAATGAAATCGAAAATCCAAAAGGAAAACATTATCATTATCTTGATAATTTTTAACTAGTTTGAAGGAACTTGAACATTATCTGGATCTGAAAAGGTCGAAATTTATAGCAGAATCGAATCAAAATCTATATAATGTCACCCTCCTTTCTATTTCAGAAAACAAAACTACATGCCAGCATGAGAGGGAAGAAGGGAAAACTATGGTTGATGCAAAAACAGTCAGGTATACACAAGTTGGGTAGGTATCATATGGTTAAAAGCATGGTGGCTATTTACAATTCAACTAACATGATATGCGGGGGGAATCAATCAAAACTCAACACCACTATTTATCTGAACAGAAAAGGAAGGTTGGCCAACATTAGAGAGAGGAGAATCGAGTCTCACAACCAGTCCTGAGCTCCCCACATTACCATTCCACTTAGACCTGCCAATCTGCAATAGGAAACAAAAAAGAAAGGGATGTTAGGCAATGATGAATAAATAACACCCGCAGTACCATATTTACCTGCAATCATCATCGTCTATATGTCAGGATCAACGATCCATTAAACATTACCATGACAAAATGATGTTAGAAACAAAAAAACAAACTGTGTAATTGAAAATTGAAGTTCAAGTTCATTGTTTGTCTGGTTCCACAACCATATTAGTTGCAGCGCATCAGTTGTTAGAACGTACTCACTAGAATTTAGCCCTTCCATCTAGATGTAGTGCAACTAATAAGTGCTGATGAGACACCAGTTATATCTATGCACTCAGCATCTATTAAAAAAGTTTTATTGTTGTCATAAAAGAAATTCATATTTTCATATTCAATTGTTGCTTTCATAAAGTAGTCTGTATACAAGACATTTTAAGAGGTAGGAGAAGATTCCTGATATTAATGGCCTCCTGATGATATCAAATTAGTGTTTGACTTGTGGGATTTCATAGATATTTCCTGAACTTTCGTGTCAACCTGTGCCCAAATTTTTCAAAATATTACATGTCAACCTGAAAGTCTCACTTAGGAGATGACTACAGATTGATTGCCTTCCAAAGGTAAGAAGTGTTTAATAGCTTCGGGGAAAAACTGCAAATATCAACCTGAACTTTATTTACAGGCAAAAAGAAACTCATTTTAAGGACCAAGAAGCATCTAATAGAACTCCATTAATGATTATGATGATGTAATGAAAAAAAAAACAAAAAAAAAGAAGCAAAACTTCAAGATCATCGTTGATTCCACCATGCAAGAGGCCAAAGCCATGCACAGCAAGACTGTAGGCAATGAATAGAATCCCAGAATGAGGCGCATATGGCATAGATGTGAATGATAATGAGACATGCAATCCAAAAACAGAGCGTGTTTACAACTATTTTGTCCAGCAAATGCATGCATCTAACAACATAGCATAGCTCCACAGTGAAACATGGTGAAAGATGATGGTAGGACAAAAATCAGAACAAGATCTCCTCCTCATTAAGGCATCCATTGTCCATTTTTCTTTTCTCGAATTCTGTTGGTGGACATTTGTGATCTGTTTCTATTATGTTCCAGAGTTGTTTCTCAGATGCAAATTGGCAACCAAAAGATTTGGGGCAATCAGATCCAGAGTATAATACTCAACTATTGCTATTTGAAATCAGAGAAAGCTTGGGGTGTTCTGGATTGCAAAGGAGATTGAATAGTAGATAAATAAGATTCTGTACTTTCCAAATAAACAGGAAAATAAGAGGATGATAATTTAGGTTTGGGAAAAACTGAAGGTACTTATGAAAAAACATTCAAAGAAAAGGAGGTGATTTGTTTATGATGAAAATGGTTTTGCATTTTTGCACACAAGTAACCAATTGAAAATAGCTTCTTCGTTTTTTTTTTTTTTTTTTTAGTTTGTGCACGAGTTCATTCCAGAGGATTATGACAAAGGACTGCCAAATATGGGAAGATTAATATTTTCACAATCAGGTGTTCCAGATACAACCAGCAAACAGGATGGTGAATTGATGGTTTGTCTTTCAGTTCATTGCTCTTACAGGGAATTCTAACGTTCTAACCTGTCAACTCTTTGATAACAGTTGGACTAGCAAACTGTACCCCTTCATTTTAATGTGGATTATCGGGTTGGAAGGGAATAGCATATTTCCTATGGCATGAAGGGTGCATGAGATTAACCAGCGTTTCCTTAGATTCTTTCAGTCTCAATGAAGATAATTCCCAGTACTTTCCATTGTTATCTATATTTTGGGATTCGTTATCCTACCATTTATTTGATTTTCATGAACAGCTAGGTGCAAACTTCCCATGTACCTGGGTCCCATTCTGTCAACTAAAAAAGAAAAGGATGGACCAAGAAACCAAAGATTCTACCAAGCAGAGATGTATAATCCAGATAAAAAGATATGGATCAACAGCAGATAATGGAACATCACAGCTTACCGATAGTGATGCAAATGCAGAAGGGTGCGTCGTTGCAGCACAGCCGCATATCAGATTCAGATGGTCATTCACTGAGTGAATCAGTTCTGCATGCAAACCAGGATTGCTTCCACCAAAAGTGGGGCACAAACTGACAAGATATCATCAAGAGAAGAAAAAGGTAATTATATTTACTTACAGTACCATAGAAGGTGAATAAATTTGCTCGACTTAAAGATACAAAACAAGTGTGAAGTTAAAGTACAAAAGTGAAGGAAGGGAAAACAGGTTCTGCAAACATAGGATCATGTATTTGAAAGATAACTGGCAAGTGTATTTTGCCCTCAACAAGATCTACTTTTTTTTACCAGTATTCATGCTTTTTCCAAAAGTCAAACCATTTGTGAGCATGAGATAATTGATATCAGGGTACCATCAGGTCTAGGGAATATCAACAAGTTAACTAAACCCAGTGGTCATGACCCAATAAAACAATCATGTCTTCTCATGGACGCTTAATTGTTTACGGTGGAGAAATGCTGATTAAAACAACAAAGATTGATCATAAAAAAAACACCAGGTCCAACCTTTGTTTGGCACCATCAAGAAATGCAGACTGGCCCTGGTTTGTGATTGTTTAACCAAGTACACACGAAATGTGTAACTTTTTTCCTGTTGACCAAATTCTTCTGATGCCACTTTATAAGAAGCAGAAAAATAATAATTGCACTGTCAGAGTCTAACGCAGAATGTTAAATGAATGTTATAGAACAAGCAACTGGGATTAGCTCTGAAGAAACGTTTTCTACTTCTTTCTGGCTTCAGTTTACTATTTTTGGATGACAACAGTGTTCAGTTATCTCTCGATGAAATTATCTATTAGTTATGAGGGAAAACTGGTGTGCAGTTTAAATGTAACATAGCATCAAAATTACCAAATGCACCAGATATGCTATCACTCAGATCTTCAGGCATAATGAGGGCTCAAACTGGCAGTCATAAACAAAGAGGACACCTTTTTTTTAAGTTAAACACTGTTGCTTCAGCAAGTCACCAATGCAGGTCATTCAGGGTTTTATTATTTCTGTTTTCCTATTCTTGTATTTCTCCTTTTTTTTCCTTATTTATGGTTAGTTCATTGAGTTCACTGGTTTCAGTAGATTGGTCCAGAATTACATATAAACCATACCAAGCTACGAAAGGAACTGCAGGATAACCTGCAATGCAAAAGCTAACAATATAAATAGCAGGATTGGCCTCAGAAACCATGTTTGTTTTCACAGTTACTGAAGCACTTCAAAATTAAAAGGCCAGAGTCAATAATAAGGCAGCTACTCTGCTTGTATCTTCACATGTATGGCAAAACAAAGAGTGATCATAATTTTATTAAACAAATATGAACATTAAAAGTTACCTGAACTGAACAGTTGGCCTCACCATAAGACCAGATCTCTGCCATGCTAAAGAATGTGTAAAACCCAATGTAAACGATTTGTCAGGCCATTGTACCATCGGTGTGATGCGTGTTCCCCACTTATTCTGATAAATTATTCAAAACAATAGGCTTTAGTCCCCACCAAAATTAATGCAGACAAATCCACTGGTATACCCTGAAATCATCAAGTACTCGCTGACAAGTTCAAAACCTGACCTTACGAGAGAAGCTGAATCTCATTTCCCCAGGATATTGCCCCTGAGCTTGGAGAAGACCTCCACAAAGAGGTACGATAGCACTGGTAGACAGTCCCTCACCAGATACATAGGTCACTTGCCCATTTGGAAACTGTAAATCTACAAAAGACTGCATGATGAAAGAGACAAGGAGAAGGAAGACAAGAAGAAAGGTCAATGAGAAATCAGCTCCACAATTTTAAAGATTTAATGCAACAAAAAGACATATTGACTGCATCTTCATGCTTTCATTACAGAGGTTATTGCTTCTGCACTCAACTGGATCACCAGGCAATCGCAAAGCCATGTATAACACTTTTGGGAAAGGTTTCTGCTTGAGGACAAGAGGAGGAAGGATTGCAAGGCTGCTCTGATATTCTTAGTTTTCCCTTTTGAAAATAATTTCCACAAGCTATCCTGCCCCCCACCAAAAACTAGAATCTGAATTTGGGATTCAGCCTAGTTAAATAGAGTTAAGTTCCATTCACATCCCTGCTTTGCTCCACCTCCCCTTCCTAAGGAATTTTTACTTCATATGAAGAAGGGGAAATGGCATGATGCTAGTTGAATCTCAAGACAATGAAAAAGCTACAAATTTTTCCAACTATGAAACTTTGTCCACTGATAAAAATGTTCTTTTTGGGAAAGATGAAAGAAGAAACTTTGTTAGAATGGGAAGAATTTGTAGAAGAGACATTCAATAGAAAGATACAAAAACAAGATAATTTATAATTCTGTTGAATACCAGCAAATAACTTCTAAAATTCCTTAAAGCCTTGTAATATTAAGAGGCTAGGAACACTATCCTATCCCACAAAAGTTGCCAGATGCCTCAAAGCCAAAGCATCATGCTTACTGTTTCCCCTTCTTCATTGAATCCACAATATGTAGAATACAGCCTATTGCTTTTGGCTGCCCACACTTAAGCCTCTAGATACAAATATGAAACATAGACTGATTCTGATGCCTTTCATAGCTTAGAAGGTGCTACAACTTACACAAGCTAAAGGATTGAGACAGAGCATTGACATTAACAACCACCTTCTATGCTTTGACCACACAGCTGGACACAGTGAATGCATTCCAGTCTGACAAAGATACAAGAAAAATAGTGCATTAGAAGAACAGATAAAAAAAGCAATTATAAAGAGATATCCAAATGCAAAATCTAATAAGTACAAGGGAAAACCGATTCTCAATGAAATGTTCTGTATCAAAATAACTAAAAAAAAATGACATGTCTAGTAAAGGCAGGAAACCATGATCAAGAACAGAAGATCTTAGGATATGGAAGCTAGAAGATAAAGACTAGGAAGATGGGATATCAGCATATGCACCAAAAATCAACCAATGTGACAAAAAACAAATATAGAAAAAAGGTTACCATAAAGCTAGCAAAATTACATAGGGAACAAAACGCAACTACTAGGAATAGCTGGAAATCAGTATAACAGCTGGGATTGAGCAAGCAAGAAACATTTAGTGAACACGTAAGTCACTTGTCTACAGCCCATTCCCATTTCTTGTCAAGCTTCAGGTGAAATCTAAAGGTTAAGAGCACATAAGCTTGCTGTATAGATGAGGTTTACCAAAGAATATCCAAAAGCTAGGGAGAATATTGTAACACTTCTATGACGTCTATTTTCACACTTCAATTAAATAAACAGAAAATTGGGCATACCTTCCTATCATACCCATACCAAAGCAAGTGTTGCTTTGAAAGATGCACAGGCAGAAGAAAGGTTGAATCACGCACAATCAACAGAGGTCCAAGCTGGACAAGGAACATGGATGAATTATCATTTCTTGATGTGGAACTTCCATGTGATGCCTCTACTCTCCATAAATCTCCCCTTGCAACCAAAGAACCCTCAATGTTGTGAGTTCTGCTGTCATAAGTTGAGGTAATGTTTATGGTCCCCTGCATCCAGTGGAAATGAACCATAAAAAGAATGCACAAAAGGATTACAATTAAATTCATACTGAAATCCTTGAATTATGTTCACAATAGCATTAAAAAAAATTAAAATAGTGAGACTTAATTTCCTCTCTAAGGGTTTCTTGATGTTGTTCAAGCCACGCAAAATTTCAATACCAAGGAAAATTCTGTTTTTGACACATTGTGAACCTCTCCTTCAATTGCCTACAATTTGCCTAGATCCCATCAAATAAATGTGATTGTGACCTTGCTATAGAACCATGTCCAAACAGCAATTCTATATATGATCAACCACATTATCTAAGGACAACTATTATGAAGAACCAATGAAAACCACAAGGATATTATATTCCACTCTAAACTTTTCAAGTCACTCAAGACATTAACTTAAGTATACAGCACAAAACAAAAGTAGATCATTAATGAGATCACAACAAATTGAAGGTCCCTAAAATGAAAGCAAACCAGCATTTGTAAGACAAAGCTAGCAAGGAAGTAAAAAAAAACTAAAAGAAAACACAAATATCAGGATAAGGAAATTGTGATGCAGGATTTTATTTTTATTTTTTGGGAAAATATCTATTTTCCCAAGTTAATTTTATGATTTCCTATTTTTATTTTCTTAATTTGTATTATTATGTTTTTCTGGTTTTTTCTCAATTTGAAGAGAATAGTTTTTCTACTTTATTTTTCTTATTCGGTATTATTAGGATTTTCTAAATTTTGTTTTCTATATAAAGGGCTTATAATAGCCTTTGGCAAGTGAGACATGGATGAATACAAATTGAATATTTTGGGTGTCTCTCCATAGTTATGGTATTCTTAGACATTGAGGGTTTTGACTTGTGACAAACCTAGCTATCAGTTTATATCAGAACCCAATAATTCTTAGTGGTTTTGGTTGGAGGTCATCGAAAACATGTATCAGAGCTCATAAATTTTTAGTGGTTAGTTGTTGTATGTTGTTGAATAACAATGGCTAGAATAGGTCACGGAACATGATGTGCTTATTTAGGAGGGAATGAGGAGGTTCCCTTAAGAAAGAAAGAAAAAGTCCAAGAACTAGTGTGTTGTTTCAATTGTTGTTATTGAAAATCTTAATGGTAAGACTCATGATGGGGCAGCTCATCAAAGATGTTATATTAGGGACCCATGATAGGAAGGCCAACACAAAGATGTTGGGGATCCATGATGGGGTGGCCCACACAAAAGAATGTTTGTGGTGGAAGACATTTTCTAACTAAGGTCTAAACTTGAGGGCAAGTTCCTTCCAACCTGAGGAGACTAATAAAATAAATATTTTCCTAACTTAATTTTATGTTTTTTTATTTTACAATTTAGCATTATTATGTTTTTCTAGTTTTTTTTTCCTATTTGAAGAGAAAAGTTTTCCTATTTTATTTTTTCTATTCGGTATTATTAGAGTTTTCTAGTTTTTTTTTCTATATAAAAGGTTGTAATAGCCTTTTAGCAAGTGCAACATGGATAAATAAAAATTGAATATTTTGGGGGTCTCTCCATAGTTGGTCTTAGTCTTTGAGGATTTCGACTTATAACAAACTCCGTTATCCTTCACTATCGGCTGCGTCAAATTACTTCTAAAACGAAGCACTCTTGCCGAAGAAGAGAGAAGGAAGGTGTCATCTAATCCTCTTTCTTTTAGACACAGCCCTTGCCAAACGAAATGGCACATTGCTTCAAATGCTCCACTACTAACTAGACTGGACATTGTACTTTGCATCAGCTAAGACTTCTAAAACAACACAGGCTTTCTCAAACAGAAAGTCCTGTTGCTTCAAACACATCATCGTTTCCAGATAGCCACTACTATCTAGACTGGATAACGTCCTATATCTGTGAATTTTCTATCAAGGCTACAAAAAGTTGAAAATCAACCAAAACATCTCCATAAATAAGAACAAAGACTTATTCCTAGTCGAGTTCCAAAAGATAATATCACTTCCATACAAACAGTTCAATAGACAATTTAGGCTAAAAATCTGTTAGGTGGTCTATTCCTTCAATAGCATTAGAAACTATACACAAATTGCATTATTGTATGAAATGAGCACTTCTACGCTAACAAAACAAACACAACTAAATTCTTAGAACACAATAGCATATAAAAATCATTACCTGTGGTTTGCCAAGAAATCCCACACCCTTCAAATTAAACCCACCAATTTCCTCTTCCAACAAATCATCCACTCCACGGCTGCCACCGCCACTATTATCCTCCACAAACCCAAAATCCCTCAACCTCTCTCTAACCAAACCCAACTCTCCCTCCAAACATAGCCCCATCTCACTCCTCTTACCATCCATCCTCAACCCAGCCCCCACGCTCTCCTCCTGCTTAAACGGCACTGGTAATCTCCTAAAAAACTGATGCACCAATCCATTCAAAGACGCACCAAAATCAGCCCCAGCTTGTCCAATCCTATTTCCAATATCCAAAATAGCCGAAACCCCATCTATCCCTGAATTATCAGTTAAAACCCCAAAATCATTTTTACTAAAACCATGTCCCGGAAACTCCAGATCAAAAGGCTTCGATTTTGGAGAGTTCGGCCAAGAAAACGTAGGTGGGTATGTCATATGTGACTGTATAAGGCCTGAAAACCCTTGAGCTAGCCGGTCTGCCAGGTCCTGGCCATGCCTTTGGACCTCTTCCCATGCTTCGAATGATCTTTCTACTGACATTTGGTTTCGAAACTCAAGTATTCATGCGATTTTCACAAATGGGTATTCGACAAATTTACTAAAAACACAAATTTGAAGGTTTTGGAGATTTATTGACAGAAAAAAGGTTGAATTTTTATGTGTTAGGTGACAGTTGTAGTTGCAGAAATGTTCACATGAAATATTAATAAACTAAAAACAGCTTCGATATTGAAAGATTTTTATTCCGAAAAGGGGGAAGACATTTCAGCTTCAACGATATCAAAAAGAAAATTTAAGAAGAAAAAATAAGGAAAAAGACTGACTTTGAAGCCGAAGCTGAGGGAAAAAAAGTCAAAAGCTAGTAATTCAAAAGCTGCAAAATTTGAAGGTTGGATTTACACTTAAAAAACATAGCTTTGAGATCAAGATTTCGTTTTTTGAGCTTTAAAAGAAATGAATTTTGGGGTTTGATTTTTAAGGTTTGCTTTGCTCAACCAGAAGGAATCAAAGTATGAAGTTAGGGATTTGAAAGAGACAATTGGGGATTTTGTGCGTTTTTTAAACATAAAAAGAGAGAGAGGACTGAAGACGGAAGTTTTAGCAAGGAAATGATAGGAAGGGGTTTTTCACCGGGGTAAATATATTTAAGAGTGTTTGGAGTTTTGATATTTTTTAAAGTTTTTTTTATTTAAAAAAGTATGTTAATAATTTTTTTTTATTTTTTAAATTTTATTTTTGGGATTAGTATATTAAAATAATTTGAAAATATTAAAAATATATTACTTTAAAACAAAAAAAATTTAAATTTTTTCGGAAGCGCTTTTGAAAAGCACTTCCAAACACGTGTTTATCTGATACTTCAAATATTTTGAGATTTATTTTTTAAAATTATTTTACTGTATTAGTATTAAAAAAAATTTTATTTTGATATATTTTTTAATAAAAAAATATATTAAAAATAAATCATTATTATTATCTTAAATACCACGTAGCATTTTTTAATTTAAATTAAAAACAAAATTAAGATGTTTAGTGATTTTACTATTGACTTTTTATAGTTAATTTTTTTTCTAAATTTTCAATTTGATTTCTGATTTTTTTTTATTACAATTAAGGGAGTGAATCTCATTAAAAAATAATGAAATTAAAATATAGAGGACCAAAATAAAAATATAAAAAAATAGATGGCAACTTTGAATTTCATCTAAACATTTAATCTTGTCTCTGTTTTTTTTTTTTAATAAGTGGTTAGTCCCTCTAGTTGTAAGAAATTTAATTTTGATATCAAACTTTATTTTTCTTATTTTTTCTAGTACTTTTGCATGAGATAAGAAAGAGATGCTTTCTAGAATTCAGTGTATAGAGAAAAAGTCTTTGTTAACACTTATTTCGACCACTAAAATGGTTGAAATTAGTGTCAACAAATCCATTCAATAAAAAAAAAACTTAAAGTTGTTATTTTGAATCTCAATATAGTTTAAAAAACCACATCTAAATTGAGAATAAAAATTTTAATTCAGGTTGATTTTGTGATTTGGATCATTGTTTTGTTTATTAGGTTGATATATTGGTATGTTGATGTTTTAAGAGTGTTTGTATGGTGTTTCGAGGTTAAAATAGGTTGAAAAAAGATTTTTTTTCATAAAAAACCAATAGGTCTAATTATAGATTTATGAAAGAAATATCGAACCCGGTAGAGTCTATGACCTGGATCAAAAGTTTGACAAATTACGCCACAACATTCAGTCTATTAAATTTTTTTTAGTACCTTTTTTTTACCTTAGATTTAAAAAAAAAAACAATTTCACCATTTGTTATCGATGATATATTTTATTTATTTATTTAACTTAAAACAAAAACAAAAAACATAATTTGACTCTTTATTATCAATAATCTACTTTTGTTATCTTAGTCACACACAAGTGTCATGTTTTTTCTTTTTTTAAAAATATTTTATACAAAACAATTCTCATACGTTTTATTAACATATAAATCTATTAAGTGAAAAAATAATTTATGGGATAAAAAAATTATTGAATCTGATGGCGTGCATAACTTGCGTCGCAAGATAGATTGGTTGACTCAAGTTCACATGTTTTTTTTAATTGGTTTTTGTTTTTTACCAATTTCATCCTTCAACATTGAGTTAGGTTGAGATTTAGCTTTCTAGTTTTTTTTTTAAGATGATCTCCGTAAGTTTTGCAAGTCAACCTAAATTGACCTAGATAGATATAATATGTTTTCATCTAAATATTAGATAAAAATATCATTTAATATGGAGTTGATTTTAAATTAATGGTTAAAATCTATTTTTTTTTAGACACGCTAGCAATACCTTGACTTTTTTTTACGTTTGAAATAAATATTACTCTAACTCAGGCGTAGCGCGAGTTAATAACTACTTACAATTAACAGAACATATAAAAAGCGTTGCCAAAATACTATAGATTTTACTTAGCACACAGACACAAAAGACTATTCATTGTGACAGTAAAATTACGTTTTCATCCTTTGAAGAAAATTTTGTTTGCCTTAGTTTTGAGGGTGGTTTCATCTTTTTCAAAGGTCAATTAGTCAATAAAGATTTGTTAGGGGTTATTTTCATCTTTTTTTTTATAAATAGTACAGATATGTATTTACCCCCACACTAATTTTTTTTGAACAATTGGCCAATGGTATTTATGCGTTTTTGTTTTTTACAAAATTATGCATTGACTTTATTGTTAAATCTTTTCCCAAAAAGAAATAAAAGAAATTTATGTTTAGTCCCAGAACTAAATTGGATCAAATTAGATGAAATAAAATTAGATAAATGAAGGGGCAAAATTGGATAAAAAAAAGTTACAACGCATAAAGTTATTAGAGGGAAATGAGGTGGAATAAAAGATAATTAAATACAAATGGGGGCCAATGTGTAATTAATGAAAAATTAGGGTATAAATATTCATTTCTTCTCCACCCCACCAATGGTTTACATGAGAAAGAGGGGAGAAATTGTGGTTTTTTCTTCTAAATTCTTGCAAAATTCAACCAAAAAAAGAGAGATGAGGATGTTTAAAGCTTTAAAAAGGGAGATTAAAGGTTT
>Ga0325400_1002114_pt1 | contig 17132 bp, 9 predicted proteins | sample PopdelMetagenome_2_FD_205662 | JGI IMG/M metagenome (GOLD analysis project Ga0325400, IMG submission 205662) | Populus deltoides microbial communities from Bellville, Georgia, United States - Xylem-PdKOR-R1 | ecosystem: Host-associated > Plants > Phyllosphere > Stem > Wood/Secondary xylem... | reverse complement strand
GAGAGAGAGAGAGAGAGAGAGACCAAGTGTTGCGAACTAAATTTTTTGCTTAATTTTCATGGTTGTAAACTGGATTGTTAAAGTAATCAAGAATACTAGATTTAGAGGACGTTTGTTTGCACGGTTGCTTCTGCATTTGAAGCAACCACAGTAAACATGATGTTTGGTTATAATGAAAACATAGTTTAATTTTGGTGGGTTCCATACAATTTCACGTTTTGCACGTGAATTTTACAAAGCAGCTCATAGCTGTTTTTTGAAATTCTATGTTTATGTGCACAGTGCAATTCACTTGCACTGTTCGAGTGAACTTTTTTTTCCAGTGTGTTTAGTTTTTGTATTTAAAAAAAAACTAGTTTAGAGTAAATTAAATTTACTCGCATTGTCATGTAAACAATTTTTTTTTCAAAAAACTAGTGTAGAGTGAATTAAATTCACTTGCACTGTAATATCAAATCAATTTTATTCATAATAATATTTTATCTAATTTTATTGCACGCTCAAAAAATAATAAAAACTGTAATTCTTGTCGAATGAATTTTGTACGTAATGAAATTGTAGATGGTTTAATGGCATAATAAAAAATATTTTATATAAAGTATTATTTATTTCATGAAGTAATAACAATAGTTAAATCTACAACATTTAAATTAAAAACCATCAATTTTAATATATATATTTTAAAATTATTTTATAACTTTAATTTCAAATGCATTTTTAACCAAACACATTAAACTACTTTTTATTTAACCTCAATTCCAACCACAATTTTAACCAAACACCTATTTTTTCAAACCAACCTCAATTAAAAGTATTTTTTATAAAATAATTTTTTTCAAATTACAACCACAACAGCTACTGCAATAATAAACACACTCTTAAACTGAAATCATCACCTTGAACCTAAGTTTTTTATACAACAAAAAATAATAAATATAAACTTAAAAGATATATGTGATAATAATAAATATTATTTTTTAAAATATTTTTTATTTATAAATATATTAAAATAATATTTTTTTATTAATTTAAAACAACATTCACAGATCTAAAAATATATACAAAATTAATTTATATATAAAAAAAATTTGGTGCGAAACAATGGTGTCAGTGTGTCACCGCTGAACGGACACTGAACCCTTTCGTCGAAAAAAAAAAGGTCCTCGGCTTGAAAGCGGCTAAAGATCGAGAACGTGTCAAAAAGTGGGACCCTTGACCCAGGAATAAGACTCGTGTCATTCTCCTGGCTCCTCATTGCCTAGGTGTCTCATAGAATCCCCTCCTCTTTTGCCGCATCATCCACCACCTGTCACTCAATCCAGAAGCTGGTTCCTCACGCCTATGTTTATATATTGCGGGATCTGTATTCTAGCATCACCATTGTATCGCACGACTCGTAAAGCAACTACTCTTTTGGTGAATTTGGTGTGCTTTCTTTGATTTAACACGCAGGAAAACATGTCTTCCAATCAACAATTGAGGGAGGAGCTCGATGCCAGGGCAAGGAGAGGAGAGACGGTAATCCCTGGAGGCACCGGGGGTAGAAGCCTTGAAGCCCAAGAACATCTGGCTGAAGGTATATTACACTGATACCGTCTCTTTGATAATGTGTATAAGAAGTGCGGAGTTATGAATTTTTTTTGCCCTCAACTATTAAATAAATATATAAATTTTTTAAGATAAATTATTAATTTATATATATGAATTTTTAAAGTTAATAGTAAAATTTTAATTTAAATACACTATCTAAAATATTAAAAATTAAATTTAAAAGTACATAAAATTAAAATGAAAGTAAAAATAAACTTACTATTGAAGTTACATTTTTCGATATTTGGTGGAATATAATTAATCTATAATCGAATTTGAATCGATATTGTAATAACCTCTCAACCGGGATAAAATAACAATCTCATGTTAATTGAAAAATAAAGTAATTAAATTTTTTCTCTCTCTCAATTCCTTCTTTCTTCACTTGATTCTTCTTTAGGTTAGTGTTTTATAAGCTGGACTTTGTAAGTTTACAAGGTTATTCTCTCACTTTTTTTATTTTCTTTCCTTGGATTTTTTTTAATGTTTTTCCCTTACTTTTCTCTCTCGCCTTTTCTTTTCTTCCTTTTCCTATCCTGCCCAGTCGACAACATATAAAAGGAAGGAAGAATTGATTTGTTTTATTTTTTAATGGCAAATAACCATTTTACCTTTAATGAGTCGATTTGTTTTTATTTAGCGGTCTTTTTTTTGTTAGCATTGCCAAACTTTGTTCATTCTAAAATTTTAACTAGATTTTATTTAATATATTTTAAGATCCCTCGTAAAACTTCAGTTCAATCTGATGGTCGGATTGAAAATTACACTCAATAACGTAAAATTGACCAAATTGTGATTTTTTATTAAATTTCTGAATTTATCCAAAAATTCTAAAAAATTTAAACCAAGTTAAAATATCATATCAGAAGGCTCCACGTAAATTTTCAGAATTTTTTGATAACTCAAACAAGAATTACAAATTTTTTTAATATAAAACTAGTAAAAAAATATTGATAAAATCTTGAATTGAGCTAGACCCACCCAAACCTTTGCTTTGCCTCCGCCCATGTGTACAAGTGCATAATGTGTAGATATGCATGTATATATGTAACATTTTTTTCTATGCAATACTGGGCGGTATTATTTGCTGATTTGTTACTGCTATTACTATTAGTATTATCTTTATTATTTGCAGGGAGGAGCCGTGGAGGACAGACAAGGAAGGAACAGCTAGGGACAGAGGGGTACCAAGAAATGGGACGCAAGGGCGGGCTTAGCACCACGGATGAGTCTGGTGGAGAACGCGCAGAGAGGGAGGGTATCCCCATCGACGAGTCAAAGTTCAAGAACAAGAGCTAAATTCATATGTGGCGGCGTCCCTGTCAATAAAGATGTTGTGACTGTCGTATCGTGCACAGCATTTAAGGGATGTGTGCGTTTCGTCTAGGACTAGTAGGGCATTGTAGTGTGGTGGCTGTTGCAGCAGCAGGTTTGGTTGTCTGTGGTACTTTTCGTGGAGTCTCTGTGACAGACACTTCTGCTCTGGTAATCTATCAAGAGGTTTGTAAATTCCTTTTTGGACAAAATAACGAAGAAACTTTTCCTGTACGTTCGTGAGATGACACGCCTTTGAATTTCAGAGATCATAGAAGGTAGTGATTAACCACATAATTATGACATGAGCGACGATACGCCTCTGAATTACAGAGCGCTATCACAGAAGGTCGTATGTAACTCAATGTCGAGGTGATATTCGGTAAAAGAAAAAATCCATATCAGCCAGAACATTTTAATTCTATGCCTAATTTGATGAATTTGGTCGTGGAAGAACGAGGTATATTCGGGAAAGAGGTGTCAACACTGTTGACTGCCGTGCCAATAATCGTGTTGACGTTGAGTTAGATACATGTCTTTAGCCTCACCTAAAAACGGCCAGATGTCCCAGATTATGACAATTATCGATTCGGTTCCTTGTTATGTTTCAGATCTTTCGTGTTATCATGGGGACTGGTACATGTCTTAGCTGTCACTTAAAAATAGGCAAGATGTCTCTTTGATCAAATCGAATCCTTTACTGATGATAAATTGAGTCCATTAAATTTAGTTAATTAAAGGTACTAATGTCATAATCACGCGTATCCATCTGATCACAGAGTCTTTAGATCATGGTGCTGGAATCAAGTGAAGAGGTGTCTTTTAAGTTTCCCGTGAAAAATAACATATTTTTTATGTAATAAATAAATACAAAATAAATTTCATGAACCAATTTCCACGAATCTTTTCAAAAATTGTAATTGTATGTTTTTGCAGTTCCTATTACAAAATAATATAAGTTATATACTAAGATTTTACCTCTTAATTTAAATTCTTGGGTTAAAATTTTTTTTTAACATTATATCATAACGTTGTAAATCGAGTACAAGTTTAACTGATTAAATATGAGATAATATAGATATGTATAAATTTCAATCTCATTAAACTTTCACTTAAAATAATGTTTTATATAGCAATATAAAATATTATTAAGATCTCACCCAACAGCTTGAACTTTTAGGTTGAATTGTTTATTTGATATGGTATCAGAGTCTTGTTGACTAAACAATCATAAGTTTAAATCTCACCACCTCTATTTTATTTGATAAAAATTAAGCACAGTATAGTAAGAAAATATGTATGTTTTAAGTCGAAAAAATTTTCATTAGAGGATGTGTGTTAAACAATATTATAAGTTATATCTTTGAAATTCATCTAAAAGCTTGAGTTTCTGAATGAGATGATTCTTTATAGTTTTAAGCTAGAGAAATATTTATTTGCCATGAAATGTTTATTTTTGAGAAAACTAAAAAAATAAATTAATTGGAAATTATTTAAGTGTAAGCTTAATGTAGTATAAATATCACAATAAAATAGGATTTTTTCTATGATATAAATTAAAAAAGTGAACCTATTGGTAGTATGTTTTTAAGAGTTTGATTGATATTATAATAGTGATTACTTTTCAAAGTATTTTTTGTTTTAAAATACATTGAAATAATATTTTTTATTATTTTTTTAAAATTTATTTTTCACATCAGCACATCAAAAAAATCTAAAAATATATAAAAAAATAATTAAAAAAAATAATTTTTTTAAAAAATGTTTTTAAAACTAAAAAATAAATAAATTTTAAAACTTATTCATACCTATTAAAATAATAGTAACTTGGAATATTAGTAAAAAACTTATTGGTAGTGTGTTTTTGAAAGCGAACGAATGGGCCTTTTGCCTTATCTCTTTACTTTCACGTGTAAACTAGCTTCCTTCATATTTCTTTCATCTTTTGTTTAGTGCCTGATAAAATATGGGCAAGTAAAATGCAAGATCATTGGATGTGATGTTCATGTTTCCACTTATAAATGAATTCAACAATTAACTTCTAACACACTTAATAATGTATGAATTTTGGAGTTATCATTCAAATTGATTTTTTTTTTAATGCTAGAACATATATATATATATATAAAAATACTGATTGAATTGAAGGTTATTGTTTCTTTCATACAGTATATGATTACAAATTATTAGATATAGTAAAAAGGAGAAATCAAGCTCCGATACATGTAAACCCATCTGACCTGATTACAGGTCGTGCAAGTCGGGCTCGGTTATTGTCGTTCGGATCATTAGGATATATGAATGTGTTTGAAAATATAATAATGTTTATAATTTAAAATAATTTTTATTTAAAAATATATTAAAATAATATATTTTTATTTTTAAAAAATTATTTTTAAAACCAGCAAAATATAAAAAGATTAATTTTAAACTAATTTGTTTTTAATTTTAAGAGAACATAGTTTTACACGCCGCAACCACACCGGATACTCAATAACACGAAAAAGAGCGGGAGTGAGAAAAAAAACATTCCAGAATCCAAATTTCCTTCACTCGCTCAACTGATTCTGTCACAACTCGACTCACTAAACGGCCGTTAGGGTTTGTGAACTCACAGTACTTGGAATTGGCGAGTTCAAGCCATCTGGATTGATTGCCCGGTAAACCCCCAGAGGATGTCCCAGATAAGTATGATTATTTCCTCTTCGATCACGAGATCGCCCGAGATCAATGAAATTGATGCGTCCGGCTCTGCGGTTAGCGATCGCAGCGACCACGAGCTATTCATTAGAGGAAACAAGTACATGCTTTTTCTGTTTTTGTAATTTTCCTGGCGTAAATTGTTGGATAATTGTCAACTTGTTTAATTCCTTAACTCCTAATTTCTTGAGTTTTAAGTATCTACTAAGTTTGATATCTGATTCTGTTGATTCTAATTAGCCAAAAATTGATTGTGTTTACATTTTCGTCTAACTAAATCAAATCGAAGAGTAAAATGTGCCTATTGTTCAAAGCCTGACCCAACCTCGGGATTATCTGTACTGAATAACATGCAGTGGGAACCAAGTCCACCAAAATACCAAATATACTATAATTTATCAGAATATATTTGAAAGGTGTCAGCTGACTGATGGATTTGAAGTCTTTTTTGGATGGAATATTTTATTGAAACAGTCATGCTTCATGTATTGTCACTCTAATATGGTTATTTCCCTCTATTAATTCTTGCAGGTGTATTTGTCATTATACAATACAATTGGTTCAGTGGCTGACAAGATTACAAATAGTACTTTACTATTGGAGACTGATCACTCGCAATTTCTAGTTTAAAGGTAATTTTTTTCTATTAGACCTAGCATTTCATTTACTAGTGGAACTAGGTCTTTTCTCCATGAGAATTGATAGCATACTCATTCAGTAGCTTCATAAAATAATGCTTTGGTTAAACAACACATTTTTGGCTGTGACCTAGAATATAACCACGGAATGATGAGGCACACATCATTTAAGGCACTGTATATTTGTAATTTGAAAGTGAATGAATAAGTGAAACTAACTTAAATTCCTCCAACATTGTATAGCACACATATCACTGATTGTGGATGCCATCTTGGTCATGGGGCCAAAGTTGACCAGTGTTTAGGGGCCGGTGAGTGGGTTAGTGGGCAGATCATACAGTTGGAATAGCACAAGTAGAACATGTTGCAGGTTGGATCAATTAACTAGTCATTCAGAATTGTCTCATCAAGTTTTGTTCATGTTAAAACATTATGACAATCACCATAAGCTAGTATGCATTACAAAGGGCCATTCTGAGTTTTATACTTAACCAAATGCATTGCTAGACATCATCTCTTGTGCAGGCCTAACAAACTCAATGTGCTTAACATGATATACCTGACAGCAACACAGCAAACAGGCTTAGCCAGATAAAACTGGTGTGGTATTTGGGGCTCCAAGAATAATGAAATATGAAGATAGCGTAGACCATGCATGATACCAAACTTTCATAAGCGAGAAGATGGAGAAAGTACAAATACATAAAGGCCATTAACAAATTAAAATGGGATTAGCTTTGAGAAAAGAAAGCATAACTAATGGAATTTACTGAACCAGTTTCTTCATGCTTCTAGATGAAGAGGGTGTTTGGAAGCATGGTAAATGTTGTTTTTCAAATTATTTTTCACAAATACATCAAAATATTATTTTTTTCATTTTTTAAAAATTCTTTGCTTCTATCTTGGTATCTTCAATGGTTTGCAGTACTGGCATCATCTGTAATCAAGACAGCAATGGAGAAAGTTAAGCCCAAGCTTGTGTCAGCATCTTCAGTTCCCTTGTTGCGTTTGTTATTGCCAAAAACTGAAACCAATGCGATTGGTGAGATAGATAAGCTATTGGTTTCTCCCCAAGTCAGTGGATGAGGCATGGATTGTCTTTTCCAAGGAAGGTAAGGCTAAGGCTTGTCCATTTTTGCAACTTCTGATATCCTACCTTTTCATTGGCTCTACATTATGTTTCACGAAGTGAGAAATGGGATTGCAGTTCGGTTTCTTGATTCCTTTGCTCTTCAGCTGTTTCAAAATGCAGGTTTAAAAAAGACACGAGTGTATCAAAGAGTTGGAACTGGAAGTCTAACCAAAGTGGACCCTCAACGTCATCCATCATGCTTCAGGTTCGGGGGGTAAAGTGGTGAGAGCCTTGAAACCGACCCTACTAGAGGTTCTCCATTTCTCACGCTGAGGTAATTTTCAATGTGAATTTGTTAGTAGATTATATGTACACGTATTAGATTTTATTTTTATTTTTTGAGGTTTGTAGCTACATGAGAGCATATGTGAAAACCCCAATAATGAAATCATCTCTCCCCACAAATACTATTTAACAATGTAAATGTCGATGCTTTCCAAGCGATTGGCGTCAGTGTGGCCTTTTATTCATCCAATAGAAAATATTTGAAGCCCAGTCCTTCGTAGTGATCGACTCTGATTTTTTTCAAATACCTAGTCCTTTTTAGAATTCTCCGCTAAATTAACATCGATATGCTCCGTGTTTATCTCTTCTACAACATTATTAGCACCCAATTGATGATATCATTCAAACAGCTGGATAAACCCGCTGTCTCTTTGGATGTTTCATTTATCTCCTCTTTTTTTTTTGTGCTACCAAATGGATCTGAATCCTCTCCTATTACTATCGAAACTCTCCGAAACAACAGCGAGGAATAAAACTGTCTTAAAAATTAATTTGCCAACTACTCACTGTATTGAACCCATAACTCTGCACCAATCTAACTCGTGTTAGAATTGGGTTTAAACACGAGTTTCTTGCGATGATGATGATGAAGTCATGAATCTTCAAATTGTTATAAGAGCTTCGTATCATTGTCATTCATGAAATTCAATTACAAACTCATATTCTTGCCTAAAAAAAATGGAGAATTTGAAGTCAAGAGAGTGCTATGATTCGTGCATAAAGCAATTCATTCCACGTATCAGGCACTCCAGGAAGACACCAATGGAGACAATCTGCATATACGCCTGGATTGGACCTTTGCTCCGGCGAAAGTAATTTACCATCGCGAGCCGTGTAAACAGAAGTGTGTGCATCTTTCCTGTACTCAGAGAGGGTGGTTACATTGAGGAAGTGAACTGGCACTTTCATTGATCGAGTAACATTCGCTGCAATTGCAAAAACTTGCCTGTCTGTGCTCACATCCACTGGTGTCGTCCTGTTTAGTATTGGAATGGTCTCTTTGGCACAGTTAATTCCATCTGGACTGTTCCAGTCTGAGCTCCTGTTCATGCATTTGCATTCATATTCTCACTTTCATCATGTAATTCCGAAGATTTATACCACGCATAGTAAATGATTAAGAAATCGTAACACTGAGAGTGTAGCTCAATTGGTCACGCTCTAGATTTGTTCTCTAGAGGTTATTATTTTGAGTCTCACAAACCTCAAGGCCACTGAAGACTTACATGGTCGTTAATTTTAGGACCCGTAAGATTAATCGAGGTACACGCAAGTTGACCCGAACACCCATGTTAAAAAAAAAATCACATCCTTCTATACTCTCTCCAAATAAGTGCTTAATAAGTTACTACTTGTACATAATTTTAGAACTGTAGTGTGATGAGAGAAGTGAATTGGTACATGCAAAAATTATTATCTGTTAATCTCAAGAATGTTTTTTAAAAGAAATTGGTATTAATGCTTGGTTTGATTAGCTTGTGCAAGGAAGTGTTAGTTGGAGCAGTTGTTTCAAGGTTTTCATAGAGTAGTTGTTGAGAAGTGCTCTTCTTACTTTACTTGTCGTGGTGTTACCAAGTACTAACTACTAGAAGGATGATACTTCAAAGATCAACTGCACAAGAAAGTAAATTAGGTTGGATTTTGTACCTGAAGTGTTGAGGAAACAAGCTGCTATAGAAAATTGAAGTGCGAGTGGGATCAACATTTTCTTCCACCCACTTGGCCCATGTCCTCAAAACTCTCTCATATGCTATATGCCGTTCGATCTCATCATACTCCGTGGTCCCTTCATCGAAGGATCCTCGTCTTTACCATAAACCAGAAAGGAAAAGTTAACCTTATGATCATGACCATGCCATAAAATTTGTACCAAATATACCAGTTTCAAAAACGAAAAAAAGAAGTAAAATTCACCAAGTACTTACAAAACTTTCATTGTGGGATACTTGAGCCACCAGTTATATGTGTTGAAGATTAGGTAGTCCACATCTTTCCAGTTACGTCCATGTTTGGATATTGATTCAGGCATTATAATGGCGTCTGATTTGCCATCTCTCATTGTTGGAGGGTCTGAATTGGACTCAACTAGAAATGGTGCCCAGTAAAATTCTAGCGTGGCATTATAGTCCTGGAAAGTGGAAATTCAAGTAAAACAATAAAGTGACCACGTGGGCTAATCATAAGCAAGTCCTTCACTACTTGTTCAATGCATCTTTGATTTTTGGTTAGCAAGTGAGGTTTATCTTTGAATCTGATGGTGTGATGAAAATGATTAATGTCATAATTCAGATATTGGGTCAACCACCGTTTATCTTAGATATTGTTGTAGTGGAAACTCAATTTTTCCAGCCAAAAACAGATGGGCTACAAAAGGACATGCCGATTGTTCATTGTAGCTTGGCGGATATGAATGCTTGTAGAAAATAGACATAACTTGAATATATGAGGTACCAAGGATTTTCCATGATCTTCAAGGCTACTAAAATTATCGCTAACAACTGAAAGCTGTATCCAACATAAATCTAAGAGGTAGTTGACCTGTCAAGCTCGAAATTCAAGTGAGATATAGAATCTTAGTTGCCAGTAGAAAAAACCTGGGCTTGCGAAAAGTTGAATAGTGTGTGCAACATGTTCATAATGTTACCCCTTCAGATTTTTCACTCTTCTTCTTTCTTTCCGAATTTGCCTAGTATGAAGCAGAGAGATACCTCAATTTTGAAAACAGTGATATAGCTTGCATAGTCCAAGCTCTTCTTCCCTGGTGGAATGGCAGATTGAACCAAACAAATCAAGGATTGCCACTGGTTGAAGTGGATGGAATCTCCAACAAACATAAGCCTTTTCCCCTTCAATTTCTCCAGCAACAGTTTTGGTTCAAACCTTGAAATCAAAATTACAAATATTTAGTTCACTCTGCTTGAGTGAAAAAAATATCAGAGAGAATAACTAGTGTTGATGATAGGTAATGAATATTAAAAATTGAGCAATATGAGTCCAACCGAGAATGAATCTAGCTGCAACAATGTTGGACCATTTACTGTGCACTTACTTTGGCAAAGAACAATCTCTGGGCTGCCACCTCCAATTCTGATATAGAGAATCCTGCCTTCCATTCCTTAAGCACCTCACCCATTCTGACAGAAACTCACATCCATCCTCTTTATACAAAGGATGTGTCTTGTTATCCAAAACCCAATGTCCTGTGAAGATATCACACTCTTCTGGTTGCAATGCTATCTTTTCATCAGCATCTTCTTTTTCAACAGCTGGCAGCTCCATTTTTGGACCACCTAGTGTCATCGACAGATTAATTATTTGGTTATCACCGTCTTCACCCCCCTCTGCATTCCTATCTCGGTCATGTTTATTCCTGCTGGGAGTTTCTCGAACTGTAGGGACTTTGGAATTGACAGGTTCTCGCAGCATTTCTTGGTGACTAGGAGGTCTTGAAACTTGGAATGCACTGAACTTCATGCTGTCATTATACAGAAAAAATCCCAGGAAAAATAAGAACAGCGTAACGATCAAAATTGGGAAGGATTGGCATCTCCTGTTGGTGCCACTAACATGCTTCATTGTTGACTGTTTCTGAGGGCAGAGGAGTACTACCAGTATAAATCAGCTCAATAAAGTCAAAAACCTACATATAAAATATTAGGTTGTCTGTGGTTAGTAAACTGTAAATGAATTCAATAAGCAAAAAGCCAAGTCAAACTGCCACTGTTCCTTTGTTAATCCCATTTTCCTCTCTCACCTTTGTCAATCCCATTATTGGTATAGGATATGGATATATGTATGGAGTTGTAGGGTCACCATCTGAAGACTTCGGTAACTTCTAACTGCTCTCGAGCCTTTAGCAAAAGACCGACTAAAATTATTGAGCTTATAAAAGGAAAAGGATCGCCCTCTAAAGTCTAAATATCTACTCCATAAATGACCACAATACCACAGGGACATGAAACCTGCTTCCAATTTCACACGCACAATCAGCGCGCCATATGTGTACATGATCAAGCAATAAATTTCAATGGAAAAAATAAAAAATTAACAAGTTGTTTATTCATAGCCCTTGTAGGCAGTCTCATGAAAACATCCAAATAGGAGACAATCCAATGAAATGGAATCAGAACACTCGCATGGGCGAAGCTACGTCTTTGGCTTCGCCACTGCTCAGAATAAATTTGATCTCAAAGAATACAATATATAACCCACGTAATCGATCCTAGACTTTATAGTTTTGGTACTGAGAGCACTCTGCAACGTTTTCAATTAACACTCGCATAATATCCTAGGTGGCAGACAATCGTCTACGAGATTAATTATACCTTTGTGGGCATGGGCTCTATCAGACCTGAGTTTTGGGGCTCGGATTTTTAGACTCGCTGTGTTTGAGTTTGAGGCTATGGAGTTGGCTTGAGTTGGAAATAGAAAATAAGAAGAGTCGAAGACCATTAGAAAAATGATAACAAGAAGAAGAAGAGTCAAAGATTGTTCTTCCAAATCCAGAAATGCCAAACGCAACAACTATATATATATATATATCACACAATCTGATGACACACACATTTCAATCAAGTCACAGATTTCCTTTCTATTTTTCTTCTTGTTGAGAGAATTCCTGGAGCATGTAGATTATCATGCATTAACGTAATCAGTGACCAATTTTAGAAATGAATTAAGTACTTGAGGAACTGATTTTGGAAGATCAAGAGCCCAGAATTCATTCATGCTTCATAAGATGCCTTATCCACCAGTTATTGAGCTTTTCAACCAGTTACGAGGGTGGATGGCATGACATTTTTATACTTTAATTAGTCGAGGTGTCATTCATTTTTATTATTCCCCTCTTCTATTTCAATTTTCAACTAATTCTAATTAGGAATGAGATTTTTTTTTTTCTTTTATCGAAGTGTAACAAAGGAAAAAATGGTTTTTAATCAAAGGGCTATAGCCAATATATATATATAACTCGCACCAATATATATATATATATATATTCAATGCTACGCCAATGGACGTTATGCTGTTTCATTTTCTTTTCCATCTTTCCAATTACAATAATTCAACATCAACACTAAGCTGCTGAGGTTTATATAGTTGTTATATGCCTTCATCAAGAAAGAAATTACATTAACAAAGAAAACTTTTGAGCTCAAGTGCGAGAGATGATATATGTGTAGAGCAGCTCATTCCATGTATCAGGCAGTCCAGGCAGACACCAGTGCAAACAATCAGCATACTTGAGTGGGTCAGACTTTTGCTCCGGCGAGAGTAACTTACCTTCAACAGCTGTGTATATGGACGTGTGTGCATGTTTCCGATATTCAGAGGGTGTGGTTACATTGAGGAAGTTGACAGGTACTTTCATTGAACGAGTCACATTCACTGCAAACGCAAAAAGTTGCTAGTTCATTCCCACATCCAATGGCTTGGACTTGTTTAGGATTGGTTTAGTTTCAATAGCACACTTAATCCCGTCAGGATTGTCCCAGTCCAGACTCCTAATGCATTTTCAATGCACATTGTCAGCTTGAAATTGAGATCCTACTAAATAAATTAATATTGCCTAATTTATTCAAAAAGGTAGTCAAAAGTGAAGAAGAAGCAGGGCAAGACGAATTTTGGATGAAAAAGGTACAAAAATGAACATAAAAAGTAAGAAATAAGCAGCAATCTGGTGCTAAAAGAAAGACTACGAGTTAGATTGGTATACCTGACATGGGTAGGAGACATGCTGCTGAAGCAAACAGAAGAATGCTTGGGATCAACATTTTCCTCCACCCATTTGGCCCACGTCCTCAAAACTCTCTCATATGCTATTGGCAATTCAACTTCATCATACTCTATGGGGCCTTCACCAAATGATCCTCCTCGTCTTTTCCATAGCTCCACCATAAAATTAAAAAACCTCTTGGTTATGCTAAAATTATTGATTATATATGCACAAGAGTTGGATGCAGGAAGAAAAATAGACTTGGTACTTACAATACTTTTGTATAAATAGACGTCATCCACCAAATATATGTGTTGAATATAAGGTAATCGGCACTCTTCCTGTTATCTCCATGTTTTGAGATTGATTCAGGCATGATAATGCGGTCCGATAGACCATTCCTATTTGATACAGCATCTGAATTGGACTCGGCCAAAAAAGGAGCCCAGTAAAACTCTATGGTAGCATTGTAGTCCTTCAAATTCAAAGATGAATCAAATCAAATGATAATAAACTCTCCATTTAATTAATAAATGGCATAAAAAAACACCTTTACTGCCATTTCACACATTAATTTATGAAGCTTCCCACAAGGCAAGCGCTTAATCTTGAAAATTTTAATGGTTACTGTTATCAACGTGAGTGGATGCTTAGAATTCTTTAATCTCTGTCGGTGTGATCTATTCTAGGTATGAATAACGATTTTAATTTGAGGGGGGATGAGATACCTCAATTTTGAAGACAGTGAGAGACCTTGAAGTGCTTGACAGACTTTTCATGTCTGGAGGAATCACGGATTGGACCAGACAAATCACGGATTCCCACTGCTGATGATTCAATGAATCACCAACAAACATAAGCCTCTTTCATCTGAGTTTGTCCAGCAACAACTTTGCTTTGAACCTGAATTAGACCAAAGTAGAAAGCCATATTGCTCCTTTTCAGTGACCTGTATACAATTAAGCAGAAACCAGAAACTGAGTTTATCAGGTAATTAAAAAGAGTACTTACTTGGGAAAAGAGCAATCTCTGGGCTGCCATCTCCAGTTTTGATACGTGGAATCCTTCCTTCCATTTTTCATGCAAGTCATTGAGTCTGTCAGAAACTCACAGTCTTCTTCTTTGTATAAAGGACGAGTCAAGTTATCAAGAACCCACTATCCTAAGAAGATATCACACTCTTTCGGTGGTAACACCACAGTTCCATCTTCATGATCTCCTTCAACTGAAACCAAGTCCTTATTTACATTCCCATTACTTCCCTTCGCTGAGAGCCTAACATCATCAATCTTGCTATTTTCTTGAACTACTGGATTGGTGGAAGTGGATGGTTCTTGTAAGATCTCTTTGAATCATGGAAATGGCAGATGGACAAAACTTTCATTGAAAAGAAAACAAGCAAGGATAGAGACTAGAGAGAGTAAAAATTACTAAGATTGAGGGCTAGTTACAGCTCCTGCTTCTAAGGCCGCCACCTTCCTTCACTGTGTATTCTCTGAAAATTCTCCAGTTCTATAAAAAGACAATCAATGGTGGTGCCCTTAAAAATGACCGTTCTGTTTTGCTTTCAGTTTCTGTAAAGAGTGGAACAGAGTAGAGCAACACGGCTCACTGGTTCATAACTTAAAAATCACAGTTAGTCCAATTATAATAGTTGAATTTTTTTGGCTTTACTAGTGAGTTTGTCCGTGTTGATTTGAATTTGAAGACTGAGAGATATGCGTGTGATCCCGTGATTGAAGATTAAAATGTAATGAAGAAGCTTAGGAATTTAACGAGTATATTTTAGCTTACAAAATCGCAGGGTTTAGCCCCATAAATAGAGGAAATTTTCAATTAGTCTTAGACGTCCCTACAATTTTTTTAGAGGATGGGCTCGCATTTAAGAAGTGATCTACCGACACGAACCTCTCTCCCCGTTTCGTCACATGAGGCAGAGAACTGAGAACCTACACCGCCAAATGAGCTGGCTTGATAGAAATTATTTATATTTTTTTATTCGAGTAACCATATAGACGATATAAATTCAAATGAATTCCTCTATTTATTTTTAATTTTTTATTCGAGTTTTAGCCCTTTAAAAAATGTAGACAATAAATAAAACAAGATAACTGCCTTGAGATACTTGATATATTTTTATTTCCCCCCAAATCCTCGCCGCCTAGCAAGATCTCCTGCAACACTGAGGGGTTAACGGCTTGCGATGGAAGAATATTTGACTCAACTGAACATGTAAACGTCTTTCTACATATATTGTTTAGGATATACGTTGACCGAATATACAGGATGGGAAATTACTCCTAAACTATTGAAATAGGCAACTGTAAGCAACAAGTCGTAAGGATTGATGCAGCGAACCTTGTGACTTGAATGATCGATGTGGTGAGGTTTTGTGAGCCTTGGAAAATCTGGATGATGGGAGATGCATCCTTCACAGTATGCAGCAGGCAGAATATAAGGTTATCTTTTCTCAGATCATAGCTAGATGCTACAAATACTACAATAAAGACTGATTGGACAACACAGCTGACAGTAATGTACTGCTACAATATAGTCGAGCTTACTGTTAGATTGAGAAACCATGGTATTTGACTTCAGTCTACGTTAATTAAAAAACAACTGACGAGACCAGATTGCAATTTACTACTCTGAAAAATAAATAATAATAACAGCAGACCTATCAAATTTCCATTTTTCAATTTGATTGTCCAGTTTTTACACCTTTGGAGAAAGCAATATTCCAAAGGGTCAAGTGTGAGAAATTATATGTGTGTATAGGAACTCATTCCAAGTGTCTGGTAAACCGGGGAGACACCAATGGATACAATCTGCATAGATCTTTGGGTCGGCTTGCTGCTCTTCTGTGAGCAGCTGGCCTTGACGAGTGGTGTAGATCGAGGTATGTGCATCTTTTCTGTATTCTGAGAGGGTGGTGATGTTAAGCAAGTAAACAGGCACATTCATCGATTGAGTCACGTTTGCTTCTACCACAAGTAGCCGGCTATCAGTGCCTACATTCAACGGTGTGGTCATGTTGAGAATTGGGGCGGTCTCCTTTGAGCACTTGATCCCATCAGGGTTGTTCCAATCCAAGCTCCTAATATTGCATTTGCATATGCACATCCATTTTCAACGTCATTTCAAATCTTTCACTGTATCATAGTGGTTTAAGAGACTAGAAGACATCATTTCACTGATAACTACTACCAGGAAAAGAAAATGAGCATAAATATGCCTTGAGAATTTAGCTTACCTGAAATGCATAGGGGACATGCTGATGAAGTAGACAGAAGTTAAATTAGGATCTACATTTTCTTCAATCCACTTGGCCCATGTCCTCAGAACTCTTCCAAAAGCTGCTGTCCGTTCGATCTCGTCATATTCTGTGACACCTTCGTCAAATGTTCCTTGCTTTCTTCCAGCGTTCCATCAAATCCCAAATAGGAAACGTCAGGCTTCAATACTTTCTGCAATTAAGAAGACTAAAAGCCTGATTTACTTACAAGACTTTCATGTTAGCGGAGTTCATCCACCATATGTATGTGTTGAAAATCAGGTAGTCTGCACCTTTCCAGTTGTCTCCGTGCTTGCTGATTGATTCTGGCATGATAATGCGGTCTAATATACTGTGCTTCGATGGATGATCTGAATTCGATTCAACTAAAAATGGTGCCCAATAAAACTCAACTGTAGTATTGTAGTCCTAAATCAACAGAAGGAGAAATACGTATATTAGACCAGTGTACATTGCATTGAATAT
>Ga0325400_1002112_pt1 | contig 17138 bp, 7 predicted proteins | sample PopdelMetagenome_2_FD_205662 | JGI IMG/M metagenome (GOLD analysis project Ga0325400, IMG submission 205662) | Populus deltoides microbial communities from Bellville, Georgia, United States - Xylem-PdKOR-R1 | ecosystem: Host-associated > Plants > Phyllosphere > Stem > Wood/Secondary xylem... | reverse complement strand
AGTATGTCTTCCAAGTTAAATCATGTTTGTTCTCTACATAATAGTCATTGATCATTTGAATAAGATTTAAAACTCTTTTCAAATCTCATTCCACATTAACCAATGATTTCTTAGTCAATATTATTTGAGAATAGATGAAACACTTTTCTTAATTCACCTAGGGTGATGAATCATCTCTTGATCACTCAAATATCTTTATATAGTTTATGTTGCACCCAATGTCTACCCTTTCGTTATCTCGATTAAGATAACATGTAACATGATCAAAGCATAACATTATCTATATAAGATGACTTAGTGATCTCAAGTCTAAGTATCATTTATACAACTATCATGTGAGCCTTTTCATAAACATAGATGATCTCTCTATATTAAATTCTCATGCAGGTCGATTCAGTGTACATGTCTTATGACAAGTACCTACATATTAGTTCTAGGTATCCTTTATACCTCAGCTTATGAAAGCAACTATTTTCATTCATAAAAGAAATAACATAATATGTACTAGTCTTTACGGTTCTAATGAGTGTCTGGTATTTAAGAGAGCATCGATCATGAACATTTTAGAAACAATGCTTTGATGAAATAGGAATTCCATAATTATAACAACTTTATAATTTCATTTGCAAAGCATTTTTATCTTATAGACTTTATCTTTGCTCTAGTTTATTAATATAATATTATATGAATATTAAAGATAAATTAAGCTTTTATTAATAATACATATGCATTTATATGAATATAATAATGCCACATGTAACCAACTAATTGACTACATGGCATATTAAACTAATAAAGAGAAAAATAAGGACTAACTCAACACCACTCCTAGACACATCATTGACCCATTAAAAGAGCCAAGCGGGCCGATTACAAAGGTTGGGGCTAAGAGACTTACATAGCATATTAAACTAATAGAGAGAATAATGAGGATTAGCTCAACACTAATCCTAGACACACCATTGACCCATTAGAGGAGCCAAGCCAAGTGGGCCGATTACAAGGGTTGGGGCTAAGAGACTTAAAGAGGCATTGAATGAGCTAGTTTAGCATATATGGAGCAAGATGGACCTAAAAGAGCAAAAGACGCTTAAGAAGCTTAATGGACAACCTCTAATTCATCTTTAATCCAAGTCCAAAAAAGGCTCAACCCGAGTTCCATAAAGGGTTTATGTGTTCAAGCCCAAGTCAGCCTTGACTTGGCTTATTTTCCATATATAACAAGATGTCCAAGTCAGCATATTATTCTCTTAATGAAGCAAGGAATTTCAGCTAGATCTAGTTCCTAAATTAGGAAGGATTAATTAAGTTAAATAAATTTGCATTGTTATTTGTCCAAGTCTTACAAGGAAATCCAAGTTAAACAAGGAAACACATGGGCAGCAACATTGCAGACCAAATCAGATCAGGTTCTCCTAGCTAACAAGGGATCTTTAAAGGTGGAAAACACTCTTACAACTACAAGAATGTTTATTTCGACATTAATGACTTCTAAACTAGGGAAAATCATACTATCTTATGTTAATTTTCTTTGTATTTGTACGGCAGCCATCAGACCTATTAATTTCAATTTCAATTTTATGTTTTGGGTTTAAACACTTAGGGTTTCATGTGTAATTGTAAGTGAGCCTCATATAAGTTCACAAAAGGGGTCCACTAAGGTTTATTTCATATTAGGTAAGTATAAAAACACTTATGTTCAGATGTGATTCATGTTTGGATTATTGAAAAAAATTACTTTGTTTTGTTGCAACTTGTTGTTAGGTATGTGGGTGAGATATTCTCTCTTTCTTGGTTCTCTAAAGGACTAAAAACAACTTATCGAAGTGCAACTGACTTTGTGGTGTCAATCCAATATACTTTTCATTCATGAATTGTTATTTGTTGGTTGGGGGTTCAATTACAATAATGTCGGTGCCTAGGTATAAGTTATATTTGTGTCACACTCCTATCAAACTTTATTTACTTAGCTTTTCGAGACTTGAATCGTTTGTGTGTGGGTTGCTTGACTGTGAGATCAAGAGGTCTGAGTCATTAAACCTAATTAATTCTTTCAATTTTGTCCAAATGACTTGAAAACTTATTTTTATTTAAATTAAGACCTCAGTTAAGTCAATTGAACCAATTAAAAGTTTAATTAAATCTTTAAACTGAATTAATTCTTCAAATTTTGGACAAATTTACTTGCAAAATTATTTTTGCTTTAATTAAATCCTTAATTAAGTCAATTAAACTCATTAAAAGTTTAATTAAGTCATTAAATCTAATTAATCCTTTCAATTCTGGTCAAATGGACTTTCAAACTTAATTTTCTTCAATTAAGCCCTTAATTAAGTCAATTAAACCCATTAGAAGTTTAATTAAGTCCTTGAACTTGATTAATTCTTCTAATTTTGGTCAAATTAACTTTCAATCTTACTTTTCTTTCAATCAAATCCTTCTTTATCCTATCTCGTCAACAATATTCCAATTGCATTATCCTTCTAGTGTTTTGACATGTTGTAACTCAAAAACTCATCTATTTGTGTCTTAAAAATAATTTTGGATTTTGAATTTATGATTTTGTTTTTGGATTTTTAAATAAAAAAGCAAATATAAAACAATTTTTAGGACCTAAATTTGGGTTATGATAGGGTTATCCCAATTTTAAGTTCCAAGTTGCAAGTTTAGATGTTTAACCCAAGTTGATTCTGATCTTTTTTTTTCCTTTCCTTTTTTCAAAAATAAAATTCAATTTTATCCATCAATATTGAGTTAGTTTGAGAATTGAGCTTTTTATTTTTATTCAATTTGTTTTCTAAAGAATTATCTCAGTTTCACGATCATATCATGTATTTGCATGGCTGACTCAAATGGACTTAGATCAGCTTTTTTATTCTTTTTTAATTATTATTTTTTTTTAATTTTATCCTTTAATATTTGATTTATTAGGAGTTATGATTCAATTATGTTTCTTTCTCTAAAATTAGCTTATTCTCATTTGATTTTTATTTTATTATTAAATAAGATCATGAAAATATTTTAAGAATATTGGGGGAATATGTTTTTCATAATATTGGCAAGAGTTTATTTTTTTAATTAATCATTGTAATTTATTTATTTTGGTTTATTTACTGTCACTCATATTTTTTTAATCATATTATTGATTTAACCGAGCCTTTTGAACCTAGTCGAGTCAATGACCCGAGTCTCACATTTGTCTTATTTATTTAAAAACAATAACGTCACCTAATCATCTTTTTTTTTTTTACATTGAGAAAAAATTAGTTTGGCTTCACATTACAGTGCGAGTCATCAATCTAGTTAAGTTATAAATAACAAAAGACCCCAATTTCAAAACCATTTAATGAAAACATGATAATAGCATATATAGTAAGATGAGAGAAATTAGTATTCAGATACGATGATGTTGTAAAACAAAATAAAATTAGTATTATATTTTTTACAAAAACATTCATGTCAAAGAGTTGATTTTTTTAACATAAAAAAGACAAATATTAAAGATATTGAAACAAATTTTAGGAAGTTATTTTAAATATTAGTAGAGCATGTCAAAATGTATAATTATTCTCTAAAGAAGTTTAAAAAAATATAAGAAAATAATTAAGAATCTCTTATAAAAAAAAAGTCTGATTAAAATATTTGTAGAATTCTATGAATTTTAATTATTTATTATGTTTCAATTAATGGCTTTTGGTAACCTATTTTTAATATTATCTAGAATTCTACTGGTCAAAATAAAATTCTAATAAGGTACTATATAGATTAGTGTGATTTAAGCAACTTATTCTATAATATTTAAGATTTTATGTGATGTATAAATAAAAATATAATATAAAAAAACATTAATATATTTATTAGGAATTATGTTAATATTTTATTATATTTATTAATTAGATATAGAGTTTAATTTACATTTTAGCATTGGGATATATTCTATAATGTCATGCAGGAGAAAAATCGGTTGAAGTCTTTTTAGTTTTGGCAAGTATAAGTTTTTCAAGGTAAGATAATATATTTAGTATTTATCAATAAATCTCTCTTAAGTGATGATTATTAGAATTTAAATACTCTTTTCAAATCAAGTATTTTTACACAGAATTGGTTCTCTTATATAACTAATAATGATCTATTAAGTATTTTTTTATATATGATATATTATATAGTTTATTTTTATGATATTCTTTTTGACCGAATAAATAAATAAATAAATAAAAATCTTGACTCGTTAAGACTTGAAACTCATCAAGAACAAGGCCGCAAACACAGTCCACGTGCAAAGCCTCCTTAACTTAAATTAAATTAAATAATTTCAGCACCCACCCCTCCCCGTCGTCCTCCTAACAGTAGTTGTTGGTGACTCAAAAAAGGGGAGCTTTACCGACACGTGTCTCCCCTTTGTGATCTTGACTCGGCGGAGCACCGGAGAAAACAAGTTTCTCATTGCTTACAAGATAATTTATTTCCTTGACAAACTAGGAAAAAGAAAGAAAAATCTTCAATTTCATTTGCATTTCACTTTCATTTCATTTCCATTTCAGATCTCCTCTCCTTTTTCTTTCCTGCTGGTGCTGCTGCTTCTTTCTTTCTCTCTTTCTGTTTTTTAATTTTCCAATAACAATAACAATTATTATTAGTAGTCGTACAAAACGACACATAATTTTTTATTTATTTTTTAAAAAATAATTATTCTCAACCTCACGGCTCACGGAGAAGAGAAAATAAAGGACAGAGAGGCTCCTCTCCAGTCTCCACTCTATTTTAGAAACCCTATCAAAAATCCATCCAAACTTTAAAGAAATTATTATTATTATTATTATTATTATTATTATTATTACTATTACTATTATTATTATTTTTATTATTACTATTACTATTATTATTGTAAAAATATTAGTTATTAAGATTGAGAGAGAGAGAGAGAGAGGATGCCGTCGTCGCACGGGGATCTGGACCATCAGATCGAGCAGCTGATGGAGTGCAAGCCTTTGGGAGAGGCGGAGGTGAAGACGCTGTGTGATCAGGCGAGGGCGATTCTGGTGGAGGAGTGGAACGTGCAGCCTGTGAAATGTCCGGTCACCGTTTGTGGCGATATTCACGGCCAGTTCTACGATCTCATCGAGCTCTTTAGGATAGGAGGGAATGCACCTGATACCAATTATCTCTTCATGGGAGATTACGTAGGTCAGTCTCTCTTCCTTTTTTTTCCTTTCTTTCTTTTATGTTATTAAAATTGATTTACGGCTAATTTTAATTGATACCGATTATCTTTTTGTGTGTGTGTGTGTGTGTGTGTGTGTGTGTGTGTGTGTGTGTGTTGCTGATAACAAAATTGAATGCATTTCTGATTGAGCTGCAAATTTTGACTGTTAGGAGTTGAATTTCATTTGCATTTGTGTTAACTAAGTTGTGTGCTTGGTCGAAATCCGGGCGGGGCTGAATTTCGGCTGATGGAGCTAGGGATATGATTAGTTTATGATAGAAATACTGACCATTGCACATTATGTATGTGGTTAGGTTTTGGGGTTTTTTTATATATAGTAATCACTTCCGTTGTTAAGATTTTCTTTTTATGGGATGTTGAATGGGAATGGTTTCTGGCATTCTTTCAATGTTTTACACTTACAACACAATCATTTTCTAATATTGTCGATTACATCAATGCAGATCGTGGGTACTATTCAGTGGAGACGGTCACGCTCTTAGTGGCCTTGAAAGTTCGTTATAGAGATAGAATTACAATTCTTAGAGGAAACCATGAGAGCAGGCAGATTACTCAAGTGTAAGATTTTGTTTTTCCTTCTTGATGGAAGCTTGCCTATGATTGAGTAATATGAATTCTGATACTGCTCAAAGAGCACAATGAGCCATTTTTGTATGATTCTTCAGTAAGAGCATATTTCTTTCATTTCTGTTTTTCTTTGTTAGATTTTTTGTTTGTCTTGAAGTTCCTGTCATAATGATACAGTAGTAAATATAAAATATCTGCACAGAATATTGTGTTATTGGCTGCTCTGATCTAAAGATGTAATACTCTATATGGAGACCACTTCCTTCTCATAGTACCTGGCCTTGTGAGTTAAGTTAACTCCTTCTCATTAGTGGAGCTTTTGGGTTCCATTCTTGTGAGTCCTTAGATTGTTTTATGGTGATGTGTGCTCATACAGTTATAAGTTGGTTTCATCTGAAACCTTTCTGTAAAGAAGAAATTTTTAGGAAACGCTATGGAGCCACATATATTTGGAATCTTTATGCAAAGCAATTTTCGTGTCTCAAGTCATAAGGCAGGCTACACAGATCTAGGATGATGACTGATTTGTTTTTCAGATACAAAATGTTGTTGCAATGGTTTATTATGTCATTTGATGATATTCTGGGGACTTGCTACTCAACAATCAACTATGTGATGAAGCCTTTGCAGTTGTCTCTTCTCCACCATACTCAGCAGGCTTTAAGTTCACTTGTCCTCCCTTCCAAAAGTATACGCTGCTCATATTTCCAGTAGTCTGAGACCTATTCTTTGCACTATAGACATTAAACCCACTTGTTTTTTCCCTTCCAGAAGAACATCTTAGCTAGCTTGTAGCCTCAAAGGCTAAACTTTGTTCTAAGAATGTTCTATTACCTTGAGCACTCCCCTCTCTCTCTCTCTCACGTGCAGGCATAATTGCACATGCATATGCAAACACATGCTGGTAATCATTCTGTTAACTCACTTTGATTACTGATGTGCTTTGTTTCTATTTGTTTTCAGGTATGGTTTTTATGATGAGTGCTTGAGAAAATATGGAAATGCTAATGTCTGGAAGTATTTCACTGACCTTTTTGATTATCTACCCCTTACAGCCCTCATTGAGAGCCAGGTTTGAGTCATAAGTGTTTTCATGATTTTTGCTTCGTGTAATCAATTGCCAGCTTCTTTCTTAGTGCTTCTATCTCTTGTTGTAGATCTTCTGTTTGCATGGAGGACTTTCACCATCTCTTGATACGTTAGATAACATCCGAGCTTTAGACCGCATACAAGAGGTATGGGTAGCTGCTTCTCATTCTTCAAAGTCTAACATTATCAAGGCTGGAATATGAACTTTAAGTTTTTAATGGTTATGGTGTGCTAATCAGTTAGTAATTGAAGGCAATACAAGCAAGCATGATGGCCTTTTCTTTGTTATAGGAACTTCGTGCAAGTTTTTTTCAGAGTCACGGAAAGTAACTATCATAAAAATTATTATTGCATCTAAAACTTGGTTATATCAATGACATTTGTTAATTTTTAGCATTTTCTTTTCTGATCAAGGATTAAAATAATGATAGCAGCATTCCCTTCTACCCTATTGCACTGCAATTCTATCGTGTCAGCCATTTCTTTTTTCTAGGGCTATACACTTGTGCATTATTCAGTGCATTGCCAACAGCTTTTTAACTTTGCTAGATTATAGTATTCTTCTGTTGATTTTGGTTAAACAATCACATCTTTGTCATTCTCTGCACAAGTAGGTTCCACATGAAGGGCCAATGTGTGATCTCTTGTGGTCTGATCCAGATGATCGTTGTGGGTGGGGAATATCTCCTCGTGGTGCTGGATATACATTTGGACAGGATATAGCTCATTTGTTCAACCATACTAATGGACTCACTTTAATTTCACGGGCTCACCAGCTTGTCATGGAAGGGTACAATTGGTGTCAGGTGACTAAACCTGGACAAGACAACTTTGTTTCTTCTTTCCATGTGCTTTTTTTCTATACGAAGCATGCTGGTTATTAAATCAATGTCTTTAATTTTTACTTCAGGAAAAGAATGTGGTTACTGTATTTAGTGCTCCAAACTATTGCTACCGTTGTGGTAATATGGCTGCAATTCTAGAGATTGGAGAGAATATGGACCAGAATTTCCTTCAATTTGATCCAGCACCCCGGCAAATTGAACCTGACACCACTCGCAAGACCCCTGATTATTTTTTGTAATTTTCATATTCCTGCCAGCTGTTTGGAATCCTTGTTTGTTGCTGTATCACTGTAGATGTGTCTTAAAAAGGAGCTTTTGTTGTTTAAGGTGAGGTTGATCGACAACATCATTCTTTAGTTGGAGTTTGTGCTGCTGGTGCTGGTGCTGGTGCGGTGTTGATACGCTCAAGTCATAGAAAAACTGAGAAGGCATCAATGGCCTTATGTCTTGTATATTCTCAGAAGAAGGAAGCAGCAATAACATGGTATATCCTGTTCTGTAATTTTACAAATTCAAGTTAGAGTGCAGGTTTGTTTTTGTGAGCAAAATGCATGTTGCCTACTTTATTCTGATTTATAAACAAGACCACAGGCAAAAGAGATGCTTAAGCCTAGAATATGTTGCATGGCTTTCTTTCAAAAATAGAGACAGGGAATGCTGCATAACAGTTACTTTGAAAAGGGTTGAGAGAGGGCCAGTAACTACATAGTAATGTTCCAACAAAATTGACTCACGCTCGACGTAGTCCTTGTTCACTTTCAACAATAGGTGCGTGCATTTATAAATAAATATAGTCCTAGTCCAAGGGATGATGGGACAGATGCCATTACGGAAAGCATGAGTCATTAATGCGTTCATGATATACAAGGAACCTCTGCATTCTTACCATCTAAAGAACTTTCATAGCTTTTACTCGGTGGTTCATAGGCTTTGTCGAGGTTACAAATCAGAAAAATGTTACACTACAGTACATTTTTAGAGCAAAAAACTGCAAATGATAAACACTTGACCCTTTTCTACATGAAAATCTAATAGCTTCTAAACCTCAGATATCATTCTAAACTGGTTTCATGTGGAGGAGAAAACTACGAAACTCGAGAAAGTTTCAGAGTTAAAATCTATTCATCTGGATCCTTCCCACTCCAGCTCCGGCCACCACAGTAGCAGTCTGCTTTCTTCGGAAGTACACAACTGAACCACTTGCGAGTAACAAACACAAAATAATCCCCTGTCCAAAGTGATTCAGACCATAAGAATGAAGGCTAACATTAGAATACTACATAAGCAGAGTGCTTGGAATTCTTCTTGCCAACTTTCACACAATAAATACAAAAAAGAAAGAAACTAGAAAATGAAGCTGTGGCTCATAACATTCCATTCAAATATGGACCTCCTTGAATCTATTCAGAAAGTTGATTCTCTCGTGCACACTTTGTACTTTTCATTCACTGCCATTCTCAGATAGAAAGACATGGTATGCATGCCATACAGAGAAGATATATCTATATTTTCTTTCTGAACTGTCTTCTTTAAAAAATCATCAAACTTACTAATATATAAAAATCAGAAGACATTTCTTTCTTCAGAGTAGGAATTGAAGTCCTGTGATGGTATTTTGTTGTGACCTCAACAAGAAGCATTGCCCATACAGAACCTAACTAACCAAAACCTCTAGGCTCCCATTTTGAGGCTCAACATTCCCCAGACAAAATTCTGACTGCAGTGCTAACTGAGTAGCACATCTCTTGAGAACATGCACCACTATACTTTAGAAAAGAAAAATACTAAGTATTAACAATAAGCATTAGTAATAATTTCTCAAGCGAACTCCTAAGGGCTTTGATGAATTAATTCTCACTCAGCAAGGTTGGGACTCCTCTCGATGTAGTGAGAGTTTGAAACCTTTGGATCTAAATCTATATTGACCAGCATATCAACAAATTGAACCAATTACATATAGATTTAGAATTTAATCATTCTTCTTATTAGTCATAAAATTCAGGAGGATGAACTGCATTAGTCTTATGATAAATGCACGTTCAACTCAGTTTAAGGAGGCAGAAATTTAGCAAACAAGTAGCAGACCTCTTGAATTTTCAATTTACATCATTCTTGCAATTAAAGGATTGGGGCAAAACAGTGAACAGTCAAAGGACCACTGTGATGCAGCCATGGGAAAAGAGATACATAAATTATCTTAATTTGATTTTTTATTTGTCTATGTTTTAGTTTTCCTTGTAAATCTAGTCTAGTGAGGAAATTTAGGAATCTTAACAACATTTCTAGTTTCTTGTTTTTTTTTTTTTTTCTTCTCTTGCCTTCAAGGAAGGGGGGCGTTAGTTGGTGCTTTACTACTCTAGAAGTCCACTCTATCGGGTTCACGCTCAAAGCATTCTGAAATGTATTGGAAATTGCCTTTTATGTGGACTACCAGCCAGGTATGGGCAAGTCTCCCCGTGCCTGGTATGAACGTTATCAGCCTGCAGTTACTAGGAATGGGTTTTCTTCTAGTCCACGTGATTCTGCTCTTTTTGCGTGTCACTCTTCTAGTGAACCAGTTATTCTTTTGTTGTATGTAGATGATATGATTATCACAGGTCCTGACACTTCAGATGGAAGTCAAGTTTTCCATGTAAATGTAGTCTACTTAGGAATCTTAACAACATTTAGGAATAATAGTTTATTTGACAACTATAATATTAATTCAATGAATTCTATTATGTATTTGTTGTTGTTGGTACCAGTACTTAAACCTTCTTTGAGTGGTGGAAAATATAAAACCAAACATCCAGGCCTATGAGCTTTTCTTATTTGAATTCCAATATCCTGTTAAATTCTGGACTACTAATGCTTTGGTGCCTATAACAGGAGCTCCTATATTGTATAATCAAAGAACTTTGATAATGGAGTTACAAGTATTTGGTTTAGCTTCAGAGCTGCAACCTTGAGTGTTCTTTCTCTTCTCTTTTCTCCAAACGTTATTTTCTTCTTCTCCTACTTCATTGTTACAATAGCATTGGATTACCATTGATAGCAATATTAATATCCAAATTCACAAATATCAACCGTAACTTGAGACAAATCCTCTAGGGGACATGCATCTAAAGTTGTCCTACATGAATTTAGTACCAAAGCCTTCTGTAAATCATCTATATTTCTTACCTAACATCACTTAAATTGCTATATAATGATAACAAACAACAATTCAATTATCACAGGACACGATCACATAAACAACAAAGAAAAAGGATATTTAAAAAGACACAGACATACCTCAAAACCAAGTACTGACAACTTCTCTGTATTAACTGATATACAGCTTCTGTAAGTGATATAAGCCTGTGATCCACCCTTGGCTGTAGACGAATCATCCAGTAAAGTTCTACCCTCATTTGAGGCAGTGGTCTCTTGCAACATTACATGAGGATTTGCATCATCAGAGATTTCAACAGCAGATCGACCATTTGGAGAATGGTGCTTCCCCTTTTCATTCTCTGTATCATGATCAATTTCAACACATTTGAAAGGGATTCGATGGCCAGTCTCGCTGCATCGATATTTTTCATCACTCTACCAAAACAAGAAAAGCAAGATACCACCAAATCCTCAAATCTTAACAATATGATGGTGGTGGTGGTGATTATTATTATTATTATTATAAACAAATTGAAGGAATTTAATAATTGGGAAACAAATTATGAAATTAAATACCGCAATTATTATACCAAAATAAGTGACAAAATTCAAGGGATTATTATTAATATTATCATTAGAAAAAGAAAATAAAATAAAAAAAGGAGAATATTAATAAACCTTCTCAGAGTAGGCGCAGGGAACACAGGGACCCGAAGGAGAGCAATCGAAGGTAAGGTTAGTGCCGTGAGGTGTTTCTTTGAAACTAAGTAATACTCTACGCCCTAAGCCTCCGTTTCTGCTCCAAATTTTAGAATTATTCAATTTTAATTTCATAAAAATACATGCATAAACAGAATGAATCTGAGAGAGAGATTTGTGCTCACTCAGTCGTGTGATCTATGTCCAACGCGTGAATGGAAGAAAGCAGCGCCCATACTGCAAGGATCGCCGCTGTTGCTGAATCCCAACTTCCCATCGTTTTCCTCTTCCTACTGCTTTTTTTCTTTTTAATTTCTACTGATTTTTCTTCCTCCACCAGCCTCGCTTTGCTGATTAAAAATATCTCTGGGCTTTGTTTTATGGACAAAATGCTAATTCTTTTCTCTCTTTTTTTACTGATTAGTAGATTAATTAATAATTTTCTTTTTTTTTATTCTACATGAATTTATATTCGGATCAGTTTAATTAATAATTTTCTAATATTTCTTTATTGTAGAAAATTACTTGTCACTTTCATTTAGGTTTTTAATATGTAATTTCTTTTTTTCATAAAAATATAAGTTACTGTAAAGTACATATTTCTTCCTCGAAATAATTTGCTAAAAAGGGATGTTCACAACTGGAAGGTTGTGTATATTTCTATTTATCTGGTTATAATGTATCAGTATCTCTAAGAAATAGAATATACCAATTTATATGCCCACCCTAAAAAAATGTTTAAATCTTATGAAATTTTTTGGTTTTGTTATTAAATCTAAAAATATATTTACTTTAAAATGTTTTTTTTATCAAGATAAATATTTGTATTAACATATATCTTACTTATCTCTACAAATACAAGGTTTTTAGCTGGAATTATTGTCTTTGATAAAAAAATATATATATATATTTTATGATTTTTACAATAAATTAACAAGAAGTATCAAAATAGTATATTCATATTTTATATATGATTGAAAGTTAAAAAAGTTATAAAATTATGTTCAAAACATATTTAAAAATTCTAAGAATAAATAAACGATTTGAATAGAATTTTCATGAACAATTTGTTATTAGTATTATTATTTTCATAAACTATACATAATAATTGAAAAAAATTATTAAAATTCAAATAGAAATTTGTAATAACATTTAAAAACCATGTCAGACTAAAAAGCATGTGAATCTGATAATTTTTTGTCTAGAGTGTCAAAAAATAAAACCAAAGAAAAAAAACAAAATATATAAAAAAAAGGGTCAGGCTTAGCTCTTTGCCTGCTAATAGCAAGTCAAGCACGCACAGGCAAGCCCTCACACCTAGCATTGCTTTATTTTTTGTATTTATTAAAGGGATGGACAACATGTCTTCCACCTCTTATTTTTATGAGGAAAAAAAAACAAAGATGACAAGTAGTTTGTCACCTTAAAAAAAATATTACCTCTCTTAGCTCTCAAACCCGCAACCCATAAGCTTAGATACAAATACTAACCAACTAAGCCATGACACAAAGTTATTATCATGTAAATTAAACAAATATACTAACTTGTTTTACTATTTATATAAATAAAGAAGCACGATAAAGAATCCCAATTGTTTTAGAATTGTAGGTAATAGTGATACTAACAGTTTAGTTTTTTAATTGTATATTGATGGAGTCATGAAAAAATCCATACTAGATTTGGGCTTTCCATGGTCGTGTCTTGGGTTGAGATGTCTAGTCTTGGTCTTGTCTAGTAAGTGTTCACCTGGAAAAAAAAAGTTCCCTATCAAAACATGGAACCCTCCAATACTAAAGTTAGTAAATGAGAGAGAAGTGAAATATATGTGAAAAGAAAGAGTATGAAATAGGAGAGTAAGGGTGTGTTGGATAAAAGAGTAATAGAGTAAAGTCGGCTTGAGTCTGTCCTTTTCTTACCTAGTGATTTGTGGTATTTATAAATAACAATTGTCACATAAGCTGATGGAGAATATATGCTTTCTCAAAAGGTTAAGTATTGGTTAGCGTGTCATGCTTGCCATTAATTAGAAAGTTGGTGCTTGAGATTAAGTCATTGGTATGAAAGTGATCAAGTCAAGTTTAGACATGGCCTTTGGTGGAAAGGTTGGCCTCAAATGTTAGATAGAGGTTGGATCTAGAGAGAGAGAAGGTGGTATGGTGTGCGGTAGGTGGCGTATTATTAGGAATAAAAATATTTTTGATTCTTGACATGTAGGTTGAAAACACGTGGATAGCTGAATAAAGAAATGATATGAGAGAAAATAAGAGAAGATAATAAAAAAGAAAAAGGTTGAGAGGTAAGGAAAATGAGAAGGAGAGCTCGTCAACCAAAGATGATTCCCCGTATCATCATCATCATCATCATCATCATCATTTGCCCTCAAAGTCTTTTAAACAAATATGTTAGAAAGACTTTGACCAAAATTAGGCTCTAAGTCTTTTAAACAAATATGTTTGGAAGACTTTGACCAAAATTAGAGGAGAAAATACTTATATTACCTTCTTAGCTATGTGGCATGAAAATGTTATCTTTGGCTTTTATTTACATGCTTGTATTAGAGTTTTTCTTCAAAAATTTTAGAGAGAGAGAGAGAGGATAGTTTAATTGTCTTGCTTATTAATTGAAGCACTCTAAGCAATAAAAAAAAATATAGTATAAAGATAAATGATATTTATGCATCCATAAATGAATTTTAAAGGAAGTGTCTTATAAGTAGTCACAAAGAATAAAGAAAGATCTTTAATCTTTTATATATATAAGTGGTCGCGAAGACCTGAAGAATGATTTATAATCTTTTTTGGAGATAAGTAGTCACAAAGACCTATAGAATTTTAATAAAGACTTTGAGATTTTATCATAGAAAAACATCACTACTTTATTTGAGAAATTGAAAGGGTAAAGATACAATTTATGGAGATAATTTAGAGTTTATTTGATTTCATATAACTCATCAAGTATATATACTTACTTTCTTTATTCTAGTTACTTTTGTTTTCTTATAAATTATTGGAGGTAAATCCTCGTAATCAATCTTTCTATCTATTTTTTAGTGTGTGGCACTCATCAATGTTATGCAAATTGTCATAGTAAAAAAAATAGCACTTATTAGAGTTTCACATGTTCATGTTATTTTTTATAGTATGAGGATATTACATAATCTTCTTTCCTTGGATAACATCTATCACTTTGGTATGTATAGTGGTTAGAGGTATGGTTAGAAGCTTAAAGAATGTCAAGTGATTACAAATGTATCTATTCGTGCTTCTTTTGAGATTCTCAAGTAGGGAGATTGATGATATTACGAATACTCTGCTATTTGGAAACATAGGTTTCCCTGTCTCGTCATGCTTTCTCCTTCTACTCGAATATGATTCTTCATGGCATGTTTTATATTGACAAGACTTTTCTCATGAACAGTATACATTTGTTCCCATAATAAGTAGTTATAGACTCTATTAATCAGGGCTTTAATGAAAATAAGTTATAGTAGAATTCCACATTAAGCATTTTTCATTTAATCTATGAAGGTATTCTTTAGTACTTTCATCTTCTCATTGAATAATGGCAAAGAGCTCAATCATACTTGTTTTAGCTAGAATAATGGTGTTAAACGAGAGATGAGCTTAACGCAAAGATCATAAAGACCAATATTGGAATCAGGCTCAAGACAATGATGCCACACCCGAGTATACCCTCAGGAGGTCATTAGGAGGATTTTACATATAGCTTCACTCTTTTAGGTCACAAGCTTCATGATACTTCTAATATTTTGGATGTGCTCTGTAAGATCTATAATACCATCATAGTTGTACAATTTGGTCTCTTCATAAACATAATCTCGGAGAGGTGAGTGTGTTCTGTAACAAAATAAAGAGTCTTCTACCTAGTAAGAATTGTGTTCATTCTTATTCTTAAGAATTGGTGCAGTCTCACATCGAAGTCTTTTACAACATAGAGCATATGAGCAAAACTTAAAATAAAGATTAATGGTGATAGTCGTGCTTATGGTTCGTACTTATTAAAGAGTGTTCTTCATAGTGAGAATGACTCTGCATAGAGCTGGAGTGTTGTGTCTACTTTGCATATTGTTTTTTCATGTCTTTTAATGGAATTGAAGTTGTCTTTATGCATTTGGTGCATGTAATAAAGTTGTGTTGCATTTCTTGTTGATGAAATAAGAGAGTGTGAAGCTATTCTTATATGGCTCAAATAACATTGTTAAGCACTTGTATTTAATGAATTAGTTGATTGAAATTTAGAGGAGATAGAGTTCATGTGATGAGGAGATTAATTACTCTTTCCTATCCTAGAGTTTTTCAGCAATGGAAAGAATAAGGAGTGAAAGGGAATAAACTAGCTTTTGTCAGTTTTTATAGACGACGTTAATGATGAAGTTGTGAAAAACTTCAAACTATATTTATGCTTTTTAAGGTTGTGACCTAGGATGAGGTAACTGGTCTTGACTTTGTCCAGTGGGTGTTCATTTGAAAAACAAGTCCCTTGTCAAAATAGAGACCATTTAATGCATAAGTTGGTAAATATATGAGGAGTAAAATATGTGTGAAAAAAATATATATGAAATAGAAAAGTAAAGGTGTGTTGGACATGCAAGTAATGGAGTCAAATTAGCTTTAGTTTACCCTTTTTTTACTTAATGACTTGTGGTATTTATAGATACCATAAGTTATATAAACTTATATGATAAAGACGAAAAAATGATGGAGAATATATGACTTCCTATAAGATTGAGTAATGGTTGGTGTATCACACTTGTTATTAGTGGATAAGTTTTTTGCTTAAGAACAAGTCATTATTGGTAATGATGGTTAAGCCAACTTAAGAATAGTCTTTAATGAAAAGGTTGGCCTCAGAAGTTAGAGAGATATTGTTTATTGATGAATGAGGGTTGTGTGGTGTAACACCTTTTAAATTCTTAATTATATAAATTTTTCATAAGCAGCTGCGTCGGAGTTAAAAATTAACAATCAGTTTGAAATTGGTTCAAGGATGTTTATTTGCCTACAATTGAAACTTAGAGATGGGAAAAGCCCTTAATGGTTCTTTTGATGCTGGGCTACTTGAATTTGGGTTGATATGCAAATAAGTGAAGGAATTGATGCTGTTTATGGTCAGAATAGCAAATGAATTTGAACCCGAATTTGAAGTCATCCATTGCATGTGAAAACAAGATTAATCTAGGTGGATTTCAAGTTCAGAACATGTTCTTTCTAGATTGTCCAACCATGATTGCATTGGACTTTTGTGTAAGAAGATATGGTTGTTTTAAATTTGGTCTGTTTATATTAGAAAGGTCAAAAAACGTGTGCTAGTTAATTTGTCTAGGTTAGTTTGTCAAAGTCTATTTTTTGGGCTTGACTTCTGCCATGTTAAATTTTTCCTAACTTTGGAGGGATGTTCCAGTTATAAATATAGTATCAGAATATGTAATAAAACACTTTTGGCCAATATTTGAAACTTAATTCACAGAATTACGAGTTGTTCTTCCAAATTGATTTTGTGAAGAACCCTACCTGACTTATCACTCTTCAATCACAAAGAGTGTGGCGTCGAAATCCTAG
>Ga0325400_1002110_pt1 | contig 17139 bp, 19 predicted proteins | sample PopdelMetagenome_2_FD_205662 | JGI IMG/M metagenome (GOLD analysis project Ga0325400, IMG submission 205662) | Populus deltoides microbial communities from Bellville, Georgia, United States - Xylem-PdKOR-R1 | ecosystem: Host-associated > Plants > Phyllosphere > Stem > Wood/Secondary xylem... | reverse complement strand
TATGTTTAAAATACATTTAAAATTTTTAATAATAAAACACCAAATTTTCATGAAGAATTTATTATTATTGTCATTGTTATTATATAAGATATATAATAATTGGAAAAAGTACTATTAAAATTCAAAAAAAGATTTATAGATAGTACTTAAAAAATGTCACCGAAGAGTAAGTGAAAAAACAAGGAGGAAAAAAAAAGAAGGCAAAGCCCAGAGCTTGGCCTGCCCATAGCAAGCCTAGAGCGTGCGGGTCTGCAGGCCTGTTCATGCACACCTCTGCCACGAGACAGAATTGACACACAAATTGTTATAAATCTGACTAGGAAAATATATTAGGGTTCTTGTACATCACTGATCACACAAACGGAACCCAATTCTTTTAGGGTTGTAGAGTAATTCTAGTTTTATACCAGGGAAGGGTCATGTCCAGATACTCAGGTTCCACGATGCATTATCGGTACTGTACCTCTGATTTGTATTCTTGCTACTGGTAAGTATAAAATAGACCTAAAAAGAATTGGGTATGGAGCAAATGTAGAGCACCTGTTTTTGAGTGGAAGATTTGTCCACATTTGGACAATCTGGATGTGAGCAGCCACATCCAATGCAAGTATGCAACAACTTAGCAAGGGATCCGAAGGCTTCTGAGGAACTCTTTTGGAAACCAGAAATTCCTGTATGAATCTGAAGACAGAATTAATTTAAACCTTCTACAAGGACAGGTGAAACCATGCATTCCATTTACATCAGTTAAAAAGGAACGTGACAGTACTAGAACAGAGACCCTCGCAGACGTTCATTTATTTGCCGCACAACTTAAAAGTCAAAACTGAATGAAATTACATGCCTCTTACTTTCTAAAAGTTCAATAAACGCAAAGATAAATGAAATTTCATTGAGAGAAAAGATCCATAAACCTTAGGCTGTAGTTCAACTCAAAATTGACAGGAAGATGATTATTAACGCAGCAACTTGAATTAGAAGATGGAGCCTCATTGACTAGTGAATTAATTAAGCATATCCCGACTAAGCAAGACTGATCACTACAAGAAATGCTGACAAGCTGGATGCTCGGGGCTTGAATGCTTGAAAAGAAATGCTGAAAGGTCAGGTGCTCAAGGCTTGAATGCAGAAAAGGCCACGACAGAGTTGTGTCCACCAAATCCAAATGAATTTGAAATAGCTGTAGACAGACATGGTTAAAGCCAGCAATTTCAAACTCTGGATTAAAGCAATTGAAAAATCAAAATTCCACAATGAAAGGTTTCGCCATCTTACCAACATTAACTGCATGTTGTTGCTTTTTGTTGGCAACAGTATCAAACTCAACTGAGGGCTCTGGATTCTGCAGTCAGAAAAGAATACACCAAGAGGGTAGTCATTAAACAATCTAGTTGAATTAACAAGCAAACACCTAAAGAACCACAAAGTTATGCACTTATAACTTGGAAATGATCTGACACATACAAATTGATTAATACTAGGATGCAGCCATCCTGTTGTTATGGCCTTCACAGTTGCAATAGCTTCCAAACCTCCAGAAGCACCAAGGCAATGTCCAATCATAGACTGAAACAAAATGAACAAGCATGTAACATCAACAACCCATTAGAAGAGAACATCATCATAGCCTTCTCTATTCAAAACTTGTCAACAAGAGGGAGGGAGATTACCTTGGTTGCATTGATTTTGATCTCTGAAGTGTTCTTAAATACCTTCTTTATAGCATTTATCTCAGCAAGGTCACCAGCAAGAGTGGAAGTTGCATGTGCATTTATGTAGTTAACCTGAAAAATTAACTAGATTAATCCGCCAGCGATACCACCATCACCAACAGCAGCAACGACTGCATTCTTTTTCTTTTTCTTTTTCTTTAAGAAAATTATAGTGGCATTAAGTAACCAGATTTAAGGACTAAACCAATATATGCTTTCCAGCTATTCAGGACCCCATGAAAAGATATTGAAATTGAATTCTTCTGTCCTAATTTAAGCATTTAGAACAAAACAGATTTGCTGTGAAATGAATTTACTAAAAGAAACATTTTGCATAATTTTAATGTAATTTGCCAATTCATTTGCAAACTGATCACGCTTTAAATCATTCAAGTACGTATTCCACAATCTCCTTTACTTGTATCTCTAATTCAATAGAGTAACATAGACAAGTCAACAACAGATTTTTACTATACATTCATAAATTGAAGGAGTACAGAAGAAGGGAAAGATTCCAAACTCAGTGCATGAGCTTGTTGAGATTTATCAACAACTACTATATCTCTAGCTTTTCTCTGTGTCTCAGCTATCAAACCACATCCAATTAAGTCCTTATTTAGAGGGATAACCACGCTTTTATCCATAAACTTTTTCATCATTTTCATTTGAGTCTTTACACATCAATTCTTGAGCGTTTTAAACTATAAAAAAACATTTACAATTACACATATTGTTCCACAAATACCCTCATGAAGAGCATTCAAATCATCGCCATTCCATTGATCAAAAGGGTATTTGCGGAAGAAAGTGCTAAATTAGAAAACTTCATATAATTTAGATATGCAAATAGGAAAAACTAGAATCGACAGGTTTAGAATAGAAATCTTAAAAAAGTTAAGGAACCAAGGGGGCTATATCCCTTAATCAGATGTATTTTATTTCCCATTCCTGCTAATGCGAAAGCCGACTTTGCGATGGTAACTTAAGAAACCAAACACCACATCATCCACTCATAATTTTAGAAAAATAATAATAAGAACTTCCCTTCTCTCCTCTAAACTCATAACTTTCCTCCATTTCTATCTGCTGAAACTCCTAATTTCCCAAGCATAAAAATCCAAACAGATACAGGAAAAAAACCCAACTCTAAAGTTCTTCTCTTCACCATCATCCCCCCTTCTACCACCAGCACTTTAGAATCTTTGTATAAATCCAAACACCAAAAAGGCAAATTATAATCCATAGGATAAATTCAAATATAAACACATCCTACAAATGGCACCACTCACGTAGCCATACCCTAGCATCACAACCAAACAGATTTGTTTTAGAGCATACTTAATCCCCATTGTACATGTATCAATAAGAGCTAAATAAAATCACAAATGCTCAACAAGAGAAATACAGAACCCAAAACAACAACTTTACAGGCACGTGAATAACAATATCCTATCCAACAATGGGGTTTCTACATTTTGAAATGAAAACTCATGGTGAAAGCTTTTAAAAATTTATTAACCATGAAAGAGTGTGCATGAGAACCTACTTAGCATAATAAGACATTCTCTTATGGGAGATAAAAAGAGAGGGGGCAGGGTCTCAATACAGATGCACTCAGAAAAGTAGAGAAACAGAAATTTGGATTTTAAGTTAACTTTAAACAATCCACATCTTGAGAGAGGAGAGAGAGATCTATATCCCTGCAGAGTAAGTAACCAACAAGAATCATCTGATGTTCTTTTTTTCTGTTTTCTTTTTCTTTTTTTTCTCCGTTCTTTTTTCTCCCTTTTTTGTTCTAATTTAAAGTGGTTAAAAAGGGCATTTGGTATTGAAGGTAGTTTACTTGGAGTTTTGCCTACAGAACATAGGTGAGTGCAGCTCCAACAACCCCAACAGAGAAGTTTTGAGTTTAACTCTCCACCCATACCAGCAACCTGCCAACACCTCAGGACCAAAAGTGTCCCTGCTAATAGTTTGTGAACATGGTATGGTAGGAGTACACGTGATCAACAACTAATTGGCTATGCTGAGAGCTCTAGACTTTTGTATAACTTCTAGTTATTGTAGGATCTCCTATACTCTGGTATTAAAGTTGTTGATATTAAAAGCATGCAACTTAGCACCTTCTATTTACTCTAATGTGCATTGATCCTCATCACATACATAATGAAAGTTAAAGGAAACAGACTTTTGGAGATAGCACACCCAATAATTAAATGCATACCAAAGGAAACAACAACTCCACGAGATAGCTTAAAAAGACCACAGTGCTAAAATATAAAACAATCTTGATATATTCCACCACATTAGTACTGGCATAAAAACAAAACAAAACACGAGAGCGCACACACACACAAAATGAGGATAATCATCAGAAAATAGAGGTACCTCCTCAGGAGACACACCGGCATCTTCAAGACTTCTCTCAATGCATGAAGACACCCCAAGACCATCAGCTCTTGGATCAGTCATGTGATAAGCATCACAGTTAACAGCACCTCCCAGGTACTCAGCAATGATTGGTGCGCCTCGTTTCATTGCATGTTCCAAGCTCTCCATTACCTGCCAGAAAAAACCATGCAACTCCTTTCAAATAACTTCCAAAATCAACTTCATAGTGCAATCTTATTAAATTATGAACATTCAAGTAGAACTTCATTCCATCATTTATGATGTGCAGGCACAATATTAAAAAGGGTATATTTGACTGGAAAAGAAAATTAAAGAAAACAGATGAAGAAGCTTAAAATCTAACAGATAATCCATCCTTAGCACGGAAAAAGACATGAGCTCACCAACACTCCTGCACCTTCACCCATAACAAAACCATCTCGATCTCTGTCCCACGGCCTAGATGCAGTTTTTGGATCATCATTTCGTTGTGATAAGGCCCTGCATGCAACAAAACCTCCCAAACCAATAGGAATGATAGCAGCTTCTGTTCCACCAGCAATCATCATATCTGCCTCACCTCGGCGAATGTGGTTGGCAGCAGCATAGAAGCAATAATTAGAAGTAGCACAAGCAGTTGAAATAGAGTAATTTGGACCCATGAAACCAAGTTCAATTCCAAGCAAGGCAGAGCCCATGTTTGTTATAGCATAAGGAATAAAAAATGGGGTAATTTTTCTGTGTCCTTTCTCAATTAAAGATTGAACACCATCAGAAAAGACTGTAAGACCACCCATCCCTGTTCCAACAAGCACACCAGCTTTCTCCTTATCAATCTGCAAGCATACATTACAACAATCAGAAGCAAAGTACATATACCAAATCCAACGAACAAATAAACAAATAACATGCCAAATAAACTTAAAAGGCATAATTTAAACTTTCAAGAATAATATCTTCACCGTTTTCGTAGAGACATTCAGTTTATTATATAAAAAATACTTGAATTTGCCAATAAAAACAATCATCAGATAAAAAAATACGAAACCCCCCACGAAGCAAAACAACGAAATAAAGAAATCCCAGAAATAAAAACGCAGAAGGAACCAAACTGACAAGAAAACAAAAACAATCAAGGAAAAACCTTAGATAGATTATTCCCTCCAAGATCCGCATCTTCAAGAGCCTTCTTGCCAGCAACAATGCAATACCTCAAGCAATTATCAAGCCTCCTATCATTTTTTCCATCAATATAGCCTTGTGCATTAAAGCCCCGGATCTGCCCCGCGAAGCGGGTAGGAAACTTAGAAGCATCAAAGCGGTCAATGGTTCCAATCCCACTTTCACCAGCAAGCAATTTATCATAATAAGCATCTACGTCATTACCAAAGACAGAGACCAATCCCATGCCCGTTATGACAACCCTCTTTTTGGGGTCTTTCTCTCGTTTTGGAGCTGAAACGGTGGAGGATGATGATGCTTTGATGAATGAGATTCTCTCACGTGGGGGCTTTGTTGCATTGTGAGATTTTTGGTGAAGTGGGTTTAACGGAGATGAAGAGAGATATAGAGATTGCAGGGCTTCCATGGCAAACTCTGGAGTTTGAGAGAAGGGGAGAGGGAGAATTTGGGAGGGCGATAGTAACGATGTTGTGTGTTTGTGTTCTGTGTTGAGAGTGAATTGGAGGTGGTTGTAACTTGTTTGCAAAAAAATAAAACCAATGGGACAGGGATGGTTTGGCTTGGCTGTGGAGCTTATTATATTAACAAAACACTATAGCTATTTCCATTTACTATTTTTTTTATATTAAAAAAAATTGAAAAACTCTATATATTCTAGTTTTTATTATTATGTATTTTTATTTTTAATTTGACTGTGATTTTTATGATATTTTTTCTTAACTCTTTTATAAAAAAAATTATTATTTATTATTTTACTTTTCAATTCAAGTTAATACTGTATTATTTATTTTTATCCTAATTAATCATTTATTTATTTATATATATGTGTGTGTGTTTTTTATGTTTGCTATAGGTATCTTTTTTTTCTCATATGATTCAAATAAGACCAATTTATTTAGTTTGTTGGGATTATAAACCCAGTTATTAGATTTTTCTTTCTAAATATTTTACTTAAAAAATAATATGGACCGCAGCTCATGCACTATCCTAGTAATAAAGCTAAAAACAATTAGAAAAATGCTAATTTTTTTTTTTATTCAATGCAACTTGTCGTACATCAAAATCAAAGTTATTGGTGATCGAAATTTGGCCACTTGAGAGCTTGTTCTCTTATCAACTCTTTTTATGATTTTTTCTCTCTTCTCTCAACTAAATCATAAAAAAAATAAAGTTAAGGAGAAAAATATAATAATAACTTACAAGAATAGTGATAAAAAATAAAATTTGAGGAATTAAATTTAACTATTACATGTCTTTTTAAGGAAAATAGCTTTGTTTAATATTTTTTTATGCTAGATGACTCTTTAATCTAAAAGGCTTTTATCATTTTTATAATCCTTTTAAAGCTTTGAGCTTTATTTGGATCAATCATTTTTCACATTTTCAAGCTAGATTACTTTCTATAAAAACTTGAGTTTAATTAATTATAATCTTTTTATTATTGTGAGGTATGAGAAACCTTTGTGAGAGATTATCCATTGTGAAAGTGCAAATAACACTCAAATCTTTTAGAAAAATATTGGTTATGAGCTATTGAGATATTAAGATTTGAGCCTTGAAAAAAATCAAGAGTGGATTGTTTTATACTCATCGTGCCGTGTAAAAGATTAGTGTATCAACAAGATTTCACCAACAAGAAAAGTGTGACTAATTAGTTAATACTTAAATGATGGTTCTAGGAGTGGAGTAGATAAGATTGGTCAAACCAGTATAAATTTGGTGTGTCTCTCTCACACTCTATTATAGCAAGGCAAGATTTTACTAAAATGCTATTGTAGCAATAGTAGAGAGGGAGAAATTGAGAAAAGAGAAAATAAAAGAAAGGAGGTTGAAACTTCGCTTGTGTGATTTTTGTTTACCGGTAATGATGATACTCATATGAGGTTAGGGGTGAGCAAAAAAACCAGAAAACCGATTAAACCGAGAAAACTGAAAAAAAAAACTGAAAAAACTGATTAAATATTTGAAAAAATCGGCCGGTTCGGTTCGGTTTCGGTTTTATAAGCAAAAAACTAAAAAAACCGAACCGAATCGAACCGGAAAAAAAACCGAGCCAAACCGGAAAAACCGAGCCAAAACCGGAAAAAACCGAGCAAAAACCGAAAAAACCGAGCTAAACCGGTTTGAACCGGTTTTTGCCCTAAAAAACCGAACTCAAACCGGTCGGTTTGACCCGGTTTCGGTTTTTTTTCAAAAAAAATTTCGGCTTGGTTACTTTTTTTGATAAAAACCGAACCGAACCGAAAATGATCACCCCTATATGAGGTGAAATTGAACATCATTTGTAATATGATAGAATATTTATAGATTAAAAAATAATAAAGGGTGAAAAAAAATGTCGAGGGCTAACCCAATAAAATCAAATAAAAAAAGAAAACAAAAGTTAAAAAAAGAGAATTAAACAAAAAAAATAACAAAACAAAAGTTAAATAAAAGAGTATAAAAAATAAAACAACATCAATTTCAAAAAAAGGAAAAAAACAAGGCAAACCTCTTAAACATGATATATCTCTAAAAGTTACATCCCATAAATTTTTTTACTTAGATTAGAAGCATAATTCTCAACTAATAATGAGATTAGTAGAAAAATATTAATAAAAAACTTGTTAGAGCAACAAAAAAATAAGAATAAAAATTGATAGAAAAAACTCTAGGACGATGTAATTTAATGAAAAAAATCATAAATAAAATAAATATGAATTAAAAGAATAAGGATTACAATTTAAAGATTAAAAAAATCATAGAAGGTGAAATTAAAAACATTTATAAAAACCAAGCAAACCCAGAAAAAATATTATAAACATGATCAAATGTTATAAAGTTCACAACCTATGAAACTTTGAATTCAGATCTTGTCAAGAAGTTTATTACAAGCCACTTTAAAAATATAAGTTTTCAAAACTTGTCAAAGCAGTAAAAAAATAACAAAAATAGCCTTGAGCAGACTCGACAACCAACGCGAGTCAACAAATCAAACACATAACTTAGGACATGAAATTGGAATGACCCTATAAATAGGAAAGCGAAAAAAATACCCGTCAAAAAAATTATTCAAAAAAAAATGTTTTAAAAAAAGACGGATGTTGACTCGGACTAATTCTTCAGATCTATTACCTGGATTATGAGATTGGAGTGGCTCCATTAAAGAAAAACTTGAAAAAACAAAGAAGTAAGATTCTTAATCAAACAAATATTGAGGGATGAAATTAAAAAAAAAATCAATAAAAAAATAATGCAAAACAAAAAAAAGCTAAAAGAATTAGAACTAGAGTCAGTCACACGCATTGCTATAAGACGGCGTAGTGGCTCATCCATATAAGGCACGCGTCAATTGCTTTATTTGTTTTTTTTATTTGTATAAAACCAAGAATTCCCTTAAAAATAATTAATAATAACAAACAAATCATGATGAAATTATAACTATATCTTTAAAGCTAGATTAAAAAAATCAAAAAGTAAATGTAATCCAGTAATTTTACTATTCTAACTAATATGAAAATGTAAAAACATTCTTATGGAGAAGGTATTGAATTATTTTATTAAAGGTTATATTAAGAATTTTATTATGTATTAAAAAATATAATTACTAAAATAATTCAATACAATCCTCAAAATATTTATTTTATAATGAGAAAATCATTTTATCGTGAAACAAATGTAAAAAATAAAGTAATGAAGAAGCAATATAGAAATCATATTATTGTAATAAATAATAATTTATATCTTTAAACAGAATAATATGGCTAGGGAAATTAGTTTTTTTTATATATATATATATATATATATATATATATATATATTTTCTCGGTCTCTCAAATTGTTTTTTTCCTCCCTTTTGTTTTTGCACCATCTTTCTCTCTTAACAGAAATAAAATAATTCCCTTAAAAACATATAACAAGGAGAGAAACAACAGCATAGGAGGGGAAAAAAAAAAAAAACCAATACACAACAACATGAGCGATAGCGGCGGCAACTCTATAACGATCCCGGATAATGTCAAGAAAACTATACAAAGCATAAGAGAAATCACAGGGAAAAAACACAGTGATGAGGATGTATACTCTGTTCTTCAAGACTGTTCTATGGATCCTGATGACACTGCGCAGAAGCTCCTTTTTTTAGGTATATTTCTGTGACCATGCATTAGGCTTTTGTTTTTATGTTTCATTTCTTCGTGCATTAATGTTTGATGGGTGTGTTTGTTCTCATTGTGTTTCTTGCTTTTATGATCTGTTTTGATTATTATTGTAAAGGGTATATGCTTGGTTGAGGAGAAAATGGGGAAAGGAGAGAGTTTTGGCTCTTGTATGTGTTACTTTGATTATTGGACGAGCAAAGCCTTGAACTTGGGACTATTCGTTTTCTGGGTTTTCTGGTTTTGTTTGTTTTAAGAGTGTGCATGGGTGCTACTGTTGTTTGCTTCCACAGACTTTCTGAACAAGCTAAATTAGCACTTTATTCCTATCTAGGCTTTGCTGGTTCAGGGTTTTTTTTTGGTGCAACTGGTTGTTATTGAGGCTTTATTGTTAATTTGTTTTGTTCATAGCAAAGAAAGGAGAAGAAAGGGGTAATTTTGATCGAGGATTTATTTTTGGATCATGGGTTTTGCAAGGAAGAGGTTTTCTGGGTTAGGGAGAAAAATTCTTTAGGTAATCTATGTGTAATTTAAAGTTCTTGTTTTCTACAGTCTGACTTCAATATTTTTTTTTCCTTTTGTTTCTTTCTTGAAAGATTGTGGAGAAGTAAAACAATTAAAAGGTTGACTCAACTAATCATAATGATAAGTGGAACCCAATTCTTGTTTTCTACGTCCCCTTTTTTTCTTTTTTTCTTCTGTGAGTAACCCAGTTCCTGAGTAATGATAAGTGGAACCCAATATTGGTGTGTTGCTTTGTGTCTTTTATTTTCCTCCTTATAGTAACTCATTGGAGCTTTATTGAATTTAATTTTCACAATATTTATGTAGCTTTTGATTACGTGTGCAACTTTTAAAAATCTGCAAAATCCTTACAAGTTGACTGGACAATCTTAATGTTGAATCTATGGCACTTTTACCAAATGATATTATTCATGGCAATCATACCTGCTGAGTTGTTTTAATAAAATAATAAGTTTTGGTTGGCAGATACATTTCATGAAGTCAAGAGGAAATGTGATTGGAGAAAGGGGGTAAGATATATTATTCTTTCAGAAATTTACGCATTCCTTTTTGTCTTTCTTTCTCGGGTTTGTCCATATGGTTTTGTTAACTAGACAATTTTGCAATTCAATTCTTGTATTGTTGCTGATATTGCAGACTCAAGGAAGAGGAGCTAGGGGTGGTCAAGGAAACTTTTCTGGTAAGAATTTCTATCCTGGTTGAGGAAATTGTCATTTTTGGATGTGAAATGTATACCAAACCCAAGACTAGAAAAATACCTGCACATGTTTTCTTTTATTTGGGTACCGAAAATATTTGGTTGTAGTAGTACATCTTAATAAGTTGGAAGTTAGTAAAGAGTCATTATTCCACTTCTAATGCATTTTAACATAACATCAATGAGTCAAGATGTAATGTAATCCCTTGTCCCCCCCCCCCCTCTATATCTGAGCTTTATGGTTTTATATATGAAAAATTAGATCAGATTCTTGTTTTGTTTCTCATTTTTTTTATGTGGAAATTTTGTATTAATTATGTACTTTTCTTTTCTAGGATTGTGATCCCATGCTAGTAAAGTTAAAAGGGAAAGTGTTGGGTTAGAATTTGAGAGGTTGCCCGCTGTGATTGCAGACTGTTTCTCAGTACCTGATAAAATTGCTTTCTGAACTGTTTGTCAGATGCTGTTGGTGGGAGGAATGTGGCTACTCGAAGGGAAAATGGAGTTGTTCGCATGACAGACAGAAGTGCTTCGAACTCTTTACACTCTGTGCAGAAAAAAAATAACACTGCAGTGAATCCTGTGACAAAGTAACTACTTTAACACAGATGTTCATTGCACTATGGCATATAACACTCGTGTAGAACTGTTTTCCCATTCTTGCTAATTTATTTGTACAACTGTTACAGAGATTTAACTACCACTTCCTCTGACCCTTCAACTTTATCCAATAGGAGTTCTATTCGCAGCCATGGTCCGCAGCTGCCTGCTGGTGCTGATGCAGGTAGTTCAGCTCACACTGTGAAGTCAGATGCTTTCCTACCACCTGCAGCATGTCCACCATTGCCTATGCAAGTTTCTGTCTCAGTAATGCTATCTAAGGAACGGAAGTCCACAACATTTTTTAATGGCCTCCCAGCTTCTACCACTCTAGCATCTGTATCTGGCTCTGTATCTTCTTCTTCAGACCCCATATTGGCCCCTTCTATGACTAGAAATCCTGGTGCTGTTGGTACAATTAAACGCGAAGTGGGTTGCCAGCAGAAAGCTGCTGAACAGAATAATATTCAAGGAAACAAAAAAAAATTTCTGAGTAAATCAAAGGCAGTTGGAAATAATCAGTTGTCTGAATCTCTGCAGCCCTCGACTTTGTCTACATATAATGATTCTTTGGTTGTCAGGTCTTCTGCTAATGATAGCCATTCATCAGAGGAGTTGGCTAAATCTTTAAAAAGTATTGTTTCCCCCCTTGTTACAAGTTTCATTGTTTACTTTTTATCCTCTTACTTTTGGATTTTGAACGTGCTTTTATTTTTGAAGCAGCAGTCTTGTCTGAAGATGCTCAAGCTAAAGTCAGTTCTCAGTTGCTGCCAGAACCATCCGTCACTACTGGACATGTTAAATTTCCAAATCACTTTAAAGTCCCTGAAGCGTTAAAAAGTAGTTTAACTTTTGGAAGCTTTGAATCAAATTCTGGACCAGGAAAGGAATATATCAATGGTTGTTTGACTTTTGGAAGCTTTGATTCTAATTCTGGACCAGAAACAAAATGTTGCAATGCTATTGATGGTGACATAAACTCTACGCTTGCTGTTGAACTGACACATTCAACTGTTGAAAATGCCAGACCTTCTAGGTTGGTGAACATATTATGCATTTTCTAACTGTTTGTCATGTAAATACATGTTTGAAATAATTGATTTTGTAAAGAAAGATATTTATGTTGAAGCATTTTGTGGGATGGCAAAATGGGGATTTTCCAGGGGCATTCTTGATTGTTTTTGTTGGATTGTAAAAATGGTGGCTTTCCAGGGATTGGGTGGAGTTAGTCAGGTTATGTGGTTATGCTGCATGTGTGCTCACTGATCCTATTATCTAATGAGCTTTTTGTGCCTAAAACAAAGCCTTTAGCCTTTTATTTGCTTTGTACTGTACCTTTTGAATGTTTTGGATCTTTTATATCATACATCTAGGAAATATTTTGAAGTTTTCAGTCATTGTGATATATATACACTTTTGTTTTACATGCAGCAATGATAGTGGATCGTCGCCTATGCAAGTTGATCATTCTTATCAACCAGAGTCTCCTCAACCTGTGGTTGAAAAAGTGCTAATATCAGAGGATAATGATGCACCGGGTGCAGACTCGAAGGTTGTTCAATCAAAGCAGGATGCAATGTTGCTTCCAGAATGCCATCAGAACTCAACTGTTCAAATTTCCCCAAGCTATGGTTTTGGGATCATGCCACCCTTGCAGGCTGCTCACCCTGTACCATTTGTAGGACATGAGACTCAGGCACCGGATGTTTCTCAACTTTCAGGCTTTGTTGTAAGCCTTTGCTCCACTTGCGCTGTTTCATTTATTTGTCATGTGCTATTTGCTCTGGCCATAATATCTGTTAGATTAAATTTTTTAAAGTCAATCTAATATACTACATTAATGTGAAAATATCATGCTGGCACTACTTTGGCATATGAAGATGATAGATTAATGAGCATCTGTCAATGTTGACCTGCAGACACCAAAGCTTGCCATGATCTTGGGTGAACAATGGATTAGCTTTATACAATATGCCCTATCCTCTTAGGATATTTTTCGCCTTGGAAATGAACTGTTAAGAGATTGGAGAAACCTTGTATTTTATTCTGCATAACACTCTACACATACACCCACAACCACACATTTTTTTGATTGTCTGTGTGTGTAAAAGCCACGAGGGTTAAGTTTGCTTTCACCTTTCTTTGCGACAATTTTGTTCGCTTTCAACTTCATGGGAGATGCATATAATGGTATCATCAGATTTCCATATCTTACAGTGAGCCCATCAATAATAATAATAATAATAATAATAATAATAATAATAATAATAATAAGAATAAGAATAAGAATAAGAATAAGAAGAACAACAACTACTCCTGTTAAGAATGTATTGTGTTTTTCAGCCCCTATTTCCGTGTCCTTTTGTTTGAGATAATGATTCTTGTGCATAACTTTCCTGTCTTTTCTGTTAAATTAATTGGTTCTGTTATTTATCAAATTTCAGGGTGAGAATTCTATGGCTACATCGACTTCAAGTCTGAGTCAATCGATGCAGCACTCTGTTGCTGCTTCTCTGCACCCACTTCTTTTCAGGCCTCCATATCCTCCTAACTATCTTCAGTATGGGCATTACTTCAATCCGTATTTTTTGCCACCAATGCACCAATTCTTGAGCCACAATGGGCTTCCTCAACAGCCATCGACTGGCAATGCATTTCTGACATCAGCACCTGCTGCTGCTGGTGTCAAGTTCCCGCTCCCTCTTCCACAATTTAAGCCTGGAACTACTGCCAGAAACCCAACTCCAGTTGCACTCCCAACTTTATATGGATCATATGGCTCTTCCCCTATGGGCTTCAATCCTGGTCCAGCTGTATCCTCTGGAAGCTCTGCTGGTAACGATGATCTATCAGCATTTCAGTTGAAGGAAAGAAATATCTACACTACAGGATCACTGGTTGGTTTTACTTTTCGTTTCCATAGCTTAAAGTCTTGCGATGTTTCTTAGTTTTTGTTGTGGCGGTATGAGGAGAAATGTATATGATCTGCCTTGCTATTTGCTGCATAGTGAATGGTATTTTTTATTGTTTTCAAGTGCCAAATCAGTGCATTACAGCTATCAATATTAAGTGTATTGCATCATTCTGTCCTTGATTGCTTATTTATTTTATTTTTTATTGGACTCTGCATTAGTTCTTTTAATTTCTGATTAATGATTTTCTTTCTTTTGGTCATGGTTGATGCAGAGCGAAGTTTCATCTTGGATTCCTCCACCTGGGCAAGATATATCCAGCTTGCAGCTCAGTTCCTTGTACCAACTTCACCCTCAGGGACAGCACCTCACCTTCTCTCCTCCACAGGCTGGGCATGGTACCTTTCCTGGATTTTACCCACCAGTGCAAACAATGGCTGCACCTTCAACTGTTAACCAACTCATGCAACAGTCACAGGCTACGCCTGCAACTGCTGAACCTGTGGTACCCCCATCTGGTCCTTACCAGCAGTCTCAACTTACACAGATCAACTGGAACTCTTAACTAAAGCATATGAAACCTCTATTATTGGCCCCAGCATAAAGCCTGAGACAACGGAAGTGTTAGAGAGCTTAGAAGTGTACATACAAATGCGGCTGCAATGCTTAGGTTAATATGATAGGTGGGGAGGGGATAGAACGCTGACCTTTTTCAGTATCAAAATGATAGGTTCATGTCTTTTTGCTGCTCTTCTTAATTTGTGCTCTTTTCCCTAGCATCTGTCCTGCTCGGGGTGGACTTCTATTGTTTTCCGGAAGCGTTATTAATTCCATTAGATGATGAAGGAATTTAATAGGTTGAGAGTAGGTGAGATTTATCAATTTTTGCTTTCAGGCGTCGCAACTGTAAATTGAATTTTGAGGAATGGCGAGATATACTACTTCGATTAGTGCCCACTGGGATTGGCACCTTTTTTTTTTCTTTAATTGATCAGCCTTGATATCTCGGCACCATTGTGCCTGAAATTAGTCTTAAAACCATGGCATCTGATTTATGAGGCAAGCAGTCAACCTTCCTGAATTTGTCTGTGCAGCAAAGAAGGCGGCAGAACATATGAAGATTAAATAGGCAGCAGCGTGCGTGTGCTGGTTCTTTGTATCATCTGTTTGAGGCTATTTCATTAAATTGTTTTCGGTTGTCAAGAACCTCCGCGTGAAAAACCCCATTAAGCACCACATAATCATCCATCTAAACGGTGCAGACTTGTGTTTTAACCAGCTAAACAAAACAGGGGCTGAGCCCAGTGCAAGGAACTCTGAAATGGCCCTCCAGACTGATAGCATCACTCTCCATTGAGGCATTGTTCTTAATTATCTGTTGAACCACATCTCATGCCATTTGGACCATCCTAGCATCAGCATCAACATCTCCCTCCACGACACACAATTCATGTCCCTACACTCGACTTTAATTGAACTACACCAGATGCCTGATGAAAGTCATGGGGGTTTTAAAACAAGAACACTTGTCATAATTAGCCTATTCGGCAAGTGATGCCGAGGTACTCCAGCCTATCTCATCAGACCCATGAAACCATACACTCCAATCGAGGACATCCTCGTTCTTCTTGTAATGATGAGCGTCCTTAGTCCATTAACAATTTCTCCGGTGAATCGTTGGTATGGTCGTCAACAACGTGGTCGTGGTCTGTCATGCAATACTTGTCCAATTTTGGATCTTGACAGTCCTGGAACCATTATAGTTTTTAGCCAAATTTACGGTGTCGATTATCGGTAGTTGGGATCATTTGACCAGCTCTTGTCCTCCTTGGAATAACAATGGTGGCAGCAAACAACTTTTGATCTAGTGGTGGCAAACATTTTTTGTTATTTAGTTCAATTAATTCAGCTATCATGATAGATTCGGCCACTGGTTTTGTTTGTTTTGCTTCTCTTTATACACGAGCTACTCATCACATCACTCCAGATATTAGTGACTTCTTGCATGTGGAATCATACAGTGATTCAGATCACCATGAAATGCGGGATGGTGACTAACTTTTTATTTCTGATATTGGTCATTTAAAAATTCTCACACCTTATATTTGTCATCTATTTTAGACGTCCCTGGAATAACTAAGTCCGTCCTTACTTTCCGTTCATCAATTTGCTATTGATAATGATATCTTTTCTTCTCTCTTTTTTCCGCAATGATTTTTGTCTTTTCAAGGATTGTATTTCCGAAATTATATATCCTTTTTTCTGGAACCGTTATAGATGGTCTCTACCACCTTCATACTCGGTCTTCTCAGCCTAGTCCTCACCCCTTTTCTACTATCCTTGGATCATCCATGCTTTGGCATCATCGGCTTGTCCATCCTCACTTCCGTGCATTGCATCATCCAGTTTCCAACAAACATTTTCTAGTGTTGCCATCTTTTTTAAATTTCAATCGTGCTGCTCACTACTTGAGCAAATCTAGTAGATTATCTTTATATATATCCTTCTGAATATATAAGCAATGCTCCTTGAGATTTGTTATTTAGTAGTGTTTGAGGCCTTTTCTTTACTTCTTGGTGGACGAGTGTCGGTTTTTTGTTATCTTTATTTACTATTTTTCTAATTTTATTTGGTTTCAACCTATACATGTCAAATTCAAAGTCCATGATATGTTTATTAAGTTTAAAAAACATGTTGAAAATCAATTTCATCCTCGTATTAAACACATGCAAACTAACTAGGATGATGAATTCTAAAAGCTTAACTCCTACTTAAATAATTCAAGCATTCTTTACAATGTTACTTGTCACTATATCCATAAGTAGAATGATGATGTATACGCCATCATCAATACATTGTAGAAACAAGTTTTATGCTTTTATCCTTTGTATCTTTTCAAACTCTGGAGAAATCCTCATCTGACTCTAGATTACTAGTCTGACGTCTTTATATGTTGGAATCTTAAGTTTTATTAATTTTTTATT
>Ga0325400_1002109_pt1 | contig 17140 bp, 10 predicted proteins | sample PopdelMetagenome_2_FD_205662 | JGI IMG/M metagenome (GOLD analysis project Ga0325400, IMG submission 205662) | Populus deltoides microbial communities from Bellville, Georgia, United States - Xylem-PdKOR-R1 | ecosystem: Host-associated > Plants > Phyllosphere > Stem > Wood/Secondary xylem... | reverse complement strand
TGCAATTATTCAATTCTGGTACGTTGTGATCACATGCCAGTACTTGAATATTCTCACATGTTTAGTTTTATACGGCTTAATTTCTTACTCGAGATTTCCTCCTACATCTACCCTGGACAAAATATTAAGACAGAAACACCATCAAAGAGTTGGTTTCAAGCTAAAAATCCCTTTCCACCAAGAAAAAATCAATATAAGCATTACTCCCATGGAGAACATGCTTGAAGGAGAAGAACCTCTCTCTATTTTCCATGTCTTTTATTTTAAAAACTTGTTCTGCAAATGATTATGATTCCCAATATATAATTGTTTCGTTCATCTTCAGCGTCTTACTACATCACCTATTTTATGAAAAGATTGTAATCTTTAAAGACTTTTCTTAAATCTCGTCAAAGGTCAATCTTATTTTCAATATATTACTGAGAATACGACTCAAAAATGATAATTCTTTCATCGATCAATCTTATAACAGTATAGATATATCTTTATGATAAAAAAATATTTTCTAAAAATCTCTCCAATAAATCCAAGCTTATTAATCGAATCCACCTGCTAACTGAGACCAATTCTCTTATAGGGTTATACAAAGCATTTTTTTTTAAAAGAATCTAGCAAGTGTTCAACAAGCGTTATGATTTATTACCAAGAACATTAAAGTCCCAAATAAATAGATGACTTCTAATTGGTTCAAATCTTGGAAAGTCCAGTGCAAGAGTTAAATAAATGATGTCCACACAATCCCATGTTTGAGATGGAGGTGGGGGGGTCGCATATTCCTCGGGATTGGCTTTGTGGTAGAGTGTCCTATCTCTTCTGGTAACAAGTAGATGAAGATCCTTGCATCACCTCACGATAAAAAGTGGAAAGCCATGTAAGAAACTCGAAAAACTACTGGTCACCCGTCAGCCAGCCCATGAAAGCAAAGAAATAAAACCTCTTCCACTCGTACTTGTACTCCTCCCTCGAAGAAAACTCTCATTACAGAACAGCAGCCAACAGGCCTTGAAAAACCAGTTCAACAAAAACGTAACCAGAACCCAGAAAAAGAAGAGAAAATAAAAGGGAAGAAAGAAACCTAACAAGTGAATTGTAAACCACTTTGTATAGAGTTATATATTGAGATGGCTGGTGTTCTGCTTTGGGTGATTTGTCCAACAGAGAATGCTAGTTTTGCTACATCAAGCCTGTTAAGTTTAGTCCCCAAAAGTGGCTCCCAAGTAAGAAGGTACTCTAAAGTGTGTTCAAGACTCAAATTCTCTACAGGGGTTTTTGCTGCTGCCTCCCTTTCAAGCGTAGTGGCAAACCCACCAAGATCTTCAGTGGAGAAGGTGTATGAGGTGGTTCTAAAGCAAGCTGCTTTGGTGAGGGAGCAGAAAAAAGAGAGAATCTCAGATGTTGTAGCAGGAAATGATCAAGCTGAGAGTATGTCTCGTGGGGATCTGCTAAATGGGGCATATAATAGGTGTGGTGATGTCTGTGCTGAGTATGCCAAGACCTTTTACCTGGGTATTTGCTCTCTTTCTCTTCTTCTTGTTTGTGTTTACTACAACACTTCATAGTTATCAGAGGAATTGCTTATTGCTTACTATTAAGTTGTGGTCTTAAAGATGAAGTTAACTTGACCTATGAATATAAATATTCTTGTTAAACATTGAAGTTGCTGTCTACAGTTAGAATCCGAGCTTCTCAAAACTTTGAAGTTAGCACATGAGCAAGGAATCAATTAACGATTATAATATCACCGTTTTTATATATTTAATTACTTATCTTCCAGATCCTTTTTCTTACATTGAACTTTCTATTTCCTTGTAGCCAGTAGCCACTACTTGCTAAGAGATAATGGAAGGAAAAGAAAGAAAAGATAAATTGCTTTTGTTTTCTTCTGTGTCCCTTTCTATTACTGTGGAAACTATTGAAAAGGCTAATGACATATAAAATAAAGAAGATTGAAAAAAGGCTATATAGAGTGACCAAATTGTTGTGGCATTATACTAGAGATGGTGATTTCAAGTTTTAACACAGAGGATTCTACTACATATATGCAACTAAAAGTGAGCATTGTCACTGTAAATCTGTGAAAATGCTCTCAACTCATATCAGCTACAACTTTAGTCGCTGTTTTCTACTTTTGTTTCAATGAATATATATATATATATATATATTCTCTCATGTTTATGTTATGTCCTGTCATATATTTTTTAAAATGAATTTGTATCATCACAACATATTCACTTTTATCATGTTTTGTAATAGTTCTTAAATCTAAAGTACTGTGAAATATGTCGTATAAAAAAAAGAGATGATGTCAAATATGGGATTAAATCTTCTAATTTAGACATGGTTTGAATTGTATTTATTCATTTGCACGAATGGAAGTGAATGTTTATAATGATTCCGAATGAATTAATCCTGGGAAAAGTCAAATTGTATAAGCTTTTATTTTTATGTTGATTATTATAATCAAATTTCTTCCCTGTAATATCCAATTTCAGGCACATTACTTATGACTCCAGAGCGGCGAAGAGCTGTCTGGGCAATTTATGGTGTGTATGCTTTGGCTTTCTTTCAACTTGCCAGTTCAATTTGTTCCATTGCATTTATGCTCCCTGCACACCAGTTCATTTTGGCTTTCTGTATTTGAGATGGGTATGACCTGCATACATTATGGGTCACTTGGATATTCCAGGACGTGGATGAGCCCTGCCTGTAGATGACCCCAACTGTGTTTTTCATATCACTATCAAGAAATATATACATTTGCAAAAAAAAGAAGAAAAAGTGATGTTTCTCCCATTCTTATTCCATCACCATGTGTAGGAGTCATTGCAGAATTCTTGGCTTGCAACCGTATTGGCTGCAAAACACTTTGACGTAAAAATCCTGGAAAATGCTGAAAAAACTAGTCTATTAACTTTTTTGTATCTGTTCTGAAGTGTGGTGCAGGAGGACTGATGAGCTTGTGGATGGACCGAATGCTTCACATATCACACCCAAAGCTCTTGACAGATGGGAGCAGAGGTTGAATGACCTTTTTGAAGGTCGCCCATATGATATGTATGATGCGGCTCTATCTAGTACTGTCTCAAAGTATCCCGTTGATATACAGGTAATACTTAAATCGCAATGCTAAATACTCTAGTAAATACCCAGCATGCTTCACTTGTATATTTACTGAACTATCTATTTGTTCAAGAAATTATTAGCCAATTGATCGAAAATTCTCTCCTTGGACAGCCCTTCAAGGACATGATAAAAGGAATGAGAATGGACTTGAAAAAGTCGAGATATAAGGACTTTGATGAGCTTTACCTGTACTGCTATTACGTTGCTGGGACAGTAGGGCTAATGAGCGTTCCAGTAATGGGAATAGCACCGGAATCAAAGGCTTCAACAGAAAGTGTATACAATGCAGCTTTAGCCCTTGGGATAGCTAATCAACTCACCAACATACTCAGAGATGTTGGAGAAGAGTAAGCTTAATTATAATCTGGATTCAAAGTACTAAGTTGATTTCTTATTAATAAAAGAGTGAACATCTTATAGAAATGTTGGCTGGTTGGTTATTGTCAGTGCCAGGAGGGGAAGAATATATCTCCCACAAGATGAGCTCGCTCAAGCTGGCTTGTCTGATGAAGACATATTTAAAGGGAAAGTGACAGACAAATGGAGGAGTTTCATGAAGGGACAAATAAAGCGTGCAAGAATGTTCTTCGACGAGGCTGAGAAGGGTATCGCAGAGCTCAATGCTGCTAGCAGATGGCCGGTATGGGCATCTTTGTTGCTATATAAGCAGATATTGGATGCTATTGAAGTAAACGACTACGATAACTTTACAAAGAGAGCTTATGTGGGAAAAGCAAAGAAATTGGCATCGTTGCCTATAGCCTATGGTAGAGCGCTCATGCTTGGTTCTTCTAAATTCGCCGAGCCAGCAAGGAGTTGATCATTTCAATTTTGTGCCTTGGAATTTACATCGTATATCAACCCCCTCCAACCCAAATAAAAAATAAAAAAAATAAGAGTCTCAAAGTCTGTAAATTCCCAGCTTATTTCAAAAGTGAAATTAATAAAAATTCATAAGTGGTTGTCAATATATATATCACAAGAGCAAGAGCAAGAAAAGGATCAATTTCCCCTCAAATAGCAAAATTTCCACCACAGATCAAACTAGTTGCCTCTTACTGCTCTATCACTACCAACAACCGCTCATATCCATGTCAAAAACACAATTTGTGTATCATGTGTACATACATAATTTCTATTAATTTGAACTGGGTTTCATCTTGTTGCTATTTTAATGGCCTAGGCTGCGTATTTCAGTCCAACAGTCCGTACCCAATTTAAACAGGCTTTGTGATAATTCACTCCAGATTCTTGATCTGATCCTGACTTCACGTCAGGCCCTAGATCATTTTTTTCGTCTCCAGTTAACAGGGTTCATGTTTGAACTTTGAACACTGAAGCAATTTGATCGGAGTTTGGATCCAGATAGCCATCGATAGGCCTTCATGTAACATCTAATTAAAAAAAAAAACTAAGGGAAAATGATTGGAGAACAAACCGCCGATGAAATTTGGACCCGTTTTGACTTGGACCCGTTTTCTTTTCGTTTCTTCTTTCTGGATGAATCAGTGGCCATTAGGGGGCAAATACCACGCGAACATGCAAATTTTATGTGACAATCCCTTTTCACTCTCGTATATAACTTCACTTTCTTATATATTATACCCACTGAGGGAAAATGATTGGAGAACAAACCGACGATGAAATTTTTTTACGTTTTTGAAATCTTCTACTCTACCCCCATGGCCTTCTGTTGTTGCACAGGAGGAGGAGTAATCTTTAGCAATTAAGTAGGGACTAAGGAATTGATCAATAGGTCCTCATTCGTTTCTCCCACAGCCACAAGCATTTAGATTCCGTACGTTTCATTAATTCTTGATGTGATTATTTGATTCCGTGGTCAAACTATACATGTCTCCATCTCCATGTGACATTGATTAAAATTTGACTTCATATTCCCTTGCATGAATTCATATTTCCTCACGATCTCTTTTCTTGATTTGCTTTCATCATTGAAAAAGCCTGCTTAGTCTATCCAAAAAAATTCAACGAAATTTGTGTAAGGACCATTAATGTTGGGCAATACTAACTTCGGTTGCTTGTTGAGCAAAGACTGGTTGCTTTCAGCCATTAACTTTGAAGGATGCAAAAAATGCCGGCTCTAAATGATGGAAAACTACTTTTGCAATTTGGATGCGGATTTCTTCTCTCTCTTTCTGTGGTGTTAAGGAATTTAGGTTTCTTTGAAAAGTTTTGTGAGCTACAGCCGCCCCTTAAACCCATTTGTATTCTTTCCTTTCTTGAGCATGCTGTTGGTGTCATTTCTCAGCTAAATTAACTTGCGAATTCGTGCACCACAGCTACCAATATGTCGTGCTACAAGATAATACCCATCACTGGCTTCTAAGTCAACAACTCACTCTCCAGCTATCAATTGTGTACTCTGAGTTGTACCTAATTATGATGGAGTTTTCTGGCCATCTTCATCCATGATGCTGCCAAATTTTTCTCTATCAATCCCGTTTTGACGATCAATAAATCAATTGTGCTGTTTAGCTCATCAATTATGTGGCGATACTAATGGAATTTTTTTTCTTTCCACTACCAGAAATTTAATAAATATAAATAAAAACAATGACGTATTTTTTCTTTCGATATATTACAGTGACATTTACCAACCAAAATTTTTCATCACTAAATCCATCAATAACCATCAATAAGAATATATGATCGATATTAACCGAGGGAATCATAATGGGAATAAAAAAGATAAAAAAACAAACAATGCAATGACATGTAAGTTTTTATAGACAGTTACCGACAGGATTAGATTGATGGTACGTAAATATCCTGACAAAAAATTATATCGGTATATATTGACGACATTACGGACGATATTATAGTGAGATTTATAAAGGCAAATCATACGGTGACGTGACAATGATACCAACAGAATTGCCAATGAAGTTACCACCAAAATAATTCTGTCAGTCAATCCGTCGGTAATTTTTAATTTATGACCTGACGCACGACCCTCTTCTCCCCCTCCCCCATTTCTACTTCTTACTTGTAAAATTTTTCTCTGCAACAAAACAGGCTCCCTCCCCCCTCGGTCTCAAAACAACTTAACCTTCCACAACTTTTCCAACCACCACAATACTCAGTTTGTCAGCATCTGTGTTATGATTCAAATTTTATTGAGGATTCTCCACCTCAAGAAAGCAAATCTCTTTTTTTTTTTTTTAATTTGAACACAATTTTAAAATGCTATTTTTTTTTTTGCATATTTTTGTAGTATGTGTATTTTGTTTAGGTGTTTATTTGTTTTTATAGTTTTTTTTTTTCAAACAAACTTGTATGGATTTATGATTTGTACATATTATGATTTATTTTAGATTTTGTAAAATTGTATTTGTTTGTAAATTATTGAAACTTATGTCAAATTACTGACTAGGTGTTTTGTGATGAAATAAATAATGGCTTATTTAATTAGTTTGTTTTATATTTTATCAATTTTATTGTCAAGTTGTAATTTCCGGTAAATGTGTATAAATTTGCATTATGTAGATAATTGATAATGAATTAAGAGAAGTATTAAACTAGATTGAATAATCTTGAGCTAAACCAATATTTTTGCAAATTTATTTAGTTAAGGTAGTTAATTAATACATGTTGTTATCATTATTTTATATAGGTTCGATAAAAGTTATGGATGATCGTTCATGGATATATCAAGATTTACCCCAAGGATTGCGGATGATGGATTATTGTAATATGATTTAGAGTATTATTAATTACGCAATATCTAATTCAAGATATATTAGTGGAGGCGATATTAGATACCCATGCAAGAGGTGTAAAAATAAAAACTTTCTCGATTTAGATATTGTAACGATGCATTTTCTACAAAAAGGGTTTATGGAGCAATATTTGTGTTGGTATGCACACATAGAACCATATGTTCCTTACGAGACCATGGTAGAAAGGATAGCTGGGTCAACTTCTAGTGCTAACAATGTGTATGAAGTTGTAAATGATAATAGTAATCTTTATAGAACTATGGTTATGGATACGATAAGAATGAATTAGGGTCATGCAGGTCAATATCCAATCGTAGATGAAAAACTTAATACAGACGTGACCAGGTTTTTTTTAAAAAAAGATTTTGACGAATCATTATGGGATGATTGCACAAATCACAGTAAATTATCGACCGTTACACATGTGTTAATCATCAAGTCGGATTATAGGTTGAGTGAGGCCGGTTATGAATATATTATTGAATGGGCAAGAAGCATTTTACCTGAAGGGAACATGCTGAAAGAGAATTTCTATGCTGCTAAATCTATGATGAAACCCCTTGGTCTGGGATACTAGAAAATTGACATGTGTCTAAACTTTTACATGTTATACTACCTTGATGAAATTCTTTACAAAGAAATATTTATTTTATTATTGTTATTTGAATTGGTGTTATAATGTTATTCGTGCAACTATCGATTTAAGTATTTGTAGGATGGATAGATAATGAATACAGATACAATCTGGTGTCAGACATTGTTTCACACCGATGGAAATATCAACTATTTGTTCATTACAAATGGGTATACCGATAGATTGTTTCTGTTGGTATATTCCAGAGGCGATGAGAACTGTCCCCTTTTCTCTGGTATTGTTGATGGAACTAATTACACATAGGTATACGATGAGCTTTGTCCGTCAGTATATTCCAGAGACGAAGGGAATCGTTCCCCTTCACATGTCGGTGATGGCAATTAAAGTTTTTAATATTTTCAATGCAATGCGAATTTCAACGCGTTGACACTTAATGATTTTACTAACTGAGGTGCATGTTTTTATAGGTTTCCCAACGAAATGCAAATTCCAATATGCTAGTAATTAATGCATTTCTGAATGACTGTTTACTATAATATCGACATAATTATAGAAGAAATTAAAAAATCTAGAGGGGTTCTGTGAAATTTTTAGTGCAAATAAATTTTTATAAAGAGACTTTACAGATAAAGTCACCGATAGAATATTTAAAAATAATAATATTTAATAGTCCACCGGTAATTCCGTCTGTAGAACCCAATATAAAAGCTCCATGAGTGTAGCACACCTTCATTTTTTTCTCTAAGCTTAAAACCATATAGTTTTCTCACAAAATTCTCTCCTCACTAATTTGCTATTCTATTTTGTCTCTTAAACATCAAGGCTAGAAATCAAACTTTCTTTCTCTCAACACAATCAATAGGTATTTATGGGTAAATTTTTTGAAGTATTTTCTTTTTATTTTTGTTCTTTTTTGAGGTTTTTTAACAATGTGTTTTTGTTTTTTTTTTGTTTTTTGTATCACACCTAGTTCAACTCCAAAATTAAGCATGTCATTAAGGTAAGAATTTTTCATTAAATTTGTTTGTATTACATTTTCTTTTTTGTCTCTATTTTTGTTCAATTATATGTTCTTTATAATTTTATGAAGTAATAGTTGTGTTGAATTTTAGATGTTATTGCAATAATTTTTCATTATTTTATTGAATTTTAGTTATTATTTTTAAATTTGTTGTTCAATTTCAATTAAATGTATATGATTAAATTTAATTATTATTATTTTGTATTGTATTCCATTTAGAACATTTTTTTTTTATGAATTTAGGATCACAAGTATTACCACCTAGCAATAATTGTGTTCCATTGTAGTTGTTATTCATTTTTTTTCATTATTTTGTTGAATTTTAGTTATTTTCTTTGTTTAATTTTGTTGTTATTTTCTTTGTCGGTAAAATTGTTAAATCTCATAGTGATATGAAACACCGTTATCTAGTTATGGATACATGTGTTGATAATGATCATTGAAAGAAATGTCTTTTATATGTATACATTTAATTGGTATTGGTTGTACTTTACATATTTATGAATTCGTAAAAAAAATTTAAATAAAAATTGAGTTTTTCATAGCTGTGTCCTTAACTAGGCTCTGGCTTGGGAATGTCCCTGAAAAAAATCCCTTATTGAAATGAAGATCTCTCTTATGCTTAAGTTAAAAAAATTAGAAGAAGAAAATAATGTATAGAAAAATAAAAATAAAAATAAAAATGAAAATGAAATTATAGAGAATGCATATCTATGAGTTATAGCTTGTATATGGTTTGGGTTCCCTACCTCTGCTTACTTGGTGATCGGGCGTATTTATACATCCAATTTACTCTTTAGAGAAGGAAAATATTTCTAGAAAGTAGAGTCTAGGTGTTGTGTCGTGCTTTCCATGAGTGATGTTGGTGACAATATTTTCCTAGAAAGTTGGTATTTGTCGTGTTATGCGCATCATTGGTGGAAACGTAGGTGATGGGCAATGCCATTAATAATGCCAAAAAATTTATGTGTGTATAGAAAATTTATATGTTAGTCATGGAAAATAAAAAAAATGTATAAAGGCATTTGTCAGTGTAAAAGGAGAATGAGAGAGAATGAAGAATAAAAGGTGAGCGACGGAGAAAATATGTGTGTGAAGGAAAGTAGTGTGAGAGCGAAAATGTGATGAGAGAGAAAGTCTGGCCATTTGGGTTGTTTATGACCCAAACAACCAAACCACTCGATGTATGAGTTGTTCACGCCAAACAAGTGGGTTGCGTTGCTACTTTAGCTATTTTTAATGGTCTTCCATGATGTCTATTATTTCAACCTATCAAAATCTTTTTGATGGCACTAATAGTGTCATTATCGGAGCTTAAGGGTGACCCTGACGACTTATACTTTTTTTCTTCTTTTATTTTCTCATTTTCTCTGTCCTTCATTATCTTTTGTGCCACCTCATCTCGTTTGTTTTCTTCTTCTCCTTCCCTGCAAAGACACACATATAAAATGCTACACAAACACAAATACACACACACACACACACACACACACACTTAGAAACTTAGTGTACATGTACACATACGGAGAAATATAAACAGAAACACAACACAATTTTTTGTTTTTGAATAATTTCATGCATCATCATTTGCCCCCCACTCTTTGAATTTGTGTGGCAATTTCAAAGAATTATGCACCTAAAAACATTTTCAAGGTACATGATTGTGGAGGCATTTGTGTAAGGAGGCATTGCACATATATATTTATAGTCATAGAGGCTTGTGGAATTTTTTTCATGGAGACATGAATGGATTTTTTCACAGGTGACTTGGTGATGTCTATAAAGACATAGAGATTTGCATGGAACTTTCAATGAAGACATGAAGATTTGTTTGGTGACTTTTATTGAAGATATTAAAATGTTCATGGAGAGTTGGAGATATCATGTAGACTTTTGTTGGAGACATAGAGAAGCATTAATTTTTTTTATTGAAAAGTAAAAAAAACTTCATGCAAAATAGGGTGCAATATCTGAAAATTATTTGATTTTAGATAGCTTATCAAATATGCAGACTTCCTTCCTTTTTTGTTATGGTTTTTTTTTTCATAAACTACTAGAGGTAACCTCTATAAATCAATCTTTCTATCTAATGTTTTAGCATGTAATATTCCTCGATATCATGCTTATAGCAAAAATGATAGAACTTATTAGAGTCTTTCATGTTCGTACTACTTTTTATGGGAGGAGGGTATTTCACAAAATCTTTTTCCTTAATGGTAATAGATACCTTAGTATGTATGGTAATGAGTGACGTGGTTATGAGATAAGAAAATGTTAAACAATCTTGAATGTGCTTCTTAATGCTCTTTTGGTTACTTTGGTAGGAGATTTATAACGATAAAAAGACTCTACTATTTGAAAATATGAGTGGCCATACTTGGTGACACTTGCCTTTTCTACTCAAATATGATTTTTTATTGCCTGTTTTACATTAACAAAAGTTCTTTCATGGAGAATGTACAGGTGTTCCTATGATAAGTAGTTATAGATTCCACTAATTAGGAATTTAATGGAATAGGTTTAAGTAAATTCTCTATATTGAGCATTTTTTTCATTAAATATTTAAAAGTATGCTCTGGTGCTTTCATATTTCCTTTGGATAATGACGAATAACTTACTCGTGCTTTGTTTAGTTAGAATACTGATGATGAAATGAGAGATGAGCATAACATAAAGATTGTGAAGACTAATGATGAAATCAGGCTTAAGATTATAATACCATTCCCGAGCAGTCCCCCAGAAGATTGTTGGGAGGCTATTGCACATGGCATCACTTTTTTTATATCACAAGTTCTAGGATGTTTCTGACATTTTAAATGTGAATTTTGGGATCTGTAAAACCATCATGGTTGTCTAGATTGGTCTTTATAGAGACACATTCCTTATAAAGGTGAGTGTGTAACACTTTATGACAAAGTGAAGAGTCTTCCACCTTGTGGGAATGGTGTACTTTCTTTTTCTTAGGAGTTGGTGCAGTCCCATATCCAAGTTTTTTATGATAAAGAGCATGCGAACGAGATTTAGAATATTAAAATTGATAAAGATAAACTATTCCTTGTCCTGGAGTTTTGGTAGTCATTAAAAGTATTTTGGTAGGAACTAAAATGAGAATGAACTAGTTTTTATTTATTTTTTCACATACCATGCCATTAATGAAATCATGAAAAAACTTCAAACAAAAACTATATTTTCTATAAATACGTCAATGGGTTGGGTTGTAACTGGTCCTAACTTGGGGATGTCCCCGAAAATCAGTCCCTTGTTGGAACATGAGACTTTCCAATGCTTAAGTTTTTGAATATAGAAGGAGGGAATAATGTATAGAAAAATAAAAATAAAATGAAGTTACAGTGAAATGTGTATTTGTGCATAGCTTGTATATGGCTTGGAATGACCTACCTCTACTTACCTGGTGACTGGGTGTATTTATACACCTAATTTATCTCATTGAGAAGGAAAATATTCCTATAAAGTTGAGAGTCATGCGCTTTCTATTGACAATGTTAGTGGCAATATCTTCATAGAAAATTATTGTTCATTGTGCCATGTACAATATCGGAAGCACATATGGGTAATGCCATTGAAGGTGCAAAAAAGTTTGTGTATGCATAAAGAATTTGTGAGTTGATCATGAAAAATGAAAAATATATAGAGGAGTGTGCAAGATAAAAATGAGAGAGAAAAAAGGGAATAAAATGTGTGTGTAAGAGAAAGTGAAAAGGTGAAAGGGGGAGAGCGCTATTTGGACCGGATAAAAAAATATCTGGTATTTTAGGGGCTCAGATTGCCAAAATCCTAAATGGTTATAAATTCCGGTTATTTAGATTGTTTATGCCCTAAATGACCAAACTACTTGCGCGTGTGTTGCACGTTTTAGGCAAGTTGAGTATTACTATCTTTAAACAGTGTGTATTCTAATATGATAATTTTCAATGATATTTTATAATTTCCATAAATTTATCTTATCAAGACTTTTTTCAAATGAGTAATTCTTTTTTTTTTCTCTTTTTCCTTGTTTTTTGTGCCACTCATTTCTTTATTTGTTTTTTATTCTCCCCTTTTCCTACACACACACACACACACACTGCAACGTAGATAGAAATGCAGCACAGACGGGTAAGACTCCTAGCCGTTAATTTGGGCCTAGAAATTGTTTTTAAATTACTGCATCATCACATCCCAATATATAATATTAAGTTGTAAACTGTTCATAGTATCATCATTAAGTTTCAATAAATTGAAAGTAGAATCCCAAGAACACATACATCCAACCATAGCAATCACGTTCCAAGAAAGCAACCTTTTATAAAGAAAAGTTTTTATATAACGTCTGATGAACATTTAACATGTCCCAATATGCAGCCTTTTATATATAACCTTTCAGGTAAAAAAAAAAACTAATGTGAGAATCTATTATATAAGTATTAAATGAATAATGAACAACAAAATATTTAATATTTTAATTTAAAAAATTAAAACAAAACTAACATAAATTATTACTTAGCTGGTTGGGCCCCAACCACAGCAAAAAAATAAATAAATAAAACTTAATAATAACCCCCCTAAGATCCAGTAAAATTTAAATTTTAGGGTTAAAACTAGTGAAATTTAGATTTTGGGTCCCTCTAGAAAAATCTTCCTAGATTTTGCCCCTAAAAAATAATTCATGACCATGCCCCTGTCACCACGGATGTAAAATCTAACTGGGCTTAACAACTCAACATTTTGACAAAACATATCAAAACTTAAAGAGAATAAAAATAAGAAGCTACAATTTAATTAATTAAAATATTTTTCTTACCATCTTGCAGAAATTTAATAAAGGGGTAATTAAATATAATTAATATCAAGGTTAACTGGCACAAGTTTGGTTGGAAATGTGCTATTCTTTAATTAACTATCGGATCAACTGACTAATTAAGATTATTATCTTTAATTTGTTACAGTGGAATAAAATTAGTGTCCTCTTAATCTATGTTGTGGCAACCAAATATTGTAGATGATGGAAACCCACCCACCTCACTTGAAAAATAAGTTCCTCCAATTACCTCATCAAACTTTACACGTGTGTGTAAATCATGCTTTATTTTCTTTTGTTCATGTAATTTCTCTGGCCTACAAAAGCTTCCAAGTCGAAGCTTTAGAAATTCAGGCTAGCTTTGATTGAGTGGTAGAAATATGCTTTTTCAAAAGATTATGATAACTAAATTTGTCTCACTGCACGCCTGAGGTTGGCATCTTTTCAAGGATGAAATTGTGGCACACAGAAATGCACGATCAAGAAATGAGGAGGCGCATCATTTGAAGAATGAAAACATTCTCGATCAACAATGATCGATGAGGAAAGAAATGTGAATTCTCATTATTATGTCTCGGGATGTTCATTAATTACAAGACCTGTACCATTTGCCAAAAGGGTTTACAATTCCAAGTGAATTTGATCGAACCATAAGAGGGAAAGAAAAAGGAAGACTTACAACAACTTATATATTAACCACAATCATCCATTGATGATCAACTCTATATATATATAAATGTAAGTAGAACAGTACTGTCCCCCTAATTTCTTTTGTTTTCCCGTTACATTTTTCCTTGCACAGCCTCAATTATATGTACTGGTAAAGCAGCAGCGAGGCAGAAGGTCACAACAGTACCGCTCTACCATGCATGTTGCCAACCCTTGGAGGCTATCTACTTTGAAAAATTTCACACACATATCTTCTTTCAAATCTATAACCGCTGATTTAAGAATAACCACACAAATTAAACAGGATTTCTTGCTAGCATCTTCAGTTGAATGTTTCAAATTAAGTAGGATAAAAAAATAAAATATTTACTACTATATGTGCCCAGTTGTGTATCTTAAAGCGATAACTGGATAAGGAGCAGAGAGAGACGAAGAATTCAAGAGAAAGAGGAGCTTTCAAAGATTCCATTAATAGACTAAAAATAAGTGAATTAGCTAAATTATGATACCTAACAGTGGTATATGCATCTGCTATGGTGACTGCATTTATCTACAGTATTTAACAATGTTATCGAGTGAATTGATGAAATAAAATTTACCTCCGTCACTTTCAAGGAATGAGAATTTTCCACTTCTTGAATGTCTTTATGTGCATAATTGGTCATTTGGCCAAAAGTTAAAGCAATCTTCCAAAGCGCGCGCGCACACACATAATTTGTAGCCATAGAATATAAATATAAAGGCAGGAAAACGTGACAGATATTGTTTCCTCTCTGTTTGCAGATTTAGATCCATTTTGGTGTGATTTACGTGCATGGGAGCTGCACCCACCCACATCTATAAATCAAGCGGTCAAAGTCTTGCAACCAGAGAGCCCACATGTGGATTACAAGGACGGTTCATTGCATGCCATGGATCTTTAGTGTACTGGAATATTTACAACCATATGGAGAGCCAGCTTTCAAGAAATTAATTCTAGGGGTTAGCTAGCTGCTCCTTTTTTTCTTGCATATTGAAATTGGAGAGAGGGTGGTGTTGAACACGGCAGCCATGAGAGGAATCAGATGGGTCCAAAAGTAGGCACCGTCTTTTATTGACACATGAAGTTGATAGGTTAAGGTCATCGCCTTGACTTTGCTTACTGCTCTGCCCATATTGAGGGTTCCGTTCTTTCTTTGTTTCTCCTTTTTCTTTTTAATCCAAAAGGCACCATGTCCTCAAAGTGAAAAGAAAGGAGGAAAATTCCTAGAGCATTATGTCCTAGGTTATGACCACATGCATGAGCTTGTGATAATAAATAAATAAAAACTAATCATTGAATATATATATATATAGAAACTCTAAATGCGCTGCCTTACTAAATCATGCATTCACATTCTTTCCTAAATCTTAATATCTTCTAAAAAAAAACGTGTGGCATTTCAAAGAATTCTGAGATCATTTTTATGCCTTGTAATTTTCTTTTCTTTCTTTATATTTTCTTTGAATTAATATTTTTTTTTTCTTTAGATTTTTACCGGCAAATAAATTTCTTTGAATTTTGTGGTATGGGAATTTGTGCTTGGGAGTTGAACTTAATTTAGGTTGGGGATTTTGTTTTAACATAATTTGGGTATTAGCTCGAAGTGGACTGGACTCCATTTTTGTCAGCTCTCTAGGCACTTTTCATCATTATTTTTACTTTCTATAAGGTTTTGATTTATCAATTTATCGAAAGAGAATTAGAGAAACTAAAGTCTTTGGCCTTAGCAAATCATTTAGGCAGGATGACTTTTAATTTTTGTTGACTTTCTTCTCTTATTCATCCAGTGTAGTTTCATGGATTGGGACTCTTGAAAAAATCCCGCATCCTGATATCACAGAATGAACAGCCGGCTCCAATTGGTCGAACACAATGTGGATCATTTGATAAATTAGCTGCTAAAAGCAGAACACTGCAATTACTATGATTCATTTAAGGTTATTTACGTACGACTGTTTCTCCTATATTCCAAAAATATAAAATAAAAAAGAAGAGGAATTAAGCTTTGAAATGTGGAAGGAAAAGGATGGTTTTGTTTACTTGTATAAGAAGAAATTATATATGATATATAGTATACGTCGTGTTTTTTTTCCGGTTCTTAAATCTTGTAGTAATTAATTAGTTCATCAATCTTTTTATATAACCAAAAAAAAAAGAATCTTGGCGATCGAGGGGTGTGGGGGCTTAGCTTACCGAATTATCTTGAGTTCACTAGTACTACTAATAAATAAAGGGAAAACATGTTTGAACAGGAACTTGATTATATGCTTAAAAAAGTCTTTGGTCTTAGACTGACAAACATATGTTTTTTTGTTTTAAAATTTTGTGTGGTTGCAAGGCAGATATGCGTTCACATTTCAAGGGTAGACGTTATCCGCCTACATAATTGTATATATCAGATAGTCTTCTGCAAAAAAAAGACATTCTGATCAACCATATAGAAGCTACAGCCAGCCATGAAAACATCACGGAAAAATGGAGTAAGGCAATACAACAAATCTGAACATCCACGTCTCCGGTGGACTCCTGAGCTCCATGAACATTTTGTTGAAGCTGTTGGACGCCTCGGTGGAAAATACAGTAAGTTCTTCTGGTCTGCAGTGTCTCTAAGGCTTCTTAAAGCCATGAAGACGACACTGCTTAATCTTCTTAAAATACAATTGCAAGGGAAGATCAAAGGGTTCTTTGCACCATTTTGATTCTAAACAGATCATATAAAGACCATTTAAATTAGGGTCAACCCCTTTTTATGGTGCCCTAAAGACTGAGAAAACTGAATCTGGCACAATCATGCATATACAGTTAAGCATCGATCTGTACTTTTTCTCCAGTGTACGCTGATAAGTTTATTGATGATTTTGCTCAGAAGCAACGCCTAGGCGAATTCTACAGATGATGGGCGTGAAAGAACTGAAGATTTCTCATATCAAAAGCCATCTTCAGGTATGACTCTCTCATTTCAGCTAAAAGGAACAAAATCACTAGCAGATCATTAAACAGGAAGACCTTCTAAGTGGAAGAATTACAGGAATTAAAACAACATGGATTAATCACATCAGATTTGGAATTAATGTAAACATTTTATATATGTTTCTACGTGTTTGCAATATTGCACATGGTGGCTTGCGATGCTAGCTATAATTGAGGTCCACATCCCAGCGACATGATTAAA
>Ga0325400_1002107_pt1 | contig 17153 bp, 13 predicted proteins | sample PopdelMetagenome_2_FD_205662 | JGI IMG/M metagenome (GOLD analysis project Ga0325400, IMG submission 205662) | Populus deltoides microbial communities from Bellville, Georgia, United States - Xylem-PdKOR-R1 | ecosystem: Host-associated > Plants > Phyllosphere > Stem > Wood/Secondary xylem... | reverse complement strand
TTGGGTCCCTGAGATCACTCGTTGAGAGAAGGTCTCGAACATTGATTGCGTCGAAGAGAGCGTCCATCTTGAAACGATCAGAGGATTTTGTTTTTGTGACTGAAGGAAAGGAAAGTTGATGGCGGGGTAGAACGGAGGAGAGGAGCAGCGTGCGCTAGTCTGGTAGCTGTCGCGACGTGACATGAACGGTTATGGGCTTTGAGATTTCTATTAATGAGCAAGAAAGGAGGCCCGCGTAATCCCGCGGACCTGTGACATGTGAGTTTTTATAGGTTTATGGAAAAAATTATAAAAAAATAAAAAAATATATATAGAAAAAAATTATTGCAATACATAATTTTTTTAAAAAAAATTATAAAATTAAAATTCTCCACCAACTTAATATTAAAAATATAAAACCGACAAAGATAATTTTAAAAAAATCATAAAAAAACAAAAGAAAAAAAACCATACAGAAAAACACTTTAGCAATCTATAGTGCTTCATGAGAAAATCTACAGTTGTAATTTTCAATCAACTCAATATTAAAAATAATAAAATTAAAAAAGATAATTTTGAAAAAAATCATTAAAAAAAATTATATAGGAAAACGCTATAGCAATCTACAATGTTTTAAGAAAAAAAAACTACGAAGCTAAATTCTCAATCAGCTCAATATGAAAAAAATATCTACCAAGACAATTCTACAAAAAAAACAAAAAAAATCATAAAAAGACCATGTGAGGAAACACTGTAACAATCCACAATGTTATAAAGAAAAAAAACTACAAAGCTAAATTTTCAAGCAGTTCAATATTAAAAAAATAAAATCGACAAAAACAATTCTGAAAAAAAACACAAAAAATAAAAAAATGAAAAAAAGAAGAAGACAATTTTTGGGAAAAAAAAGCAAAAACAAAATGAAAAAAAGGGGAAAAATATGTGGGGAAAGTTAAAGCTAAATTCTCAACTACTTCAATATTAAAAAAAACAGTTCAATATTAAACAAACATTTGACAAAGATAATTTTGACAAAAAAATATGTGGGGAAACACTGTAACATAACAAAAACTACGTGGAGAAACATTATAGTAATCCACAGTGTCTTTTTATAAAAAAACTACTAAGCAAAATTTTCAACCAGCTCAATATGAAAAAAATAAAATCGACAAAGATCATTTAAAAAAAATTATTAAAAAGAAAGAAAAAAACATGTAGAGAAACATTGTAATAATTCATAATGTTTTAAAGAAAAAAAACTATATGATTAAATTTTCAACCAGTTCAATATTAAAAAAAAAGATAAAGATAATTTTTTAAAAAATATAAAAAAAAAAGAATAAAAACAAATAAGAAAACAATCTTGGCAGAAAAGAAAAAACATGTAAAACAAAAATAAATGAACAAAAAAACCAAAACGAAACGAAAAAAAAAAAAACTCTGCTGGATTTGAACAGTATCACTGTCATGGGATCCTAATAAAATACTCTTAAGCATCTGATCTGGTTCGTCCAGGTGTTGTCTTCAAGGACAACTCATCTCAACAACTGAACAAAGCAAATCAAAAGGCATTGCTAGACCGACAACGCCAAAAACAAATTGGAGTTTGGCAGATTAGAGAGATTGGGGCCTATGATGTTACAGCTTAGATTAGTAGACGCCTTCTAATGAAGGATAAAAAAAAAAATATGGGGAACTAACAGTAATTTTTCCACGCGTTTTAAAATATTATTTAATTTAATAATTAGTGAGCAAGAAAGGAAGTTTCAGCCTCGTTAGAGTTTGAAATTTACTAAAAGGCTGTTTGTAACAATTTCATTTAATTTAATTTATAAACAAATTTAAATTAATTTGATAATTTATTATAGTTTTTATATTAGATATTGATTAGTACTTAAAAGTACATTTTTATCAAGGTTTTATATTATCATTTTGCACTTGAAGTATCAATAACTTCTTAACTAAAGCATGTTTTATAATAACAAGTTTGATACCATAAGATATCTTTAATTTGTGGTAAATATTCATCTTAAATGCAGGCTTATCACATAAATAAAAGGATTGATTGATGAGTTTAAGTACAGAAATTGAAAGGACAAAGAGATGGCCAAACTTAGAAAAGAGATGTTGGTTCAGTCCAAACTGGAACACTGTTTGGTCATTGGGTCATATCTGGAGCTGTAGATCTTGGATTTAGGTCTGCCTTATATGGATGGAAAGCTAAGACATAGGCCTAAAACTTTCATGGGAGTCCAAGATTTAAAAAGGTCGTTTTCAAGTCCAAATTGTAGCAACAACAGAGAAGTTCGAATCTGTCATGCAGCCCAGACACTGTTCAATGTTCAGCCCATATCTCGAGTTTTCGAAGTCCAAATGACCTCAATTTTTTTTTTTTTGGAAAGCTGAGACAATTTCCTATAACTTTCATGATTTAAGTCTGTTCAAATTATGACGTTATCAATGATGTTTTTGGCAGACAAGAAGATAAGGATTGTCACCAAGTCAAGATGTGGCCATCCACTAAACAATTAGTGAACAAATCAATAGTTCCGAATTTTGGCCTATAAAAGGAGGCATTTGCCATGTATTTAGGCATCTTGGTTTTCAGATCAAGATCATGCTCTTATTTTCTCTTTATATTTTGTAATGCATAAGTTTTGCTTATATTAATCTCTTACTTATACTTTTCATTTCCTTTCCTTGTTTATTTATGTTTCTCTCTTTTATAATGTTTAGCTAAGTTTATCATGTCAAGGTAAAAAGGTTACACTAATGATGTAAGAATAAATATAATATAAACTCAACATGAACCTTAATGTTTGATATTTGTTATCTTGTTTACTTTTAATACTTTGCTTGTTAAATGGTTAATCTAGATTTATGTTGTATAACCCTTGGTACAACAAATACTTGGCACTTTCATAGCTCAATCATATGGTATAACCGACACCTGTGCTATGAAAGGAATTTGATTTGTTGTTAACATAAGTTATAATCATGAATGCCTGACAACATTTACAAGTATTAACATTATTCGAATAAGATAGCTAATGTAATCATGTTAACAATTTATAATTCAATTGGAACCTCCTTTGTGTGTGGTTTCCAATTGAATAATAAGAGTTTACACTATACTTGTTTGAAATACCATTAGTGGATCCTCTAACCTTGACAATTGTTTTTATCATTGTTTAATCCTTATATCAATATCACATCTCAAAGCTCTCTTTATTATTACTATTGTTGTTGTTGTTGTTGTTGTTGTTTATAATTTAGACAATTAACCTCCCTGTGGTTCTACCTCGGTCTTACCAGGTTATTTATTACTTCGACACTCCTATATTTGGGAGAAGATATCAATCTTTTGGTCGTGTCAGATATATTGCCCGCACCTCATCACATATGGAACAATAATTTTTATATGTAAAAACAATAATAGGTTAAAAAACAAAATTCAAGTTCCAAATCATTAGTTAAAGTGACAATTTAAATAATACGAAAAAAAACAACAATAATAAATAAATTGATAAAAATAATAATAAACAAAAGATAGAAATAACCACATCCGAGCCTATCCAGATTATCAAACAATACGATGCTAACCTAATTGAAGGAAAACTAAAAAAAAAAAAAACACCAGCTTTAAAAAAGAGGGGAAAAAACAAAGCAATCCCAAAGTGAACTTCCTAAACCTAATTTAATCTAAAAAAACTTGAAACTTGTTAGATCATGACTCGAGTTCATTATAAAGTTTAAATGTCATCCAATTTAATTTTGAATGATGCAATCATTAAAAAAACTATTAATAAAAAAACTTGCAAAAGAAAAGGAGAAGCAAAAAAAAAAAAGAATGGGCATAAAATCTGACGGAAAAAAACTCAATAAGGATGAAATTTGAATTTTTTTTTTAAATTATCCCAAAAAATTACAATTAAAAAAATCAGGACCAAACTTGAAAAATTAAAAAATCATAGGGGGTGAAATTGAAAATCATTTGTAATATGATAGATTATTTATAGATTAAAAAATGATAAGAGGTGAAATAGAAAAAAAAATTGTTGAAAGCAAACTAAAATTTTTTATTCAGATTCAATCAAGAAGCATAACTCTCAACTAATTTAATTTTAAAAGATGAGATCGCTAGAAAAATATTATTTAAAACCCTGTAAAAGCAACAAAACATTTAAGAAAAAAATCAAACACTTAGGAAATGAGACTAGGATGACACTATAAATAGAAAAGCTTAAAAAATAGTGGTAAAAAAAATTAAAAAATACTTTAAAAACATAAGGAAGTCAACTCGAGTTAATCTTTTAGATATATGACCCAGGTCATGACACTGGTGTGACCCCATCAAAGGCAAACTCAAAAAAATAAAGAAGCTATATTCTTAACCAAACAAACATTGAGTGATGAAATTGAGAAAAAAAATCAATATAAAAAACAATGCAAAACAAAAAAAAATAGCAATTAAAAGAATTAGAACTAAATTCGACATAAAAATCAAATGAAATTAAATATTCAGGGATGGAATTGTAAAAAACCAACCCTTGAAGAAAATGATTTAAAAATAGCAATTAAAAGAAGCATAACCAAATTTGACACAAAAATTAAATAAAAATAAGTGCCTAGGGGTGGAATTGTAAAAAAATAATTCAATCAAGAAACTGATTCAAAACAAAACAAATAGCAATTAAAAGAATAAGAACCAAATTTAAAAATAAATTTCAAAAATCAAATGACTAGGTATGAAATTAAAAATAAAATCCAATTAGAAATAATTAATGTAAATTAAAAAATTGCAAATAAGAGAAGAGGGACTGAATCCAAAGAAAAAATAAATTGAAGGGTTGGTATGATTTTTTTGCATAGCCAATGCGTAATCCTGAGAAGAAAGAGAAGTAAAAGAAAGAAATAAATAAAAGAAAAGTTATTTCGGACCAAACCTCGCCGAACCATCATACATGCATCATCTAGGGAGAAAAAGGACCCCGGGACTAATCAAATGATACGGTAGAAGCACCATTACATCCACCGGTGTTAGCTGCATATGCCACCATAAGTTGGCGGAGTGACTGATGTGCTGGTGCGTAATTTGCACAAGCTAACAACTTTTTTGTTTTTATTGTACAAAACTGAAAATGCTCTCAAGACCAATCAACAATAACAAACAAACCATGAGGAAATTGCTACCAAGCTCTTAAATCCAAGGCTAAAAAATTGGAATGACATGAGTAATGTAATAATTTTACTGTTTTAGCAAACATGAAAAATACAAAAAGGCCCTTGTATATAAGGCATTAGATTATTATTCTAGGGTTACATTAGTTATTTTACTATGCATTTTAAAACGCAATTGCCAAAATAACCTCACTCGATTATCTAAAGACATTTATATCACAGGGAAAAGACCACCCTACCCCCAAAGCAAAGGTAAAAGAGAAAATGAACAAGGGACACTATAGTAATTATGCTATTATAATGAATAGTAAATGGTATCTTGGAGCACAGTAATATCACCATGAGTTTTAGCTTTCTTGTTAATTTAAACTTATTATAATTTTTATATTTAAAATAAAATTTCAAATTATATAATTGAATTCAATTATACTATTTAGAATATCATTAAAACAAATTGAATTAACAATCTTTACTATTTTATCTTTAATTTAAAAATCATTTATTTTTATTACAAGGGTCATTATATTTATTTACAATGATATAAAATATAAATATTTTTTAAAAAATATAAATAGATTAATCTCATATTAGTTCTTTATTAAACATTTATTAAAAAAGGTTTTCAATCAAATTAATCTTAAGTGGTAGAGGTTTTCTTTTTCAAAAAGCTTTGAAACACATCTTTCCATCTCTCATTTTAGAAGGTATTTAGGATTATAGTAAATGTTGTTTTTTAAAATATTTTTTTTAAAAAATGTATCAAAATAATTTTTTGTTTTTAATTTATAATGTGTGGCATAAATCATGTCAGCTGTCATGGCTATTATTGGAATATGGCATAGGCCTTTTCTAGTACTATCTTCTACCATGAATTAACCATTCATCTTCTCATTTACCATAAAATTTAGAGTTGGTAATATTAGTGGCAAAAAGGATCATTTGAGAAAACTTAAACACCTATTAACAAAATTCTAAAACGCATGGGTTTTCTATTAGACATGAATGCACTGTGAACTAAGAGACAATTCATTGTGGATTTACTGTACATGCATGCACTGTGGACCAAGATACAATTAACTATGAACTTGCACAATTGCTTTGCTATGTATTAAAATGTATGTGGATTTTCTACTGTATATGCACTATGTACCAAGATACAATTAACTATAGATGACACCGTAGCACCTTGGGGGACGTTCCTTGCCTGTGTTTTTAGTCAAGAATTGCAGCTCAGCAGTAGAGGCGACAATTAATTAGATCAGACTGTCGACACTTGGCGCTTGGGCTGCCAAGCCAGGGCGTAGGGGTCGGCCACACGCCCCTGGTCGCAGCTCCAAGCAACAGACACCTGGCTCTATGGCTGGCCGAGGCCATAACATGCAAACACCTGACACAGGGTGTGGCCAGCCTTGGGCGCTAGGGGCGGACCCGCGCACTTGGCTGCAGCCCCAAGGCGCTTGATTATTTGTTATAATAATATTTATAATTCAAATAATTATATTAACAAACCGTATGGAAAAACATATGGAAAAAAAACAAATAATATTTATTAACAAACCACTTGGCTACATAGTTGTTTTACTATATATTAAAACGTATTGAAAAAATATTGTAGAAACACTATAGATTTACTATGGATACAGACACATTGCCTTGTGGATGACATTGTGGCCATAGAGTATTTGCACTGTGGACAACATTGTAGCACCCTGGGGGGCGTTCATTTCCTGTGTTTTGAGTCAAGAATTGCGGTTCGGGGTGTGGCCTTCTTTACCCCAAGCCGTTGGGTCTGGCTTTGGTAGCCGGACCCAACGCTGTTGGGTTTGGTTGACAAGCCAGACCCAAAACACTTTCAAAAGTGTAAATAGCATTGAGCCTTGCTTTACTAGGACCCAACAACGTTTGAGCCTCCTTCCCACCGGGACCCAACAGCTTTGGGACCTCCCTCCCACCATGACCCAATAGCATTGGACCCTCTCTTCATTAGGACCCTTAGCAAATCTTAGTATTCTGTAAGCAAGCGATACCATTGGTTGACTATAAGCAAGCTTCCAAACGAAAGAAGAGGATGAGAATCATGACGGAGGGTTACTACCACTGGAAGAAGAAAGCCTTTAGTACTTGATAGTGGAAAGAGCTTTTTTAAATAGTCATCTAGTATAGAAAAAAATAAAGTGTCCCAAGTTAAGTATTCTGAATGTTTCTTTACAATAATTATGATGATAATTATGACGGAGAAAATACCAATTCAATTTGAATGGATTCAAAATGTTGTTACTGTACGGATCTTGATTAACAATTTACTGTTTTCATCAATTAAATAATATTTTAGTGTTTCCTCTTAAAATGTTTTTTTCTTTTCTTTTATTGAAGTTTTTTTCATACTGTAAAGACGAGATAAATTGACGTGACCTTTTTTTTATTGTACAAAAGTTAGGGGTGATGATAATTTTTTTTGTTTGAGGTTGAGTTGAATTTTCTAATTAAAATATATATGATTTTGCATTTCAAAAATTCTATGAAAACAATTTGATGAATTTGAAAATTTTAAATTTTTTTCTTTACTTCAAATTAATATTTTGATGTGATTATATAAAAAATAAATTTCAAAAAATAAAAAATATTATCTTAATATATTTTTTAAAAAATATTTTAAGATATTTCTAATTTTAATTTTTTTCCTCTTGAATTTTTTTTCTTTTCTCTTATTGATTTTTCTTTTCATACTGTAAAGAGGATATAATTAACGTGACCTTTTTTATATTATATAAAAGTTGAGTGATGATAGTTGTTTTTCTCATTTCAGGTTGGGTTGAATTTCCTTATTAAAACATATTTATTTTTGCGTTTCAAAAATGCTCTGAAAAAAAATTGATTTTTTTTATTGTTTTCTTTACTTTAAATTAATATTTTTGTATATTTTTTAAATATAAAGATTGGGTCCGGCTGGGCTGCCAGACCGAAGGAGAATATATTAAGTTGGATTCGGCTAAGCAGCACCCAGTTGAGTTGGCTCCTACCTTAGAAAGACCCAAATTAGCTTCGGGTCCTGCTGCAGCTGGACCCATCAGCCTTGGCTCCTGCTCCAGAAAGACCCAAAATAGCTTTGGGTCCTGTTGCTGCTGGACCCATCAGCCTTGGCTCCTCCTGCGAGCAAGACCCATCAATGTGGGTCCTGTCAAGCTGTTGGGTTTGGCTTTGTTAGCCAGACCTAACGCTGCTGGGTCTGGTTGACAAGCCAGACCCAAAACACTTTCAAAAGTGTAAATAGCGTTGGACCCTGCTTCACTAGAACCCAACAGCGTTGGGGCCTCCCTCCCACCATGACCCAACAATGTTGGGCCCTCCCTCCACTAGGACCCTTAGCCAATCTTATTATTCTGTAAGCAAGTAAGCAAGCGATACTACTAGATGATTGTAACAGACCCGATTGTATGACTTGATCAATGTTAAAAGATCCCAACATATTCTCTTAGCCTGAGGATAATTTTTTTTTATCTACCAAAAATTCAGCAGAGTTTCGTTTGTATTTAGGACATCCCAAGTTATCGACCACTATCAATTTATTCAATCAACCCATCATCACAAGGTCCCATAAATTCGGACCTTACATTAATCATTATAATTCAACAACTTACCCAATCCACACAATATATCCTACGAGTAAGTTCAATATCAATATAGCCCACATATCATATCATAAAATTTAAAAGAAAAAGAAATGCTAACATGCAAAGAAGGCATTACAACATAGCAAGTGTTCTTAACCATTTCAAAAGGGTTAATTACAAGATAACTACAGTACTACATGCTAAGCTGAACTTTTATAAATATATCAAGGTTTCACAAAAGCATACTACATAAATGCGTTAATTCCTTTTTGTTTAAGTTAAATATTTACATAAGCTTGACAAAGTAGAGTCCTAAACTAGTGATCTCCCTCGATATTTGATGGACCTATTACATAAATAAACATATCATTATGTTGATAAAAGATATATATATATATATATATATATATATATATATATATATATATATAATGTATCTGAATGAAGTATTAATTTTCTATCGGATCCATAAGGATTCTAACAGACATCTTATATTTTACTTGTAAATCTTTTAAACCAAATTAACACTCATTTGCATATTCTTAATTTGAATGCCCTTATTTACTTGTATAAACCGGGTGACCTTGCAAAGTCTATTCTTGTGATCCATTTCCCGACAATCAGATCACGGATACCATTAGCCGAAGCTAATCTTAAGATTCATTTCCTAGCACTCCTATCACGGATGCCATTAGCCAAAGCTAATCTTATAATTCATCTCCTGACAATCCTAAGCTAATCTTGTAATTCGTTTCCTAGCAATCCTATCATGGATGCCATTAGCCGAAGCTAATCTTAAGATTCATTTCCTAACACTCCTATCACGGATGCCATTAGTCGAAGCTAATCTTATAATTCATCTCCCGGCAATCCTATCACGGATGCCATTAGCCAAAGCTAATCTTGTAATTCATTTCCTGGCACTCCTATCACGGATGCCATTAGTCGAAGCTAATCTTGATATTCATTTCCCGGCAATCCTATCATGGATGCCATTAGCTGAAGGTATTCTTATAAATACACTAGAATTTATTTAGAATACCCCTAGGTCAATCTTTGAGAAACACTAAAATACCCCTAGATTTAAGTGATTTTGATATAATTCTAGGTATGTATTGGTTAGGCAAAAATAAAGCTCGTCTAGACTGCTTTACAAAAACAGTAACCTTTCAAGGGGCTAAGAGTGAAACAATGGTCTTTAAGAGGGAGAGAATTTCCAACTTTACAAATATAATCTCGGTTATGGATGCGAGAAAACTGCTACAGAAAGGTTGTACAGCAAACCTTGCCTATGTGATAAATTCAAAAAAGGGTAAAATAGGACTATCTGACATTCCAATTGTGAGGAAATTTCCATATGTATTTTCGAAAGAATTGCCAGGACTACCCCCAGAAAGAGAAGTTGAAGTCACCATCGACATATTGCTTGAGGTGTCTCCTATAGCCCAACCACCGTATAGAATGGCCCTAAAAGAATTGGATGAGTTGAAAATTCAATTGCAGGAGCTCTTAAACAAAGGGTTCATATGACCAAGCAACTCACCTTGGGGGGCACCCGTATTATTTGTGAAGAAGAAAGATGGAACGTTGAGGCTTTGCATAGATTACCGTATTATTTGTGAAGAATAAAGTGACGGTAAAGAACAGATATCCGCTTTCGTGGATAGATGGTTTGTTCAATCAGTTGAAGGGTGCTAAAGTATTTTTAAAGATTGATTTAAGATCAGGATACTACCATATGCGAATCAAAGGGCAAGATGTGCCGAAAACTGCTTTCAGAACTCGCTACGGACACTTTGAGTTCTTGGTGCTACTTTTGGATTAACTAATGCTCCAGCACTTTTTATGGATTTAATGAACTGAGTATTCCAACCATACCTTGATAAGTTTGTTGTTGTATTCATCGATGGCATCTTGGTTTACTCCAAATCCTATGAGGAGCATGAACAACACCTGAGATAGACACTACAGACTCTGAGGAGCCGCCAGTTGTATGCCAAGTTGGATAAATATGAATTCTGGTTAAAAAACGTTACCTTTCTAGGGTATGTAGTGTCTTTAGAAGGCATTTTTATAGACCCTCAATAGGTGGAAGCAGTTTTGAGATGGGAAAGGCTTACTACAATAACTAAAATTCATAGTTTTCTCGGCTTGGTAGGGTATTATAGAAGGTTTATCGAATGGTTTTCATCCTTAGCAACTCCATTGACATGACTCACCAGGAAGAACATAAGATGGGAGTGGTCAAAGAAGTGCGATGAGAGCTTTCAAGAATTGAAGAAAAGGCTTACTACTGCCCCCGTACTAACCCTTCCATCCGGAACAGAAGGCTTTGTACTCTATCGTGATGCCTCAAGAAAAAGGACTGGGTTGTGTCCTAATACAGCATGGAAAAGTAGTTGCCTATGCATCAAGACAACTGAAGACTCATGAAATCAACTACCCAGTTCATGACTTAGAATTGGAAGCAATAGTTTTTGCTTTACGAGTATGGAGGCACTACTTATACGGATCCCAAGTTCAAATTTTCACGGATCAGAAGAGCCTTGAGACAGGAGGGAATGTCAGTACTCGAGTACGAGAGATGATTTTATGACCTTTCACTATTCGCACCACATTATGTCCCATCAGAACAACACATAATAGAAAAGTTAAGGGATGGCTTTAGACAAGAATTGAACCAGGGGTTGATTATTTTACAATTCAAGACAGTAAAGGAACTGATTGAAGCAGTATAGGCCTTGAAGGCTTGTATGGAAGAAGGCCAACAGAGTTATGGGGGTGCAGGAAAACGAAAGGATATGGAATTTTTAGGCAGGCCATCGTTTCCAAAGAAAGGTAGAGGTGAATAGTTCCTTTAATTAAAAAAGAAAGGGGGGGACATCAACTAGCTTCCAATAGGATATCGGTGGGAGGTTGGGAAGTGGTTAGACCCGCTCCAGGGCTATAACTGTGAGGGGGCATAATGATGAGAAGGAAATTGTCTACCCTCGATTTGCTCAGTGTGAACAAAGACACCCCGGGAGTTGTATGTTCTCCTGGACCATGCTATACATGTTGAGAAGAAGGTTATAAGTGGAAAACCTGTTAGTACTTGGGAAGAAGATGTCACCACTGTAGTGAGAAGGGTCACTTAAAAAGGGAATGCCCCCAGTTAAACACTGAACAGTCTTAGAGACATAGGGAGTAAAGTCAGAGTTATCAGCAGTCCATCATAGTAAACAGACCGGAAAGGTCGACTCAGTCAGAAGCTAACTCAAATAGGGGACGACCTAAAGTGCAAAATGAAAGGGATCAAGAAAGGGTTTTTCATATGACCTAGGAGGATGTTAGACCAACATCAAATGTGGTGGCATGTATGCTGCAAATGAATGACTATTAAATGCATGTTTTGTTTGATTCTGGTGCCGCTCACTCCTTTATAGCAAATAAAAATGTAATCAAATTGAGTAAGGAAATAAAAAGGGTAGAAAAAGGATTTATTATTGGGACACCTTTGGGTGAAACAGTGGAAACAAATGTTGTTCAATTTCTTATTAATCCCTTGCTCTCAAGGGTTTATCCCATCAATAAACCCTTAATCCTGGTTGGGTTCTTGAAATTTTAGTGTTTCTCTCTTAATTTCGCAAGAATGGGTATAAAACTCCCTATTTTCTCCACTACCAGAAATTCGCTCAATAGCAACGGATTTACAGATGAAATATTTCTGTCGATAATTTAAGGTTGAAATTACCGATCAAAACTTTTCCGTCCATAATTCAGTCGGTAACTACCGACGGCAAGTGTCCGTTGGTAGTTACCGACTGAATTACGGACGGAAAAGTTTTCGAATTAAAAAAAAGGCGGGTCGTTGATGTGGAGGTTTTGGCCGGGTTATTGTTACTGATCGAATCACCAACGGATTCAAAACGACAACCCCGTACAGTGACGTGATCGATTCGATGTTTAAAATGCCGACGGAATCACCGAGGGATTCGAAATGACAGATCCATATGGTGACGTGACCGGTTCACCGCTTGAAATACCAACGGAATCACCGAGGGATTCGAAATGGCAGATCCATACGGTGACGTGTCGATTTTTCCGTCAGAATAGCCGGCGGAATCACCGACGGATAATTCCGTCGGTGAAATCGTTGGAAAAAGTTAATATATGCCCTATCTGCCGACCTTTTGCTCCCTTATTTCTCCTTCTTCTTCCTAATCCCAACTCTCCTCATCTGCAAACAACCAGCCCCCCTCCACCCCAAACAAGTTATATTTCTTGAAGTTTTGTGGTCACAACATCTGTGTTCTGATTTACCGATGGATTTTATCAATTTTTGTAAGTAATTCTATCTTTTTAAATTTTAACATTTAAATGTCAATTTTATTGTTTTTTTAGTACATGTATTTTGTTAGTAGATGTACATGTTTTATTGTTATTTCTCAAATAAACTTGTAGTATATGAATGTATAATTCTATCCCTGTTATGATTTGTTTTAAATTTTGTAATATTGTATTTGTTTGTAAATTATTAAAACTTTATGGAATTACCGAATTACATGTGCTGTTTTGAAATAATTAATAGCTTGTTTAATGAGTCCGTTTAAAGTTTTATCAATGGTATTGCAGAGTGGTAATTTCTGTAAATTTATATATATTAATTTGTATGGACGTTAATAAATGATAATGAATATTTAATATTTATGAGAAGTTGTGATTGGTTTGTTGGATAATCTCAAGGTAAAGTAATATTTTTGCAAGTTTATTTACCTAACTTAGTTAATTATAATTTTATAGAGGTTCGATATAAGTCATGGATGATCGTTCATGGATGTATCGAGATTCACCCTAAGGATTGCGAAGGATTGATTATTGTAACGGGGTTCAGGGTTTTATTAATTTCGCAACATCTATTCCTACAAATTTTACTGAAGGGCGGTATTAGGTGTCCATGCAGGAAGTGTCAAAATAAAAAAAATCTGTATCCAGATGTTGTAATGATGCATCTTCTACGCAAAAGGGTTTATTGAGAATTACCAGTGTTGGTATGCAAATGGAGAAGTATTTGTTAGTAAGAGGAGAATGAGAGAAACGATGGTTGGGTCTACTTCTAGTGTTAGCAACGTGCATGAAGCGGCAAATGACAACATTAATCCTTATAGAAATATGGTTATGGATGCAATGAGAATGCATCAAGGTAATGTCAGTCAATTTCCAATCGTAGAAGAAGTACCTAATGCAGATGCAGCTAGGTTTTTTGATTTGTTGAAAGATTCTGACGAATCATTATGGGATGGCTGCTCGAACCATATTAAATTATCGGCCGTAGCACAGGTGTTCACCATCAAGTCAGATCACGGGTTGAGTGAGGCCGGGTATAACAAGATTATTGAATGGGCGAGAAGCATTTTACCTGAAGGGAGCAGGCTGAAAGAGAACTTCTATACTGCAAAGTCCATGATGAAACCCCTCGGTTTAGGATACCAGAAAATTGACATGTGCCCTAACTTCTGCATGTTATACTACCTTGAAAATGCTGAGATGATCGAGTGAATGACATGCGGGCATTCCCGTTACAAACCTAGAACTGGCAGGGGAAAGTCTTTAGTGGCATATAAAAAACTTAGATACTTCCTGATCACACCTAGATTGCAGAGGTTATTCATGTCACCAAGGACTGCTGAGCACATGACATGGCACCAAGCACATGATGCGGTTGATGGAGTGATGGTGCATCCTTCTGACGGTGAAGCGTAGAAATGCTTTAACAGTGTTCATCCTCACTTTTCAGCTGAATCAAGGAATGTTCGTCTTGGGTTGTGTACAGACGAATTCAACCCATTTGGGTCATTTGGTGTTCCTTATTCTTGTTGGCCGGTCATACTCACAGTTTATAACTTGTCACTGGGAATGTGTATGAGGCTGGAGTTCATATTTTTATCTACTGTCATACCCGGTCCAAGCAGCCCAGGGCGGAATATAGATGTTTGTCTTCGACCGTTGATTGATGAGTTGGCGCAGTTGTGGTCCTTCGGAGCTCTGACTTATGATATATCGAGGAAACAAAATTTCCTTATGAGGGCTACTTTGATGTGGACTATCAGTGATTTTCTAGCTTATGGAATGTTTTCTGGTTGAAGGACGCATGAGAAACTTGCATGTCCATACTGCATGGAAAATAACAAGGCATTCAAGCTAACAAACGGAGGTAAAGCTTCTTTTTTTGACTGTCACCGTCGCTTCTTGCCACTTAATCACAGATACAGAAAGAACAAAAAAGATTTCTTTGGTGGCAGAGTTGAAAAAGATGTTGCATCCCCGCGTCTTTTTGGTGAAGAATTGAATAATGTTGTATCAGAGTACGGTGACATTGTGTTTGGCCTTCAATCAGGTAAGCAAAAGTTTCCTGGTTTTGGTTTGACCCATAATTGGGTAAAGCGAAGTATCTTTTGGGAGCTTCCTTATTGGAAGACCAATCTGCTCCGCCATAACCTTGATGTCATGCACATCAAAAAGAACATGTTTGAGAACATTTTCAACACTGTCATGGATGTGAAGGGGAAGACAAAGGACAACATCAAGGCTAGATTGGATATAGCTTTATACTATAACCATAAAAATATGAAGTTGGTTTATGATGAGTCACGAGTCGCAAAACCAAGAGCAAGCTTCGTGTTAGAGAAAAACGCACAACTGCTAGTCTACAAATGGCTTAAGAATCTGCGTTTTTCGGATGGACATGCATCAAACATATCAAGGCTGGTTACTATAGAGGACTGCAGATTGTATGGAATGAAGAGTCATGATTGCTACGTGTTTATGCAAACACTCATCCCATTAGCTTTTCGTGATTTGTTGCCAAAGGAAATATGGGATGCACTCACGGAGATCAGTCATTTCTTCAGAGATATATGCTCCAGCAAGTTGAATGTTGAGCACATTGAGAGGCTTCAAACGAATATTGTCGAGACACTATGCAAACTTAAGATGATATTCCTCCATCATTTTTTGACTCAATGGAGCATCTCCCTATACATCTACCGTTCGAGGCAAAAGCTGGAGGACCGATCCAATATAGATGGATGTACCCATTCAAACGGTTAGATATTATAGTTGTAATGTAATTCATATATAAAAGTATTTTCTATGTTTTTCTTTATTGAAAATACTTGATTTATTCAATGCAGGTACTTGTTTAATCTCAAGAAAAAGGTTAAGAACAAGGCGCATGTTGAGGCTTCGATATGTGAGGCCTATATTGTTGAGGAGATCTCAACATTTATCTCGTACTATTTCAAACCTCATCTGAGAACGAGAATCAATCGCGTTCCACGACATGATGATGGGGGTGAAGTGCCTTCCAGTGGAAACTTGTCAATATTCTTCAATACTGGACAACCCACACCTAAAAATGCTGTAAGAGGAAGATATTTGTCGGAAATAGAGTTCAAACAAGCACACAACTATGTTTTATTTAACTGTGATGAGCTGAGACCTTTTATTTAGTAAGTTTATACTAATTAAACTTTGTTAGTAATATACTGTTAATTATATATTGTAATATCATACACTCATTATCACTTGCAGGCAACATCGACAATATTTGCTCTCCAATAACTCACAGCTGACCGAATCCCAGATCTTTCAATTACAAGATGAGCAGTTTGCCACGTGGTTCAGAACACATGTAAGCACTATCACAAACTCATTCTAACTTGCAAAATTACTGTACGTATGCATGTCATTACGAGATTCTCGTTCATTTACTGTTTATTGATGTACATTACATGCAAGGTTTATCAAATGGGAAGGAGTGCACCTAAGTCATTGTCTTTACTAAGCCTGGGGCCTGAAAGAAAATGTAAGTGCTACAACGGGTATTTTGTCAATGGATATGTTTTCCATACTGAAGAATACGAGCAAGGAAGAAAGACATACAACAGCGGTGTTTGTGTTATGGGATCCACTAGTAGTGAGTTAGAAGTTGACTACTATGGTAGGTTAGAAGAGGTCGTCAAACTGCAATATCATAACGAGCAGAATATAGTGTTTTTATTCAAATGCTATTGGTACGACACGACTGACAGAGGAATCAGAGTTAATCCGCACTATGGTCTGGTCGAAATCAACTCAAAAGCTAGACTCCGCAACATAAACGATGTCTTTGTTTTCGCAAAGCAATGTCAACAAGTTTATTACACATACACCCCTTCATTTAGAAAGGATCAATCAAGAGTGGATTGGTTGTCCGTTTTAAAAACGAAACCCCGGGGTCGTGTCGAGGTTGTTCAGGATGAGAACGAAGACACAAGTGTGCAAGATGAAGTCTTTCAAGTTAGTGAGGTGGTTGAACCATATCGAGTTGCTCCTTCGATTGAATTGGAAGAAAATTCAAAT
>Ga0325400_1002106_pt1 | contig 17157 bp, 17 predicted proteins | sample PopdelMetagenome_2_FD_205662 | JGI IMG/M metagenome (GOLD analysis project Ga0325400, IMG submission 205662) | Populus deltoides microbial communities from Bellville, Georgia, United States - Xylem-PdKOR-R1 | ecosystem: Host-associated > Plants > Phyllosphere > Stem > Wood/Secondary xylem... | reverse complement strand
TGGCCGGTGCCGCCGTCGACGCCTGGGGCGGGCAGCAGGCGTTCCTGGTGCCGGCGCTCGGCGCCGCCGCGGCCGGTGCGCTGGCCCTGCTCGGTGGCCTGCTCGTGCGCGGGCCCGCCCCGGTCGACGCCCCCGGGCGGGTGGCCGTCGACGAGGTGGCGCGCACCCCGTGATCACCGGCCCGGCGGCTGCGAGGATGCGGCGGTGACCGACCTGCTGCTGCACGGCTGCTCGCTGTTCGACAGCGCCGCCGGTGTGCTGGTGCCCGACGCCGCGGTGCACGTCCGGGACGACCGGGTCGTCGCCGCCGGGCCCGCCGCCGACGTCCCGGTCCCCGACGGTGCCGCCCGGGTCGACCTGGACGGCGGCTACCTGCTCCCGGGCCTGCTCAACCTGCACACCCACCTCTCGCTGTCGCTGCCCGGCGCCGCCGGCGACCGGGTGGAGGCGATGGGCCCGCACGAGCTCGCGCTGTACATGGCCGCCGGCGCCCGGCGCACCTTGCACGCCGGGGTGACCACGGTGCGCTGCGTGGCGGAGAAGGCCGGGGCGGACTTCGCGCTGCGGGCCGCGATCGACGCCGGGGAGGTCCCCGGGCCGCGGATGTTCACCGCCGGCCGGGCGCTGTGCTGCACCGGCGGGCACGGCGCGGGCTCGGCGGACACGCTGGAGTGCGACGGCGCGGACTCCTTCCGCCGCGGCGTCCGCTCGCAGGTGGCCCTGGGCGCCGACCTGGTGAAGCTGATGATCAGCGGCGGCATCGCCGGGGAGCACGAGCGCATCTCCACCCCGCAGCTGACCGACGACGAGATGGCCGCGGCCATCTCCACCGCGCACGACTGGGGCCGCAAGGTCACCGCGCACGCCGGCCCGGCCGAGGTGATCGCCCGGGCGGTCGAGCGCGGGCTGGACTGCGTGGAGCACGGCTACCAGCTGACCCCCGAGGTGGCCGCCCGGATGGCCGCCGCCGGCACCGCGCTGGTGCCCACGCTGGTGGTCACCCGCTGCGGGGCCTTCTTCGACGAGCTCGGCGTCCCCGCCTGGATGCAGGCCCGCTCCCTGGGCGCGGCCGACCGGCACGCGGCCAGCTACCGGATGGCGCTGGAGGCCGGCGTCGAGGTGCTGCTGGGCAGCGACATGCCGCCGTTCTGGGACTTCGAGGGCACCAGCGCCACCGTCCGCGAGCTCGAGCACATGGCCGCCCTCGGCGCCCCCGCCGGGATGACCCCGGCCCGCGCGCTGCAGGCGGCCACCCTGGCGCCGGCCCGCTGGCTGGGCGCCGACGACCGGGTGGGCGTGGTGGCGCCGGGCCGCTTCGCCGACCTGGTGCTGTGCGAGGAGGACCCGACGGCCGACGTCGGCGCGCTGCGCACGCTGCGCTGGGTGATGAAGGGCGGCCGGGTGGTCCGCGACGACCGCGTGGAGGTGCACCGGTGACCGAGCCGGACATGGAGCTGTGGGACCTGCGCGTGGTGGTCGACTCGATCGGCGGCCGCTCGGTCTGCGGGCTCGCGGTCGGCGACAGCTTCGAGCTCACCGACTCCGCGCAGCTGCGCATCCCCGAGGGGAAGCACTTCTGCGTCTACGCCCTGCAGTCGGTGCTGCCGCTGCTGCCCGCCAAGCAGCGCGACCTGCCCGCCGCCGACTGGCTGGAGCGCGACACCCTGGTCGCCTGCCCCGACCCCGAAGAGCGCCTGGTCATGCGGATCGAGCGCACCCGCCGGGTCCGGCTGGTCTCGGAGGACCTCACGTGAGCCGCTGCGAGATCGGCCTGGGCATGCAGTCGGACAAGGCGCCCGGCGACTACGCCCGGCTCGCCGCCGCGGCCGAGGACCACGGGGTCGACGTCCTGAGCGTGTTCGGCGACCTGCTCTACCAGCCGCCGGTGGTCCCGCTGCTGGAGATGGCCGCCGCCACCTCCCGGGTGCGGCTGGGCGCGGCCTGCTGGAACCCGTTCACCACGCACCCCTACGAGCTGGCCGGCCAGCTGGCCGCGCTGGACCGGCGCTCCGGTGGCCGCGCCTACTGCGGGCTGGCCCGGGGCACCTGGCTCGGCGCGCTGGGGGTCGACCAGCGCCGCCCGGTCGCCCACCTGCGCGAGGCGGTCGCCCTGGTCCGGGCGCTGCTGTCCGGGTCGCCGGACGGCGTCGAGGGCTCGATCTACCCGCTGGCCCCCGGCACCCGGCTGCGCTACCCGCTGCCCGACGCCGTCCCGCCGGTGCTGATCGGCACCTGGGGCGAGCAGACCGCGGCGCTGGCCGGGGAGGTCGCCGACGAGCTCAAGGTCGGCGGCTCGGCCAACCCGGCGATGGTCGGGGTCATGCGGGGCTGGACTGCCGCCGGGGCCCGCCGGGCCGGGCGGCCCGAGGACGCCGTGGGCATCGTGGTCGGCGCGGTCACCGTGGTCGACGAGGACGGCGACGCCGCCCGCGCGCGGGCGCGCACCGAGGTGGCCATGTACCTGGCGGTGGTGGCCGGGCTCGACCCCACGGTCACCCTGCCCGAGGGCCTGCTCGACGAGGTGGGCGCCAAGGTCGCGGCCGGGGACGACGCCGGCGCCGGCCGGTGCGTGCCCGACGACGTGCTGGACCTCTTCGCGTTCTCCGGCACCCCCGAGCAGGTCGCCGCGCAGGCCCAGCTGCTGGTCGACGCGGGCGCCTCGCGGGTGGAGTTCGGCACCCCGCACGGCCTGACCGACGACCGCGGCGTGGAGCTGATCGGCACCCGGGTGCTGCCGCTGATCCGTCGCTGAGCGGTCAGAGGCGGGGGAGCACCTGCTCGCCGAGCACGGTGACCGCCCGCACCGGGTCCGGGCCCAGCGGCGGGCCGAACGAGAGGTGCGTGGCGCCCTCGGCCTGCAGCCACCGGCAGCGGCGGACCACCTCGTCGGCGTCCCCGGCGATGCCCAGGCCCAGCATGCGCGGGGTGACCAGGTCGGTGGCCCGCTCCGGCTCGCCGGCGGCCAGCGCGGCCTGGATGCCGGCGAAGTCGGCCACCGACAGGCCCGCGCGCTCCAGCAGGTAGGGGGAGAACGAGGCGCCGTAGTAGGCGATCTTCTCGGCCAGCGCGCGCTCGGCGGCGGCCCGGTCCTCGTCCACCGAGACCCAGAACGCGGCCGCGACGTCGACCTCGGCGGGGTCGCGGCCGGCCTCGCGGGCGCCGGCGTGCACCAGGTCGCGGGCCACCGGGAAGTGCTCGGGCGGGTACAGCAGCGGCAGCACGCCGTCGGCCTCCGCGCCGGCCATCGCCAGCATCTTCGGGCTCATCGCGCCCACGTAGACCGGGGTCCGCGCCGGGAACCGCAGGTGCGCCTCCGCCGTCCAGCCCTCCCCGGTGCCCGGGTGGTCGGCGGGGCGGCCACCGGCACCGAGCACCGTGAGCGCCCGCACCGCCTCGCGGGTGCGGGTCAGCGGCCGGGGCCGCTCGATGCCGGCCCAGCCGAGGAACTCCTCGGCGCCGGCGGCCACGCCGAGGGAGAACCGTCCGCCGGACAGCTCGGCCAGCGTGGCCGCGGTCATCGCGATCTCCGCCGGGTGCACCGAGTACGGGTTCATGATCCCGATGCCCAGCCGCACCCGGGAGGTGGCGACGGCGGCCGCGGCCACCATCACCGGCGCCGAGCGCAGGAACAGGTCGTCGGAGACCCACACCTGGTCGAAGCCCACCTGCTCGGCGGTGACCACCAGGTCGACGAACTGCTGCACCCCCAGGTCGTTGTTCAGCCGCAGCGAGGTGGTCATCCGGTGCACGCCTCCAGCTCGACCTCGACCAGGAAGCCCTCACCGACCAGGCCGGCCACGTAGAGCGTGGTGTTGGCGGGGGCGACGTCGCCCAGCAGCTCGGCGTGCGCCCGTGCCGCGCCCTCCCAGTCGGCACCGGGGACCAGCAGCAACCGGGTGCGCAGCACCTGCTCGCGGCGCCCGCCCAGCTGCTCGACCGCGGCCAGCGCCCGCTGCAGGCAGGCCCGGGTCTGCGCCTCGACGTCGCCGGGGTGCCCGGCGCCGCCGTCGGCGGCGGTGTCGGTGGTGCCGCTCACGGCGATGCAGCACCCGCTGCGGGCGGCCCGGCTGTAGCCTGCCGCGGCCTCCCAGCCGGTGCCGTCGACCACCCGGTCGTCCCTGCTCGGGGGTGGGGGCGGGGCGCTGGACATGTGATCACTCCGTAACCCAAGGGGGGGATCGGCGGCGCTACCGTACCGACCGACTGGGAACGATCCCACCGAGCTGCCCCGCCCGGCAGGCCGGTCCGCCCGCCCCTGGAGGTCCCATGCGCCGCCCCCTGTTCCCCGTGGCCGCGGTGCTCGTCGCCGCCCTCGGCCTGTCCGCCTGCGGCGGGGGAGGTGGGGGGTCGGGCGACTCGGCCTCCGGCGACCGCACCCTGGTCGTGGACACCTCGTTCCAGCTGACCACCAGCGACCCGGCCCGGATGTTCGAGCCCACCGGCCAGATCATCGACCACGTCGTCTACGAGACGCTGTTCACCTTCGAGGGCACCGACTCGACGACGCCGGTCCCGCTGCTGGCCACCGACGAGCAGATCTCCGAGGACGGCCTGGTCCACACCTACACGCTGCGCGACGACGTCACCTTCTCCGACGGCACCCCGATGACCGCCGACGACGTCGTGTACTCGCTGAACCGCGTCATCCAGGTCAAGGGCAACCCCTCGTTCCTGCTCGACGGCGTGACCGTGGCCAAGGTCGACGACACCACCGTCACCCTGACCACCGCGACCCCGGACCCGGCGCTGTCGTTCAAGCTGACCAACCCCGCCCTCGGCGTGGTGAACAGCGAGGCCGTGACCGAGGCCGGCGGCAGCGACCAGCCCGGCGCGGACACCGCGGACACCGCCGAGGACGCCCTGAACGGGCAGTCGCAGGGCTCGGGTCCGTACACGATCGAGTCCTTCGACGTGCAGGACCAGGTCGTGCTGGCCCGCAACCCCGACTACTGGGGCGAGGCGCCGGCCTACGACCGGATCGTGCTGCGCAACACCGAGGCCCAGGTGCAGTCGGTGAACGTGCGCAGCGGGGACGCCCAGCTGGTCGTCGACCTCTCCGCCGACCAGGCCGCCGACCTCGGCAGCCAGGTGACGGTGGACAGCTCGCCCTCGGCCAACGTCTTCTTCGTCTACACCAACGCCGACCCGGCGGTCTCGCCCATCACCTCCAACCCGGACTTCCGGGAGGCGGTGCGCTACGGCATCGACTACTCCGCGCTGGTCGACCTGGCCGGCGAGGGCTCCTCGCAGACCCCGGGCGTCATCCCCAGCACCTTCCTCGGCGCGCTGGACCCCTCCGACGCCGTCGAGCGCGACGTCGACCGGGCCAAGGAGGCGCTGTCGGCCAGCGGCCTGGGCAACCCCACGGTGACGCTGTCCTACCCGAGCGAGATCCAGGTCAACGGCATCGACTTCGGCGACCTGGCCGCCGCGGTGCAGCAGCAGCTGGCCGAGGTCGGCATCACCGTCGAGCTCGCCCCCGCCCCGGTGCAGACCGCGCTCGAGGGCTACCGGGCCGGCACCGAGGAGATGGGCCTGTGGTCGTGGGGCCCGGACTACCCGGACCCCTCGGACTACCTGGTCTTCACCCCGGGTCAGCTCGTCGGCCTGCGCGCCGGCTGGCCGGCCGGCGCGGACGCCGAGCTGGAGAGCGCCGCGGTGGCGGTGTCCAGCGAGTTCGACGACTCCGCCCGGGCCGAGGCCTACACCTCGATCCAGCAGCGGCTCAACGAGGTCGGCCCGTTCTACCCGCTCATCCAGCCCGCCCAGGTGCTCGCCTACGCCACCGACCTGCAGGGCGTGGCGTTCAACCCGAGCTGGACGGTCGACCTCGCGGACATCAGCTGACCGCGACCGCACCGCAGGACGCCGGGCCCGGGGGCGCCACCCCCGGGCCCGGCGTCGCGGTGGTCCGCCCCCGCCGCCCCCGCCGGGCGCTGCTGCGCTTCGTGGCCCGCCGGCTGGTGGCCGGCGTGCTGCTGTGCGTCGGGGTCACCCTGGTGGCGTTCCTGCTCACCCAGGCCGTGCCCGGTGACCCGGTCACGGCGAACCTGGGCCAGCGGGCGTCGGAGGACCCCGCCGCCGTCGCCGCCTTCCGGGCCGCCAACGGCCTGGACAAGCCGCTGCCCGAGCAGTACCTGACCTACGTCGGCAACCTGCTGCACGGCGACTTCGGCACCTCCCAGCAGACCCGCAACCCGGTCGCCCAGGACCTCGCCGAGAAGGTGCCGGCCACCATGGAGCTGGCGCTGGCCGCGATCGGTGTCGCGGTCGTCCTCGGCGTCGGCTTCGGCATCGTCGCCGCCCTGTACCGCGACCGCTGGCCCGACCAGGTGCTGCGGGTGCTGTCGCTGTCCGGCGTCTCGGTGCCCACCTTCTGGCTGGCCCTGATCGCCTACTACTGGATCAGCTTCAAGCTCGACCTGCTGCCCGCCGGCGGCCGGCTCTCGCCCGGCGCGCCCACCCCGCCGCAGGTCACCGGCTTCTACACGGTCGACTCGCTGATCGCCGGGGACTGGGCCACCTTCGGCGACGCGGTCAGCCGGCTGGTGCTGCCCGCGCTGGTGCTGGCCAGCTTCACCGTCGGCGTGCTGCTGCGCTTCACCCGCGCCGCGGTCCTGGAGGTGCTCGGCGACGAGTACGTGCGCGCCGCCCGCGCCAAGGGCCTGTCGGAGCTGACCGTCGTCCGCCGGCACGTGCTGCGCCCGGCGCTGCTGTCGGTGGTCACCGTCACCGGGGTGGCCTTCGCCGGGCTGCTGTCGGGCACCGTGCTGGTCGAGCAGATCTTCGGCTGGCGCGGGCTGGGCGCCTACGCCTACACCAGCGCCCTGGCCCTCGACCTCCCCGCGATCATGGGCGTCAGCGTCGTCGTCGCGGTCATCTACATCCTGATCAACCTGGTGGTGGACCTCTTGTACGGCGTCATCGACCCCCGGCTGCGCCTGTCGTGAGCGCCCCTGACCCGCTCCTCGTCCCCGCCGCGCCGCTGGCCGGGGACGCCGACGTCGCCGCAGCGGCCGGCGCGGTGCACGAGGAGCGCGCCGCCCGCACGCTCACCCGCTCGCCGTGGAAGCGCCCGCTGGCCGTCGTCGGTCTCGTGGTCATCGTGGCCTGGCTGCTGGTCGCGGTGTTCGCCCCGGCGCTGGCGCCCTACGACCCGCTGGCCCAGGTGGCGCCCAAGCTGCTGGAGCCCTCGGCGCAGCACTGGTTCGGCACCGACAACCTGGGGCGCGACGTGTTCTCCCGGGTGCTGCACGGCGCCCGGATCTCCATCCCGCTGGCGCTGCTGCTGGTCGTGCTGGCCACGCTGGTGGGCACGGTGCTCGGCGCGGTCGCCGGCTACTTCGGGCGCTGGGTCGACGGCGGCATCATGCGGCTGACCGACCTGGTCTTCGCCTTCCCCGGCATCATCCTGGCGATGGCGGTCACCGCCGCCCTGGGCGCCGGGCTGACCAACGCGGTGCTCGCCCTGGTCATCGTCACCTGGCCCTCCTACGCCCGCGTCGTGCGCGGCCTGGTGCTGTCCACCCGCGAGTCCGACCACATCCAGGCCTCGCGGCTGCTGGGCTCCTCGGCGCTGCGCACGCTCGCCGTCGACGTCCGGCCCACCGTGCTCGGGCCGGTGCTGGTGCTCTCCGCGCTGGACGTCGGCAACGCCGTCCTGCTGCTGTCGGGCCTGTCCTTCCTGGGCCTGGGCGCCCGCCCGCCGGCACCGGAGTGGGGCGCGATGGTCTCCGCCGGCGCGCAGGTCTTCGACAGCTGGTGGGTGGGCCTGTTCCCGGGCCTGGCCATCCTGACCGTCGTGCTCGCGTTCAACTTCCTCGGCGACACCCTCCGGGACGCCCTCGACCCGCGCACCGCGCGCGCCCTGCGCGGATGACCGGGCCCCTGCTGGAGGTGTCGGGCCTGCGGGTCCGGCTGCCCTCCCGGACCGGCGCGATGCTGCCCGCGGTCGACGGCGTGGACCTGGCCGTCTCCCCCGGTGAGGTGCTGGGCGTGGCCGGGGAGTCCGGGTCGGGCAAGACCATGACGGCGCTGGCCACCCTCGGCCTGCTGCCGCACGGTGCCCGCACCGAGGGCTCGATCCGGCTGGCCGGCCGGGAGATCCTCGGCCTGCCGGACAAGCAGCTGCGCTCGGTCCGCGGCCGCGAGGTGGCGATGGTCGCCCAGGACCCGCGGACGGCGCTGCACCCGATGCTGTCGGTGGAGCGGCAGCTCACCGAGCACCTGCGGCACCACCACGGGGTGGGGAAGAGGGCCGCCCGCGACGAGGCCGCCGACCTGCTGGACCAGGTGCGCATCCCCGACCCGCGCGCCGCGCTGGCCCGCTACCCGCACGAGTTCTCCGGCGGCATGCGGCAGCGCATCGCGATCGCCTCGGCGCTGGCCGCCCGGCCCTCGCTGCTCATCGCCGACGAGCCGACGACGGCGCTGGACGTGACCGTGCAGGCCGGCATCCTGCGGCTGCTGGACCGGCTGCGCCGCGAGCGCGGCCTGGCGGTGCTGATCATCACCCACGACCTGGGCGTGCTGTCCTCGATCGCCGACCGGCTGGTGGTCATGTACGCCGGGCGGGTGGTGGAGACCGGCTCGACCGCCGACGTGCTCGGCAGCCCGCGGCACCCCTACACCCGGGGCCTGCTGGACGCGCTGCCCGAGGGCGGCACGACCACCATGCGGCCCATCCCCGGCAGCCCGCCGGCGCTGGGCTCCGTGCCGGCCGGGTGCGCGTTCCACCCGCGCTGTGCGCACGCCGAGGCGGGCTGCACGGCCGCCGTCCCGCCGCTGCTGCAGATCGCCCCCGGGCGGGCCACCGCCTGCCCGGTCGATCCCTTCGTCCGCCCCGAGGTCCCGACGGAGGCACCGGCATGAGCGTGCTGACCGCGACCGGCGTGGAGGTCACCTACCCCGGTGCCGGCCGGTCGGTGCGGGCCGTCGCCGGCGTCGACCTCGCCGTCGAGCCCGGCGAGGTGCTCGGGCTGGTGGGGGAGAGCGGGTGCGGCAAGTCCAGCCTGGCCCGCGCCCTGGTCGGGCTGGTCGCGCCCAGCGCCGGCACCGTGACCTTCGGCGGCGAGCCGGTGCAGCCGCTTCGCCGCCGGGCCCGCCCGGTCGCCCAGCGCCGGCTGCAGATGGTCTTCCAGGACCCCTACTCCTCGCTCAACGCCCGCCGCCGGGTCGGTGACCAGATCGCCGACGCGCTGCGGCTGGCCGGCACCGGCGGACGCCGCCGCGCGCCCGGTGCCGTCGGGTCGCTGCTGGAGCGGGTGGGCCTGGACCCGGCGATGCAGACCCGCTACCCGCACGAGTTCTCCGGGGGGCAGCGGCAGCGGGTGGCCATCGCCCGCGCGCTGGCCGCCGACCCCACCGTGGTGGTGGCCGACGAGCCCATCTCCGCGCTGGACGCCTCCGCCCAGGCCCAGGTGGCCAACCTGCTGGTGGGCCTGGCGCGCGACGAGGGCGTCGCGGTGGTGTTCATCAGCCACGACCTGGCCATCGTGCGGCAGGTCGCCGACCGGACGGCGGTCATGTACCTGGGCACCGTGGTCGAGGTCGGGCCGACGGAGACGCTGTGGACCGACCCGCAGCACCCCTACACCCGCGCGCTGATCGGCGCCGTCCCCGTGCCCGACGGCAGCGGGCGGCTGCCGGCCGACCTGCCCGGTGACGTGCCCGACCCGGCCGCCCCGCCGTCGGGATGCCGGTTCCACCCGCGCTGCCCGGTTGCGACGCCGGAGTGCCCGACCTGGGAGCCGGTGCTGCGGATGCAGGGCCCCGACCACGCCGCCGCCTGCCTGCTCGCCCCCGACCGCACCGAGGTGTCCCCGTGACCGTGCCCGCGGTGGGCCCCGCCGTCCCCGACCCGTCCCGTCCCGGGTGGGACGCCGTCCAGGCCCTGGCGGTGGACGTCTGGGCGTGGCGGCGGGTGCAGGCGCCGCGCTCCCGCGACGACATCCCGCGCCAGGAGCGACCGGCCGGGTGGGCACCGGACTTCTCCGCGGCCGGCGTCGCCGCGGCCCGCGCCCGGCGGCAGGAGCTGCACGAGCGCTGGCGCGCGCTGGACCTCACCGGCGCCGACACCGCGACCCGGGTGGACCACGCCCTGCTGGGCTCGGTGCTGGCCCGGGTGCACTGGGAGCTGGACGTGCTGCGCTCGCCCGAGCGCGACCCGTCGTTCTGGGTGGACCAGGCGCTGGGCCCGGTGTTCGACGCGCTGCTGCAGCCGCCCCCGTTCGGGCCGGACCGGGTGGCGCAGCTGGCGCACCTGCTCGCCGTCGTCCCCGACCAGGTCGCCGCCGCGCGCGCCCAGCTGACCGGCGCGCAGGCCGAGCTCGCGCAGGTCGCGCTCGGCATGCTCGCCGACGCCGGCACCCGGCTGCGGACGGCGGTCGGCGCGCTGCCGGTCGAGGGCCTGGACGCCGGTCCGGCCGGGGACGCCCTGGACGCCTTCGCGGCGTGGCTGACCGACCAGCTGCCCGGCATGGCGCCGTTCGAGCCGGTGGGCCGGGCCGCGTTCGAGGCGTTCCTGCGCGAGGTGGCCCTGGCCCCGGAGCCGGTGGAGTGGATGGTGACCGTCGCCGAGGCCGAGTTCGCCCGCGCGGTGACCATGGAGGCGGTGGCCACCGCGGCCGCCGCCGGGGTGCCCGAGCCGCCGCTGCCGGCCGACGTCGCGGCGCACTGCGCGGACGAGGCGGCCGCCGAGGCGCAGGTGCGGCGCTGGTACGACGAGAAGGGCCTGCTCACCGTGCCGGCCTGGACCGGGCGATACCTGTTCGCCCCGCGGCCGCCGTGGCTGGAGCCCCTGGTCGGCATGGGCGTCACCGACGACCTGCTGGGCCCGTCCCGCCTGGGTGGCGACCCGGTCAGCTACGCGCCCGACCCGGCACCGGACCTGCCCTTCTTCTACCGGGCGAACATGCTCGACCCACGGCTGGGCGTGGCGCACGAGGGCGTGCACGCCCTGCAGCTGACCTGGTCGGCCAGCCACCCGGACCCGGTGCGGCGGCAGTACCACGACTCCCAGGCCAACGAGGGCATCGCCTTCTACGACGAGGAGATGCTGCTGGACTCCGGGCTGTGGGCCGACGCGCCGCACAGCCGGGTGGTGGTGGCCCGGTTCCTGCGGCTGCGGGCGCTGCGGGTGCTGCTCGACGTCGGCCTGGCGACCGGGTCGATGAGCATCGCCGACGCCACCGCGCTGCTCGCCGAGCGGGTGCCGGTGGACGAGGGGACCGCGCACGAGGAGGCGTCGTTCTTCGCCGGCACGCCCGGGCAGGCGCTGACCTACCTGGTGGGCAAGGTGCAGATCCAGCGGCTGCTGGCCGACGTCGTGGCCGCGCAGGGCGGGCAGGTCGACCTGCGCGCCTTCCACGACCGGCTGTGGCTGGAGGGCAACGTGCCGATCGCGCTGCAGCGCTGGGAGCTGCTGGGGACCGAGCCGGAGCTGTAGGGGTCAGGGCAGGCCGTGCGCCGGGATCTCCTGCTCGTGGTGGTGCACGATCACCCACCGGCCGCCGTCGCGGCGCAGCACGTCGGTGACCCGGGCCGTGCTGGTCGCGCCGTCGGCGGTGGTGACGTCGAGCAGGTGCCGGCACCAGGCGACGTCGCCGTGCGCGTCGACCAGCACGGTGTGCGGGGCCAGCGCGGTGACCGCGGGGCCGGGGGAGGGGTCGGCGACCCGGGCCTCCCGCACGGCGTCCAGGTCCGCGGTGCCGCGCATCAGGGGCACGTGGTCGTGGTTCCAGATGGTGACGTCCTCGGCCAGCACGCCGTCCACCGCGCCGGCGTCGCCCCCCAGGAACCCCGCGTAGACGGTGGCCACGGCGGCCCACACCGCGTCGCCCTCGGGCTGGCTGAGCGCACCGCGCACGGTGACGTCGGGAGTCGGCACGCCGGGCAGCCTAGCCAGGGCGGGGCCCCGTGTCCCGGCTGTGCGACGAACCGCCCCAGGCCCTGGTGCCGGTCGGCGCCGACCGCCTACCGTCCGCGCATGGAATCCTTCCCACAGCGGGTCCGGATGTTCGTCAACGGGCAGGCCATGCGGGGTGGCTCCCTGGCGCCGGCCCTCGCCGACGCGGAGTTCCTCGGGGAGGTCGGCACGGCACCCCGCTACCGGTTCCACTCCTTCGGCGACTTCCCCGGCCTGGTGCCGGTGGCCGAGGGCGGGGCGTCGATCGCCGGCGAGCTCTACGCCGTGGACTACGCCGACCTGCGGGAGCGGCTGCTGCCCGGCGAGCCGGCCGAGCTGGAGCTGTCGGTCATCGAGCTGGCCGACGGCAGCGGCACCTGCTCGATGGTCGTGCGCGCCGGCGTCACCGGGGAGGACATCACCGCCCACGGTGGCTGGCGGGCCTACCGGCAGACGCTCGCGTGACCCCCGACCTCGTCGTCCGCGGCGGCACCGTCGTCACCGACGGATGGGCCGGTCCGGCCGACGTCGTGGTGGCCGGCGGCCGGGTGCAGGCGCTGGTCGAGCCGGGCGCGGTGCGCGGCCCCGACGAGCTGGACGCCACCGGCCGGGTCGTCGTCCCCGGCGGGGTCGACCCGCACTGCCACGTCGGCTTCACCTCGGGGGACTTCACCAGCCTGGACGACCACCGGCAGTGCACCACCGCCGCGGTCGCCGGCGGCACGACGACGATCGTCGACTTCGCCATCCCGCGGCCGGGCGAGGCGCCCGCGGACGCCGCCGCCCGGCAGCGCGCGAAGGTGCCCGAGGGCCTGGTGGACTCCGCGCTGCACGCCAGCGTCGTGGAGTGGGACGGCACGACGGCCGAGCAGCTGCGGCAGCTGTGCGACGAGGGCCTGCGCACGGTCAAGATGTTCACCACCTACCGCGGCGAGTCGATGGCCGACGAGGACACGTTCCTCCGGGTGATGAAGACCCTCGGCCCGCTGGGCGGCATGGTGGTCGCGCACTGCGAGGCCAACCACCTCGTCGAGGAGCAGCAGGCCGTGCAGGCCGCGGCCGGCCGGATCTCGGCCGCGCACCACCACGAGACCCGCACCGAGCTGGCCGAGGACGCCTCGGTGGCCGAGGTGCTGGCGATCGCGGAGGCCCTGGGGACGCCGGTGTACTTCGTGCACCAGTCCACCGCCGCGGCCGTCGACCAGGTGGCCACCGCCCGCCGCCGCGGGGTCCGCGCGTACACCGAGAGCGTGGCCCACCACCTGGTGCTCGACGACTCCGCCTACGGCGGCCCGCACCCCGAGCGCTTCGTCTGCTGCCCGCCGCTGCGCCCGGCGGCCACGGTCGCGCAGCTGGGCACCCGGCTGGTCAGCGGCGCGGTCGCCACCGTGGGCAGCGACCACTGCTGCTACGACACCGCGCAGAAGACCAGCGTCGCCCACGACGTCCGGGTGATGCCCAACGGCCTGCCCGGCGTGGAGACCCGCCTGATCGTGGTGCAGGACGCGTTCGTGCGCACCGGCCGCATCCCGTGGACCCGCTTCGTCGAGGTCACCGCCGCCGCGCCCGCCCGCCTGAACGGCCTGTACCCGCGCAAGGGCAGCCTCCTGCCGGGCTCGGACGCCGACATCGCGCTCTGGGACCCGACGGCGCAGCGCACCATCACCGCCTCGGCGCTGCACCAGGCCACCGACTACACCCCGTACGAGGGCCGCCCGGTCACCGGCTGGCCGACCACCGTCGTGGTGGGCGGCCGGGTCGTGGTCGACGGCGGCCGGGTGGTCGACGACACCGCGCGCGGGCGCTTCCTGCCCGCCGCACCGCTGACGGTCTGAGGGGGACGCGTGGACAGGGACGACGTCGACTGGTGGGGCTACTGGGCCGCCGCGCCCACCGCCTTCACCGCGGACGGCGAGCTCGACGAGCCGGCGCTCACCGCGACGCTGCAGCTCTACCGCGACCAGGGCGTGCACGGGGTGCTGGTCAACGGCACCACCGGTGAGTGGTTCGCGCAGACCCCGGCCGAGCGCCGCCGGGTCGCCGAGGTCGCCGTCGCCGCCCTGGCCGGCTCCGGCGTCCCCGTCGTGGTCGGCTGCAACAGCTACACCGCCGCGGAGACGATCGGCCTGGCCGAGCACGCCCGGTCGGTGGGCGCGGACGGCGCGCTGACCACCCCACCGCCGTACGTGCACCCCTCCGACGAGGAGGTGCTGGCCTTCTACCGGACGGTCACCGAGGCCGTGGACCTGCCGTGGATGGTCTACAACTGGCCCCGCGGCACCGCGGTGGACCTGTCGGTGGCCGTGCTGGACCGGCTCGCCGACCTCGACCGGGTGGTCGCGGTGAAGGACAGCACCGGCGACGAGATCAAGTGCCTGGAGGGCTGCGAGGCCCTCGTCGACCGGGTGCGGTTCTTCGGCCGCTTCGTGCACCCGCGCGGGATGGCCTTCCTGACCGGGCTGGGCGGCGACGGCAACATCGACGGCGGAGCGGTCGGGGCGCCCTTCGCCGCGCCCTTCTACGACGCGGTGCGCGCCGGGGACCTGGACACCGCCCGCGCGCGGTCCAGGCAGTACGGCACGCTGGTCGCCGCCCTGGTCAACGACGACTACAGCGCCCGGTTCGCCTCGCCGACCGCCCAGGTGAAGGCGGCCATGCACGTCCTCGGGCAGCCCGGCGGCGGGCACGTGCGCCCACCGCTGCTGCCGCTCACCGACCCCGTCCGGCTGGCCGCGCTGGAGGCCGCGCTCGCCGGGGCCGGGCTGACCCGGTGAGCACCGCGGACGTCGTCGTCGTCGGCGCCGGCATCGTGGGCGCGGCCGCCGCGCACCGGTTGTCCGGCCGCGGCCTGCGGGTGGTCGTGCTCGACAGCGGGGTGCCCAACGGGCAGGGCTCGGGCGCCAGCGCGGCGAACGTGCACGCGCAGGGCATCCACACCCGCCGTCCCGGTCAGGCGGTGCCGGTCGACGTCGCGCGGCTGCTGCCGCTGCAGCGGGAGGCCCGGGCGCGGTGGCCGCACCTGGCCGACGAGCTGGGCGCCGGCGTCGGCTTCGTGCCCACCGGCGGGTTCATGGTCGCCGAGACCGACGAGCAGGTCGCCGACCTGCACCGCAAGCACGTGTGGGAGACCGCGGCCGGGGTGGTCACCGAGGTGCTCGACGGCGACGCTGCCCGGGAGGCGCTGCCGCTGCTGGGCCCGGGGGTGCGCGCGGCCACCTGGTGCCCAGCCGACGGGTTCGCCGACCCCGCGCTGGTCGCCCCGGCGTACCTGGCCGCGGCCGGCCGGGCCGGCGCCACCGTGCTGCCGCACCACCCGGTGCGCCGGCTCGAGCGCGCGGGCGGCGCCTGGACGGTGCACGCGGCGGGTTCCACGTGGAACGCCCCGGTCGTCGTCGACGCCGCCGGGCCGTGGATGGGCCGGGTGGCCGAGCTGGCCGGCGTCGTCCTCGCGATGGCCCCGGTGGCCATCCAGGCGCTCCGGCTGGCCGCGGGCGGGGTGCGGCTGCCGCACCTGGTGCAGCACGTCGGCGAGGGGTTCTCGGTCAAGCAGGACCGGGCCGGGCGCACCGTCCTCGGTGGCGGCTGGCCGGCGCTGCCGTGGACCCTGGACGACCGGCCGCGCACCGACCCGGCCAGCACCACCGGCAACCTGCGCCAGCTGGCCCGGGTGCTGCCGGCCCTGTCCGGCCTGCCCGTCGAGCACGTGTGGCCCGGTCCGCTGGCGGCCACGCCGGACGAGATGCCGGTGGCCGGGTGGGTGCCCGGGGCCGAGGGCCTGCTCGCCGTCGGCGGCACCTACAGCTTCACCTTCGCCCCGCTGTGGGCCGACGTGGTGGGCGCCCTGGTGGAGGGCCAGGCGCCCCCCGTCGACCTCACCGGGCTCGACCCCGGACGGCTGGTCCGCACCGCCGTCCCGACCACCCCGCAGGAGGAACCGTGTGGCTGACCGACGCGTCCGTGGTGGACGTGCTGACCGGGCAGGTGGCCCGCGACCGGGCCGTGGAGCTGGTGGACGGCGCGATCGGGACCATCGCCGACACGGCACCGGAGGGGGTGCCGACCCGCTCGCTGGGCGGGCGCTACCTGTCGCCGGGCCTCATCAGCGTGCACAGCCACCTCTCGGTCGTCTACCCGTTCTCGGCGCTCGACGAGGGTGAGGACCCCGGCGTCACCACGCTGCGGTCCTTCGCCCGGGCGCGGGACGCGCTGCAGGCCGGGGTGACGACCGTGCGGTCGGTGCACGAGGTCAACCGGGCCGACCTGCTGCTGCGCACCGCATCCCGCGAGGGCTGGGTCGACGTCCCCCGCATCGTCGGTGCGGGCCGGGCGGTGAGCGCGGTCGGCGGGCACGGCGTCGGCGGGGGGTGCGCCTACGCGTCGGGCGAGGACGAGTTCTACGCGGCCGCCCGCGCGGAGCTGGAGGCCGGCGCCGACCACATCAAGGTCTTCATCACCGGCGGCATCGCCGACCCCGACGAGGGCTTCGGGTCCGAGCAGATGACCCCGGCGGAGATGCGCGCGGTGGTGCGGGCGGCCGCGGAGTACGAGACCTACGTGGTCGCGCACGCCGGCGCCGGGAAGGCCATCGCCCAGGCCATGGACGCCGGCATGCGTTCCTTCGAGCACGCCTACGAGCTCTCGGCGGAGGTCGCCGCGGAGATGGCCCGCCGCCAGGTCTTCCTCACCCCGACCCTGTGCGTCACCCGCTGCCCCGAGTGGATGGCCGACCACTCCTTCACCCGCGAGCAGATCGCCACCGCGATGGAGACCGGCCCCGGCCACCTGGCCAGCATCCGGCGGGCCGTCGAGGCCGGCGTGACCATCGTCGCCGGCACCGACTACCCGCCCGGCGAGCCGATCGAGGACACCGTCGTCGCGGTCCGGGAGATGGAGTTCCTCGTCGACGCCGGGCTGGACCCGCTGCGCGCCCTGCAGGCCGGCACGTCGACGGCGGCCCGCCTCCTCGGCCTGGAGGGCCGGATCGGCGAGGTCAGCACCGGGGCGGCCGCGGACCTCGTGGTCACCGACGCCGACCCGACCAGCGACGTGTCCGCGCTGCGCGGGATCTCGATGGTGGTGGCCGGCGGTCGCGTGGTGCGGGACGAGCTCCCGGCCTGACCGCCGGGCGGCGTCTGGTTGGGTCGGGGAGTGGCCACCACCATCCGGCTGATGACCGAGGACGACCTGGCCGAGTCCTGGACGCTGGGCCGCTGGGCCTTCGGCGGCCCGGCCGAGGCGCCGCCGCAGGCGAT
>Ga0325400_1002103_pt1 | contig 17169 bp, 11 predicted proteins | sample PopdelMetagenome_2_FD_205662 | JGI IMG/M metagenome (GOLD analysis project Ga0325400, IMG submission 205662) | Populus deltoides microbial communities from Bellville, Georgia, United States - Xylem-PdKOR-R1 | ecosystem: Host-associated > Plants > Phyllosphere > Stem > Wood/Secondary xylem... | reverse complement strand
ATATTTTCTTTTATCAAGAAAATAAGTTTTATGAACATGGTTTTTTATATTTAGATAGTAATAAAAGAATTTGCCCGAATGTAACCATCATAGATGAGAATATTCCTTGAAGATGGAGAGAATATCGTGGCCCTCACATGGTGACATCAACCTCAATAATAGCGGCCCTTGCATCATCCTACTTCCAAATTCTCTTGTCAATTCTGAACCAGTTGAACCTGCCAGCGGTATTTAGGTGAAGGCTAATGATTTTTTTTTAAATAGTATTTTATTTTAAAATGTATTAAAATAATATTTTTTATTTTTAAAAAATTATTTTTAATATTAATATATCAAAATAATTTTAAAAAATAAAAAATATAATTTTAAATATTTTTGAAATGCCAAAATAAATACTTGCAAGGAGTTAGGGGCAGGTGTAGCTGTATGGAAGTATGTTGGTGGGGATATAATATATATTTTGTATCTAATGGGTACAATTGTGTTAAGGTGGTCTTGCTATGGTTGTTAAACTCAATTTTGTATCTAATTAGGTTTAAAGCTTGAATTATTAGGTTATCGTGATGGTTCTTGACTTGTTAGGTTAATTATTTAATTAAAAATATTATTTTTTTTAGAGTTTGTTTGTTTTTATATTTTAAAAATGTTTTTAAAAAATTATTAAATATTTTTATTTTTATCTTCACTTTAAATTAATAATTTTTTATATTTTTATATCGGTTTTATTATTTTTTATTTAAAAATCAAGACCGTATTTTCAAACACATTTTAGGTATTAGAGTTATTGATAATTAAATTAGGATAAATAAGAAATAAATATAATAACTTGTGAGTTAGATAAAAAAGAGAAAGAATTATGTATCTTTTAAGATTCCTCCCCTTGTTGATTTTTGACTTGAGAAAGTAAGAGATATAATTTTATTGGTGTGCAAGAAATAATAGTTATTAACAACCCAAAAGCATTATTGAATAATATTTTTATCAATTATATCTGATTACAAAATCCCTATGAACAATAATTCACATGTCGGTAGTAATTTAGAAAATTCTGTTAATCTTATAATTACATTCTTTGTGTGTGTCTTTATATATATATATATAGGTCACATGTAGACAAAGATAATAATTTTAATGTCTTGTTTTATATTCTTTATTTCAATTATTTTAGTTTTTATATTTTAAAATAATAATCAAACACTAATTAAATATTTTATTAGGGATGTTAATTTAATCCGACCTTGATGAATATCATTCCGATCTGGCCAAAATAAATGCATATTTTTTGGATAATAAATAGTGTATAGATATTGTTAAACCCGCTTGAACTTAACCCGAAATATATATTTATATTATATAGATATATTTATAGAACATTTAAATTTTATTTTAATATAATATAACATATACATATCTCAATATTAATATAAAACACGTATATGTTTATAATATTTATGATTTTATTATTTAATATATATATATAAACTATTTTATTATTTATTAAATAATACATGATAATAAAATAATGAATAGTTATATGAATATCCAAAATCTAATAAATAATTTATAAATATTTAAATTTTTATTTATTAAATAATAAATATGATATGAATATCAAGAAGCACAACTTCCTCCGGGTTCCCCTCTCAAAACCTAGATTCCTTGGAAAATGACCATTATGCAAGCCCAACAGCTACATTAAGGCCTAAACTCAATTACAAAACAAACCCTAGCTCAAAACAGACAATCTTGCTGGGCTCAATCCTTGAATTCTCGACATGGTAAAATCATTTTTACCAAGGGATTGTATCTAAGCTGGTGTAAACCACTGTCATGAAACCTGGCCTGGTATTATAGGTTGACTCGGGACTTGGGATCTTAATAGGTTTCTTCACATGATAAATGTTTCTCAAGGCTTCACACTCTGCTATGAAACTCCTTGAAGCTCCCTGGCACTGTAGGTTAAGAACTTTGATAGAAACTACTTTGCCATCATCATCAACGATTCCTTTGTGTAGAGAGCCAAAACTACCAACTCCAATCAAATCTGGTAGGAGAAAATCCATCGGTTGCTCCGAGAAGCCTTTTGTAAGAGATTTGGGATCAAAATGACTTTTCCAATGAAATATTAGAAGAGTAATTCTTTTTCAAACAACAGTACAAGAAATATGAGACAAAGATTGCTCCAGGAAGAGTGAAAACTGCTTTAAATCTCGAAGATTGCCAAAAGAAGTTGGTATTTCACCAATGAGTTGATTTCGATCCATGTATAGGAAAGTTAACTAATTTCCTATACCTGAAGGATGTGTCCGAAAATGTGATTTCCTGAAAGCTAGCCCAAAATAACCCGTCCAGGTTGAAACACTTCCTACTGTAGCCACCAGTGATCCTCCTAATCTGTTGTTAATGCTCACAACTTTCAACATGCTGCGTTCTGTCGGAGAAGCAAGGAGCTCCATTTCATCATCTCCTCCATCTCCAAGGTTATTAATTACTTCCGAAATGCAATCGACAGAGATGCTGTTGTTTTCCAAGAGTATCGGGTATTTTTCTTGTTAGACTGTTATATGTAAATGAAACAACTTCAAGCTCAGAACCATTGGATAATGAGGTTGGAATTGGTCTGGAAAATCGGTTCTGCCATAATGCAAGCCATTGAAGATGGGGAAAGGATTGGCCTAAATTTGACAGGAGGCTTCAGTGAAATCTATTGGCAGCGAAACATAAAGTAGCAATCAATGGTAGATTGTATATAGATGGAGAGATGAAACCAGAAAGTTCATTTTCACCAAGCACAAGACTAGTTAATCTCTTCAATTATTCGAACGTATCCAGAATTGTTCCCTCAAAAACATTTGCTCGCAAAGATTATCTTTCAGGAGCGGTGAGATTACCAATGAAGTGCGGTATCTTTCCTCGGAGATTGTTCTGACGAAAAGAGAGTATTGTGAGTTCTAACAAGAAACCATATTCCATAGGAACTTTTACCTCCAAACATGTTGCCACCAGCAGGGAGCTCTACAAGGTCGGAGCAGCCTGACAAGTTGGCTGGAATTTTGCCTTGTATGTAATTGTTGGTCAGCATCAGACCTCGCATACCTAAACTGACGCCCAACTTCATGCGGAATTTCAACATGAAGAGTGTTGTTTGCAAGTCTTATTTCTCAAAGCAAGCTAAGATTTGTGTTTAAATCAAATATATTTTCCAACCATAATTATTAAACTTTTCATATTTGCAGTTAAATTGAATCAAGAAAATCATTGACTTCGTTAAACTCGATTGATTCATCAAGTTTTTAATGATTCGATTGATTTATCCCAACTAAACTAGTTTTCCTAACTAGTTTTTTTTTTTATTATTATTATTAGAATGATTAACTTATATTGATTTAATAACTCATAAATTGATCTGGTAATTTGGTAATATAATTTTTTTTTTCCGAGTCAATCCCTGAACCAGATCCAAAAAGTCAAAAACTATGTTACTAGGTTTAAAAGTCTAACCTGCGGTTTCATTCAATAAATTTTCGATCTTTTCAAGATTCATTATTAGATTTGCAATATGAGAGGCAAAATCAAATAAATATACTTCCTAAGATCAAGTCCATCCTACAATCCCAACAGCTAGATTGAAGCATTGAGCCCCAAACTCAATTACAAAACAAAACCAGGCCCAAAAGACAAATCTTGTTGGGCTCCATCATTGATACTTCGAAGCCCTAATCGCTATCCCAAATCAGCAAGCCTCGACAGAGAAAAATCAGCAAAGCTTCGACCAAGGAGCAGAACGAGAGAGAGAGAGAGAGAGAGAGAGAGAGAGAGAGGTGGTTCATTTCGAAGAACACAAAGAAGGATTTTGCAGCGTTTTATTCTTACTTGAAGAAGAAGAAGAGGGGCAATTATGGATGAAGAAGCTGTGGTGAAGTTTGTGGAGACGTATTTGAAGAAGAAAGGGTTCAAGCAAGCAGAGCTTGCTTTCCATGAAGAAATCCAACAACAACAGCAACAACAAAACAACAGCAATAAAGCTATCAATGTCCACTCGGATCCTGATCTCTCAACCCTCCTTCACTCCCTCTCTCAGTAGCTCTCTAACCCCACTTTTTTTCTCTCTCTTTAATTTTTACTCAGTTTGATGCTTTTATAGATTTTTTGCAGTGCAGAATGTTTGAATTGTATAAAAATAATGGGTTTTTTGAGTAAGCAAGTAGGCAAGGAGTTTTAGCTGATTCTGTACTGAATTTAATGTAGGAGAAGAAAGAAAAGAAATGGCTTTAATGGGCAATTTTTTTGTATTTTTGTAATTAGAGAGTGTGAAGATTTTAAGTAAGCATTAGTAGTGAAGAATTTGTCTGCTTTTATGTTGTTTAGTTTGGAAATATTTGTGTTTGGATTCATGGATTTTATCAAGATTGAGTCTTTAGAAAACCTATTTAGAGTTTTAGCTTAAGTGAGGAAGTAAACAGTTTAACAGAGCCTGTACCTGTTTAACATTTAGCAAAAAGGAATAACCTGTTTAACATTAGCGAAAAGGAATAACCTTTAAGACAAGTCGAGGGTAGAAATTTGTCATCAAATGTTGTTTTATGTTCAATTAATGAAACTTCAATGACACTGTAACAGCCCTTTGTAAAAAGAAAAAGGGACTTAGAACAATTATGTGTGTGAGAAACTCTAATTATGATCCTAAAATTGATTGGTTGAAAGTGAAGATTTTGAATAAGAATGTGGAACAAAAAATGGGACCTGAAAACATTAGAAATGCTAAATTTGAAGGATGAAGGGATGAGGGATGTGCTTTTCTTTTTTTCAATTTTTTTAATAGTTTGGTTATTTATTCACTATTGATTTGAAAATTAATTTTATTGTTGTTATTCAGACCAGAGGATAGTCCAGCACGTTACCAAGAGGAGTATAGTAAACTAAGAACTTGGGCTTATAGTTCGCTTGATTTGTACAAGGTAAACTAGTCAATGATTTATTCTTTGATGCATGGTTCGATATATGCGTATTTGTTTTGGCATATGATTTTTACTTTGATAATGTGGATTCCTTTGAATTCTGCAGCATGAGTTGCTTCGAGTGCTTTATCCAGTGTTTGTCCATTGTTATATGGATATTGTTGCTAAAGGGCATATCCAAGATGGTAAATATTGAAATTTCTGGCTCTTATTTTATCCTTATCCTAAACTTGAAATTTTCAAAGTGGCTTGTCAGCATGACAATTGTCTTGTTTTTTTTTCTTTCTATTATCATATTTTGTTCCCAGCAAGAAATTTTTTCAATAGCTTCCGTGAAGATCATGAAATGATGCACTCACGAGACCTTCAAAAGTTGGAAGGAGTTCTTTCTCCCTCTCATCTGGAGGTTGATGCCATTCTAAGATTGTGTGTTACTTTTTCCATCCTCAATGTGGTTAAGTTGTTTCTATAGAAGATCTAATGATTGTAATTTTTGCCAGGAGATGGAATTTGCTCATACTCTTAGGCAGAGCAAAGTCAACATTAAGATATGTCAGGTGGTTTAAAGGTTCTCTTCTGTTAATTTGTAACACATAAGAACACTATTCATCAATTTGTGCAAATTTCTGAAAAGTTGGTTTTAAACCTATTATCAGTACTCCGATGAGCTCATGATGCAGTATCTTCGGAAGTCAAAATCCACTATAATACTTGGGATTGTCAATGAGCATATTAACTTCCAAGGTATATCATTTTGCTTTGAAAATAGTTGCATATTCATGTTTAATTCATGAAGAAATTGGTAGATAAGACATGTTCTCTTCTGCTGCTGGCAGTTTCTCCTGGACAGCCCATCTCAATTTCTGATGATCCTGATGCTGTTACATTAATTGGAAGCAGCCAGGATGCAGCTAATCAGATAAATAAAAAAGAAATACATTGGGGGGTGAGTGTGTTCTGCATCTTGGTTGTAAATGAGGAGGTTGTTGGTTATTTTTATTGCATTTGTGTTTTTAGGTGTTAATGCTAAACTTTTTAGTATTTTCTATAGTTGCTTGAAGATTCTTTAGAAGAACGCTTGGAGAAGACAGGGGGTTTTCTCTCAGATTCTGAAAAGACAGAAGGAGAAACCAAAGAGGGGGACATGGATGAGAACAAGGTAGAATGCTCATCAAAAGCCCGCTTCTCCTCCATACTTGCTTTATGCGGATTTCATATACATAAGTTAATAATTCATGCTTATTTTTTATTTAATTTTGTAATATATGCTGTTTCTACATTTCATTGTCATATAGGTTTTCCTTTCTATCAAAGACTGAGTTGTTTCTTTACATTGATGCTATCCATGTCCTGTTCAGAAAAGATCAATGGATGGTGGAAAGCAAGGTGCTTCAATAAAAAAGTCAAAAAAGGATAAGGCTGCTAGTGCAACAGCTAAAGCTGTTCGTCTTGAAGCAAATACAGTACCTGCAGCACCACGAGTCAAACCCGAGCTTCCTTTGCCAGTAATGTATTTTCTAGAATCTTATGTCATTTTATTCATTACATCAATGGCCTTTTTGTGATATATATATATATATATATATATATATATATATATATATATATTATCTAAATGGGCTATGGAACCATAGTTATAAAACCTGGCCTAACAGTTCAACCTGGTGACCCACTGACCTAGAGGCTAGTCTAGGGCGGATTTTACTTCGTGCTAGTCTTTTTTTTTTATCAAAACAATGTCATTTTCAGTTTTTTTTTTTTTAGAGTGTAGCTTGGGTTGACCTGCCCGCCCAACCCGTGACCCTGGGGCCTTGGGCCAGGCCGACCCTCGGGTTGAGTCAGAACGTGGTAATATGTGTAAGGTTAACAAAGAGAAGGGTGTTGCATAAAAGGCTAAGGCTAAAGCGTAGATAATGTAGGTGAACATAGGAAGCTTGATTCTGGCACAACCTCATGGCAACCTTCTGCCTATGGGAATCCTTGCATGTTATACACACAGGAATTCTTATTCATCAAAGCATGTTCAACACACTTGAACACACACGTGATATTTTACATCTATATGTTACAACTGCCATGACATATCACATGTGTCTTCAGGCGTGTTAGAATAAAGTGAATGTGTCCTTTACACATGTTATGAGGACATGCAAGGTAAAAAACTCACTTTAGTTAGGCGTTAAATCATGGGAGGCTGCACAAATGTTTATTAACACCTAACTAATTTAAGTTGTTACTTCACATGTCCTCATTGTGGCTGTGACTATGATCAGAAGCTAGGTTCTATGGGGATTGGTCCATTGATTCAAAATAACTTTATTGATCATCTATATCAACTAAGACTAATACTTGTTGACTGTTCAAGGTCTTTTTTCATTTATTCTGTCTTCTTCCTCTTTTGATTGCTCTATTATATTATCATGCTTTATCATAGACCTTTCTAACCGAACTAGGTTCACACTGTACATAATCTGCACCTGTTAATGCTTCTTTGCATACATGACTATATTTTATGCCATGTTTCTTCCATAAGGTTCTTGCATGACTTAGGTCCTGCTGGAATAAGCAATTGATTCTCCTGCTAGCATAAGTTAGTGCTGCATTCTAAATTTCTAGTAATTAATAAATTAACTATTCCTTCAGGCCAGCTGAAGTGGAACAGTCTATTCTTGAGGACTTGAGAAACCGTGTACAGTTGAGTAGTACGACACTGCCATCTGTTAGCTTTTATACGTTTATCAACACACATAATGGGTAATTTCATTACTTGTATATTTGTATTAAGCTTCTCTATTTTCTTACATGATCAATTGCTCATTATTTTGTTTGGGATCTCTCAGTTTAAACTGTTCTTCAATATCCCATGATGGATCCTTGGTTGCTGGTGGATTCTCAGACTCCTCACTGAAGGTTCTTCTCTCATACTTAACTCAGCACCGCACCCACCATGATGCCACTACTGTTGCTAATTCTGATTTGTTCCTTTACAGGTTTGGGACATGGCAAAGCTTGGACAGCAAGCTGGCAATTGTAAGTCTCTCCAAATAGGGATTAGTTTCTGTGATAATTTCTTATTTTTCCAATTCCACCAGCTGCTTTTGAGTACAATGCAAATCATCTTTCAGGATACTACTAATTTCAACTGTGTTCTTGACAGAATAAAATGCTGACATTTTGGTGTAGTTTAGGAAGAAAACAGCAGTAAATCTGCAGAACTAAGGCTAGAAGCAAGTAGGGTAGAAATTGGAACTCTATATAAAAAGTAGGGTTTAGGTAAAACTCTAGTTGAATTAATTCTTTTTTACAGCTTATTTATAGTAGGGTTACAATAAAAGCTTTAATCCCAGCTGTAGATTGAACTTATAAAGAAAACTTATAATCCTAGCTATACATATATAGGAACATGTCTAATAATTATTAAAATAAATACTGAAATGATAGAATACTAAAATATTAGTTCCAGCGTCACAATTTGATGAAGTATTCTGTTCGTTTTTGGACACCGATTATCTGTTCAGAAAAATTTTCAATTGTAATCAACCCAAATAACAAGTACAGAGACATTTGATGAGAAAACAGTGTAGATGTTAGCCAGTCATAGTCCTGGATTCTTCATCCTTCTGATATGGTTGTACATTGTAGATGCTAGTTTTTATGTCAAGACATTCTGGGCAAAGAGGACCTATGACAGTAAAACGTTTCTTCTGCCAGCTATTTTGCAGGGTGAAAATGATACTGCTCCGAGTGAACATGTATTGGGGCCAAACAGTGGCAAAAGATCGTATACTTTGTTTCAGGGTCATTCAGGCCCGGTTCATTCAGCCACTTTTAGCCCCCTTGGGGATTTTATTTTGTCTTCTTCAGCAGATACAACAGGTATATTCTCCTGGATTATCATTTCATTTTTATCTTCTTCTGCATGCATAAATGCTCTTTTGTTAATAGTTTTTTTACTGTATATTTTCTTTTCGGAATGATACTACACTGCTCTACTACAGTTCGATTATGGAGCACAGAACTCAATGCAAATCTTGTTTGCTACAAAGGCCATAATTACCCTGTCTGGGATGTTCAGGTATAAACTGGACCTTCTGCACATCATCTTGATTTCATTCTGTTGTTTTACTCTTTCCCTTGTCTTTTAATGACCATGATGAAATTGAGGAAGAGTATGGCGGAGATTTCCATAAAACTTCATGGTCATGCATCTCATACATTCTTCCTAATCTATTGGTGTGCAGTTCAGTCCCGTGGGACATTATTTTGCCAGTGCTTCACATGATCGCACAGCAAGGATTTGGTCTATGGATAGGATACAGCCTTTGAGGATAATGGCAGGTCACTTGTCTGATGTTGATGTAAGCAGATTTTGCATTCTATTTATTTGTCTGGTTGTCTGGAATCTGGATAAAACAAAATCGTTCTTGTTATTAAAATGGAACAAAATGGGTGAAATTCTTTCTTCAAGTCAACCTCCCTCCACAAATTGGTGTTTTCTCCAAGGACAAAGCTATCATGTTGAGCTTGCTTTATGTATAATATTAAGTCAGCAAATTTAGATAAGTGCATTACTCCTTTTGTTTTCTAATTTTGCAATGTTAATTATATTTGATTGGATTGCATATATTTCAGTGCGTGCAATGGCATGCCAACTGCAATTACATTGCCACTGGCTCCAGTGACAAAACAGTTCGACTGTGGGATGTACAGAGTGGGGAGTGTGTCCGCATTTTTATTGGTCATAGGAGCATGATTTTGTCATTGGCCATGTCACCTGATGGTCGATACATGGCATCTGGTGATGAAGATGGCACTATCATGATGTGGGACCTCTCAAGTGGCCGCTGCATATCGCCTATGATGGGACACCATTCATGTGTATGGTCACTTGCCTTCAGGTGCAAATCCTAGACACTTCACGAGATTTCCAAAGCATTTCTTAGACTTGATAAAGTTCTATTTATTGATTGCTAGATTACTGACCCAATCTGCTATTCTCTTGTCCTAATGTCAGTTGTGAAAGTTCCCTTCTTGCTTCTGGTTCGGCTGATTGTACTGTAAAACTATGGGATGTAACTACAAGCACAAAGCCCGCAAAGACAGAAGAAAAGTAAGTTTTCCTGTAGAAGTAGGCTCATAACATGTTTCTCTTCTCTTAACTATTTCTTTTACGGGGACATTTACAGTATGTGTTTCTTGTAATCAGCAAAAGTGGACATACACACAGATTGAGATTGTTAAAAGCTTTGCCAACGAAGTCTACTCCTGTTAGCACTTTGAGGGTAACTTGTCCAAATGCTCAAATTCTTCGACTTGATTTTCTTCCTTATTTGTGCCTTTTGATATTGGTCTTTCAGTACATAACCTTTGTACCATATTCTCGGAACAGTTTTCGCGTAGGAATCTCCTTTTCGCTGCTGGAGCCCTCTCTAGAAGTCAGTGACCACTATTAAAGCTTGATGTGACTGACTAGGACTTGACCAACTGGAAGTGGTGCGAGTTCCCTCTGCAAGGCCATCATCACTTGACATTTAACTTGTAATAAAATCAAAATTGCTGTACGATCTTGATGAGTTATGACACTCAATTTTTTCCTTTTCTTTTAGTTTGGCACATGGTATATTTAGCAATTTGCAAGGTTGTTCATCGACATCCACTTTCAAATTTTTTCCCCATTTTTCCAAGCAGTCTCCTTGCTTCATGTGCCCTGTCGCGCTCTTAACTTGATTTCCAAGTGTCTGGCCTGGTCTGTGTAGCAACTTGTCACGTCATATATTTCTAAATTTGTCTATCCATAGCTTGAGTAAACTATAAAATATGGAGATTCCAAATCATAAAAGTTAAAGCCAACGAATTCGACAGGATCAACAAGTACGCCCTAATCCATGTGATCAAGCTTTTCTTTTTAATCATCACAATCAATAAAGTCAAATACCAGTCATAATCTCATAAATTGCACCAAAACAACTTGATAAAATCCTTGGAGGTTGCGTACATTTTATGTCGTCCTTATTTTTCTACCCGAGAAGATAATTATCTATTCCGATGATGACCCCACAATATCTTATAGCCTAATTTGTGCGTCCGTTGAAACCCTTTTTAAAAAAAAAATTTGAAATCATGAGCACCGTAATGCTCTGTTCTCAATAAAACAGAACTTCCCGCAAACAGTACAGATAACGGTACAACCTCCTGGAAGAAGAAAACAGTTTGGATTTGGGAATCATCCCTGTATTTTCCCGCCATAGCACTTTTTCTCCACATATCGCCATACAAGTTTATGCACCAAAACAAACTCAGGCACTACAAAACATAAGGTATGTCACATTTCTGGTTATTTTTTTCCCCAAGATCTAGTAAAAATGGCGTGTAATTTTTCCATGCATCTCTCCTTCCTTTCCATGCAAGACCTTTGAAGGCTTTTGAAGCCGATGCTTGCCGGGGCACTGGTGAAACCTTGAGTCCCTGTATCTGCGCAAGTTTCATGTAAGCAATCAATATCTGCTTGCCATCTCTTTCGTAATAGAACGATAAACATGTACTTGAAATTTGTTGATGGGAGAAAATGTCTGCTGCTGCTGCTTTCTATTATTTCAAAATGATTTCAGTGTTGACACCCACCTGTTATTTTTGGTCTGTGGTTATCTTGTTGGTAGAGGTAGTGAAACCCTAGACAAATTTCTCTGTAATTGACAGGAAAAGTTGACCAGGAAGTAGGCATAAGATAATCTTTTTGATATAAGCAGGGAGGAGACAATATTTATTTTTCTTAACATATGCCTTCGAGAGAGAGCTTTCATTTCAGCCATCAGATTTTTGACAACCCCCAGAGAAAAATGTTCAAAATGAAAAAACCAACAGCAGACCTTGATATTTCAAGTCAAATTGCCAGCAACTAAGAATTAACATCTCCTGCAAATTATATGCTGATCTGGGGCATCACAATCCCGCGATCATTCAATTTAGGACTAATCAAAACATAGAATTCGAATTCCATAGATTACGAACACATTGCAAACAAGGAAACCTTTGACCCCAACAATCACTACCTCGTACGCCTGGTTATAGCTTAATCCGGACTGCTAGTATTTGATACAATCAGAATTGACTAGACATCATGAACAGCCATTGCCATTTATTTAATAGCATTCCATTGATTGTCTTCAATTCTTGAATTTTCATAAATTGGTTGTTGATATCTGCGAGAACAAAAATCGCTCTAGAGATTAAGACCTTGAAAATGCAGGTAAGAATGAGATAGGTGAAGATTTGAGAGAAAGAGCTTAAGGTTGAAGCCTTGGGAGTTTAATGGCTGATTACAATCCCCCACCCACAAACTATAGAACAAACAAAAAAAAATCCATCAACTAGTTACATGTTACAGTGTTACCTGGCATGCTTTATGGTAATTAGAAGCAAACCAAATCCATCTATGATCATGCTTTTAGCTTACAAGCTGTTCGACATTTAGTTTTCTTAGGTAAGCCAGAGAAGAGAATCAAATGTTATTAATGAAAATTAGAGACTCCAGCTTCCAGGTACATTTCTAGGTTATATTACCTCTAGCATCATCTCCACAGTACCTCCAGGTACATAAGGTAAGCCAGGGAAGTTTTTTAATCATGAAACAGGCACCCCTATCACCAATGGGCCATGGGGCTCCATTATGCTTCCTTTTTTTTTATGTCACTCTCACCATTTGTTAACACATGCAGGCACTTTATAGGGTTAAGGAAAATCAAAGAGACGAAAGGACTTAGTGACTCGGAGGAGAGTTTTTGAACTTTCCAAAAGAAAGTTCAAAGAGGTTCTCTTGTATTTACCAATTCCTAACTTTCCACGTTTTCAGCATGGTGTTGGCCTGTTAAGATGATGATAGGGACAAATCAGCCGATATTCGTACTCGAATGAAAGTCAAAGAAAACTTAAGATGATAAGAATGAATGCAATCATCACATAAATGCCATCACCTGTTACCTTATTTTAAGCTTAGTTAGCATAAATGTAGAAGGTTCGAAGAATCGCAAAATAGTACTCGGGCAGAACAATAATATTATGGTTTCACTAAGAACCATGCACACAACTACAGCACATAATCAAAATACATTGCAGCAGTGTAAAATCAGCAAGAAATTGCAAAATTATCCACTGAATATAACAGCTTATGTTCATTTCGAGCAGAATATCATGCTTATGTATTATACATTTTGCTACAATCCACTAGAAAACATGCATTAATAGGCAGCAAACATAGGAAAATATGTTGAAATGTTGTTGAGACCCATGTCCCTATATCCTTGTGAGCTTTTCATATTAATTAGAAAATCGAAATCAATGAAACATGTTGAAAGCATACCTCAAAGAGAATCTAACCTTAAAATTCCTTCGGATACCGAATGAACATTCCAAATTCAGTTGGCACAAAGTCAGAGGTTCCCCGGCTCTCTGTTGATTCTACATACAAGTGAAGGCCGAATTTTAGAGTTTTATAAATAGGGAGCAAACATGGGAAAATATGACGACGAATATGGCAATGAACTACAGTTAAGGACTGTAGAGAGCATGTAACCTTTGACGGAGTTGAATTTTGTGGAGAAGAAGCTTGTTTGAAAATTTAACAGTGATTGAGATGTATAGAGATCATAAATTTAAGAATTTCATGGTGCATAAACTCACGGCTCGTAAATGCTAGAATCAACAGAAATTTCCTGAAGAAGGTGCCTTCATACAATCTATGATGACTTCTAAGTCATGCTCTTCTTCAAATCAATTCGGGACCCTTTTTTTATAATTTTATCTATACTATTATGTACGAATTTATAGGTATTATCAGAGAAAATTTGTAGTGCAATGATTGAAAAGTAAAAGAATTATATCAAATGACTTCAGTAAAATTCAACTAAAAAATGGAATACAAGATCACATGTACGTGTCACTATGTTATGTTTGTGCCATGTTGTAATTAAGATCAGATAAGGCTTCTGGCTAAGTGTTACACATGCATGAATAGTGCCATGCATGTAAACAGAAGGTCCTAAGATTTATGCATGCATCCAACACCGATGTATCTGCAAGTGTGCGTGAAGATTTCACTACATCCTATCACCCATAAAAGAGGTGCAAAGCTAATGTATAATCCAAGATTAGCTATCAAGTAAATATTTTCACTTGTCCAAGTGTGTGATCACTAACCTTAAGCAATCTCCCTTGTCTTGAGGTGTCACTAGGATCGATGCCATAAGCCGAGTGAGACCTTAGGACATGCATCCTATTCATGCATGTATAACCATTGCCTATAACTTTATTTTAACCTTGACCACTCGAAATATTATAAAAAATCATACATCTGTTGTCGTATTCTTTTTTAAAAATAAAAAAAACGTAGAAGCCGAGAAAAATATAAAATTTGTAGATGAATGTTACACATTTTCAAATTTAAAATTACAAAATATAAGTAGAAGTTATGAAACTTAAAGCAAAATATAATTTTTCTGCCTTTTCTCTGTAACGAGGACTTGAAATCACTCATTGACTTCAAGCTACTATAAGAAGCCACACAATGTCTAAATCACTAATTACTCGAATTAAGAGTAACAAAAGCTACGAGGGTCATCTGTTCAGGCTACTTGTACCAATCCTAAAGTTGAATGTGATCATCAGCAGAGCTAATCTTTTATCCTTCCTAGCTAAAACCATACCCCCCCACCCCACCTTCTTCTTTTTTTTGGCTTTCCTCCATGATAGGCTGGTCAATTCCCCATCTGATGATCTAGTTAATTCATACAAATCCTCGAGCTACCTGTTTTCGAAAGGTCGAGAAAAAAAAATGAGATCGCAACACACCTCTTTCAATATGGTATAGAAAATAGACGATTGCTAGAGTGCAATTTTCTTTATCTTTATTAATTTAATGATAGCAACAATATCAAAATTATTAAACGTCTTTTTAAATTCCTGCTGCTTCAAACACTTTCCTTATCCTTTACGAAATCCTTTCTAGTGTCACGAAATATAAATTTTATAAGCACCGGTTCACACGCCATCCACATCACAAGAAAAGGTTAGTCTTGTCTTCATTTCCTTTATCACTTAATGTATTATATGATGGTTGAATTCAAATTTTTACATTTGAATTCTCCAAAACATCAGCATACTTCATGTTTAAGTGCATCCACAGTCAAACAATGTATTCAGCTATTTTTGAGTCTAGCAACTCAGAAAGAACTTCCGACAAGGACCTTACATTTTTTTTAAAGTAAATTCATCATACATTGTATCAGGAAAAACAAGACAACAAAGAGAAGAGAAGACAAAGAAATCTGTGTCAACACAATGTCCACATTCATATAATCTTGAGAAGGGCTGAAATGCCTAATTTATGCACCAGCTACCTCAACAACATAAACGAGTAATTCATTTTACTTTCCAGGAAATCCCCAAGCTTTCCAACTAAGATATATTGGTAGAGTAATTAAACCCCAGATTACTCCTAAAATTCTCCCAACAAGCGATGATGATCATGCATCTGGTCCAAGAGGTGATTATGCACGCACATGTAATTCTTAAAGTGGTAGAAGTCTATTCTGGGAACAAATCAAAATGTTGGAAAGAGGTGACAAGAGCTTTCACACGAATTATTTCATGAACTGAACAACTAGAACAGTATCAACTTTAAAATCAAAGAACGAACAAAATGTAAGTGTTCAAGGGAATTGAATAAAAAATGGGTACCTAGTCAAACAATGAGCTATAATTATATTAGACACTCCATGGATCCTTACCGTTAGATCTCTAAAGCAATTGAAGGCCCACGAGTCAACGCACAGAACTATCACATTTCTCATACTCTTGGTGATGACCCTGCCATTATACAAGAAGCAGAATGTTGTATATTGTAATTATAACACAAAATTAGGGATTAAGCACCCTTTCATGAGCATAGAGAAGAGATGATGAATCAAGGTTATATGATTGTTTATAAAACTAGGAATGGATGAAGAAAACAAGAGACAAAAAGAATACCAAGATGCAAGATCTGAAAAATATTATCATGACTTAAATTTTAGCAAGAGTACTGGGTAAAATAAAGTTGAACACAAGATATAGAACCTTCTTTGGCTTTATAGTACACCTTCATTTCCGATCTACTCTCAGCAAGAATCTTGGGACATATCTTGATGTGAATCAAGAATAGAAGAAAAAAGTTGATGATTTAAAAACTTGAAAGCCAGGAACCACAGACCACGTGAGATTTTCTCTCGAATTTGCACTGCAAGAATCACAATTAAAACAAGATGAATATATGATAGATAAAACCATTTAGAAGTTTAAATCATAGTCCTTAAGCAACCATTGAAATACTCTAAGCATAACACATTAAAGACATACATTACAAGCCAAACACTGCATAAAATAAATAGAAGTCAGTGCTATAAATGCTGAAAGCTTGCTACCTGAAGTGCTTTAACCTGTTTTGACTAGATTTTGTCTACTTCGTGATAAATGAGTTGACCATCCCATGCCTATCTGCAAAAAGCTAAAAAAAAAAAAGAGCACAGCAAGGAGCAACTATGGATGTAGAAATTTCATATTTCTGGAAAGAAATCACTACATGCGATAATTTAAAGATTTCATGTCTCTTCTTTTGTTCTAAGAGCATCACATGCACTTCAAATCAAAAGACGAAAACTATAAAACAAAACCCATTTCCAAGAGCCAATGGAAAATGATCAGATCAGTTTTTACTAAGAGCAAGCAAAAGACGACTCACCACAAATCCCTTCTCCATTAATACAAGAAGCAACCCTATTTGTAGCTAGACTAGGGTTTTGAAGGAAAACCCATTTTCACAAACAGTATAAGATAAGATTCAGGTGAAGACAAGGTCAAATCAGATTCAAATCTCGAGTAGATAATAACATAATCGCATGCGCAAGAGAAAGAGCAAAAGAAAAAGAAAAGGAGGGTGTTTGGCTTTGCAAAGAGATACTCGAAAAAATTAGCAAGAGAAAACGTGAATGAAATGGTCCCATGCTATATATATACTACCCTACATAGTGTTTTGCCGCTATAAATTGCACAGTAATCTGGCTTAAACTCCATCAAAAGCCACGCTATTATACTAAACTATAATTTAATACATCAGAAACTAATCAAGATTCAAACGCAAAAAAAAAAAAAAAAAAAAACGAAACACAAATTGGAAACCATG
>Ga0325400_1002102_pt1 | contig 17170 bp, 10 predicted proteins | sample PopdelMetagenome_2_FD_205662 | JGI IMG/M metagenome (GOLD analysis project Ga0325400, IMG submission 205662) | Populus deltoides microbial communities from Bellville, Georgia, United States - Xylem-PdKOR-R1 | ecosystem: Host-associated > Plants > Phyllosphere > Stem > Wood/Secondary xylem... | reverse complement strand
TACTTTATTTGATTGTGGAGTAAAAAGGCAAATTACACTTTTCTTTCTTTTGTTGCTTCACATGAGATAATCAAAATAAAATCCTGACTTGGAAATTTTTTTAATCTGTTTAATTTAATCCTTACTCATTGTCTCTAAAAAAAAGGGGGGGAAATAATCAAGGAATGTCCTAATGTGAAATTTGTAGTGATCCATATATTATGTTAGTGGTTATTAAATATAGTATATTATATGGAATTTTAGGTATTAAAAGTATTTTATTAGTAGTTATTAAATATAGTATATCATCTTAAATTTTTTTTCAAATTGCAAAAAAACACCTACATCATTCAAGGACAAGGAAAGGATTGATTTTTGTTTTCTTACTTGACATTTAGCCTCTTATATAAATAATATTGTACCACTGTATTTATTAGGGATGATTATTTTTGGTTTAGTTTAGTTTTTATCAAAATAAATAATTAAATTAAAATTTTTTAAAAAAACCAAAACTGGTTCAAACTGACCGGTTTTAGTTCGGTTTTGTTTGGTTTTTTTGGACAAAAACCGGTTCAAACTGGTTTGACTCGGTTTTTTCGGTTTTGACTCGGTTTTTCTGTTTTGACTTGGTTTTTTTCCTGTTTTTTTTGTTCGGTTTGGTTTGATTTTTTTAGTTTTTTTGGTTTTAAGCTTATAAAACCGAAACCGAACCAAACCGGTCAGTTTTTTCAAAATTTTAATCGATTTAATCGGTTTTTTTCACTGTTCGGTTTTTTTGGTTATTTGTTTTTTGATTTTCTCGGTTTAATCAATTTTTTGATTTTTTTACTCACCCCTAATATTTATAGTTGAAAAGTAACTCTAGTACTTTAAGATTACTCATCATTTTGTATTCCATACACTTAAATTAAGCCATGTATGCTAATTAATAATCACAATAAAATTGATATGATTTTAATTAATTTATGAAAATATAAACAATATACTGAAACAAACATTATATCTATTTAAAGTTGATATGATTTTAAATATTTTAGGAAAATAAAAACAATATATAAAAATAGAAATAAAGATCATATCAATTTTAATGTGATATATTATATATTACTTTAGAAAAATTTCCAACATGCAAAAAAGATCTACTTCGTAAAGGAAAGGATTTATTTTTTTATTTATTTGTATATGACATAGCCTTACTATCTTTTTTATACTAATTATTATAACATAGCATCAAGTAGATTCAACTTTATATCTAAGTTCTAATCAAGAAATAGACTCAAACATTTTGTCTCTCTTATTGTAATATTTCTAAATCATTCCCAACATTGAGTTATTAACCCAATAATAACTCTATCATACTTTAAAATAGGTCAATAAAACCCAATAATATTAAAATTAAAAAAATAAATAAAAAATTATCAAATTATTAAATTGAGTCCTTAATTTTATATTTATTATCTTATATTATTTTTAACTTCTTTATACAAAAACAATTCATAATTTGTTGTTATTTCTTTTCGCCACTAATATTTTAAAAGTTGCATTTAATCAAAATAATTTGTAATGATATACAAAATATAAAATTATTATTAAGATCTTATCTAATAGCTTAATTTTTTAAATTAAAATAAATTTTTTGATTAAAATTAAATGTAAAATAGTGGTATGGTTATTCAAACATTAGTCAAAATAATTTTTATTTAAAGAGGTATGTTAGAATATTGATATAAAAAAAATACTTTTAGTTTCAATCAAAAACTTAATTTTTGGAGTCGAGATTATTATTTAACATTAAAAGATTTTATTCATGACCATTTTTTTTAATTCACCTACATATAATTAAAATCAAAAGTTAATAAAATTATATAAGAAAATTGCTAAATTAGATTTTTTTTTCTTTTTTGAGGGTCTCTTGGTTATTATATTATACTATGTTACCTTTGACTCCTTTTGATAAAATAATTTGTACCTTTTAATTATTAAAAAAAAAACCTCAATGATGTTAAACAATCAAAAATTAGCATTCATATTTTATATTAGTCTCACATATAATTAAATGAACTTTTCAAAATAAAATAAAAATGTAAAACTTGTATAGATAAGTTAGAGTCACTTTAAATCAATAAAACAATACTATATTATGTGGATCATTAATGAAAGATATAAAACTGCTCATTATTGAGATCAAAACAATCAATATTTAACTATCTAGTAAATGATTCAGTGGTAAAAACTTGAGACTAAAAGGTTTGCTTTCCATATGGTCTCAGGTTTAAGCTCTGTGATTGCTAATATAATGATCACTAGATGCTTATATGGTCGTTAACTTCAAGACCCGTGGGATCAGTTGAGATGTGCGCAAACTGGCCCGGACACCCACGTTAATTATAAAAAAACCAATCAATATTTTTGTTTGCAATGCTATTGTAATTTTTAGTTGGTGTAAATTATTTTTAGTTAAAGTATATTATAGTTTTATGTGACTAAAATATATTGCACCAGTACTTTATAAAACTGTCCTTATCAATATTTAATTAGGAATTCTCATAACTAAGTTATTTGGAAAATATTAAATATCAGTGTAAACTATAATATCCTCTTATCGTGAAATTAGAAACTTTAATAAAAAAAATAATTGTTGAATTGATTGAAACCCCTTTAGATTTAAGAAAATACTGCAAAAAATCCTTAATACCCAAAATGCCTTTCTATATATTTTAAATATTATTATTCATTTTTGGTTAACTGAAAATTTATTTCTTGCAAAAAAAAAAAAAACCACTTAGGTTATATCCCAATAATTTGTTTGATGTGGTCTAATATTGCCTGATTTTTTACTTATATATATACACACATTTTTCAGTGAAGAGTTAATCTATATTTTTTTTAACTGCGTGGAATACAATGAGCTTATATTAAATATTTATATAATTTTTTAATAAATTCATTGGATATTTTATCCCAATAATTATTTGATTTTAAAAAAAATATATATTTTAAATAATATCAAATATGTTTATTGCGGTATATATATTGACATGACATCTATGTCCTTGTGTTTTTAAGTATACTAAGATCCTGTTTGTTTGCTGAAAAATAATTTTATTTTTTAAAGTGGTTTCCTTGTAAAATAAATTCATCGAAAGTAAATTATTTTCTGATACTTGGTAATATTATAGAAAATAAGTCAGAAAATATTTTCTAGTATTTGGTTATGTTATGAAAAATAAGCTGGAAAATAAATTGTTAATATTTTTTTCAAGTTTATTAAAATAATAATGAACAAATCTTACAAATTAAAAAGTTGAATAAGAATAAAATTAATATATATATATATATAATTTCATAAATTATCTCAAATAAAATAAATAACAATTAAAATAATAGAGATCAAATCTAACGGATAAAAAATTAAAAAGATGATAAAATTAAAAAAGAATTACAATTTCATAAATTATTTCAAATAAAATAAATAACAATAAAAAAATTGGGACCAAATCTGATAGATAAAAAATTTCAATTAAAAAAATGATAAGAGAAAAACAAATAACAATCATAAAAATGAGGACTAAAGGGATATAAAAATCAAATTAAATCAAATTCTAAGAGATGAAATTGAAAAAAAATTAAAATAAAATAAATAGCAATCAAAAGTTTGAGGATCAAATTTAATATAATCAACAAATAAAATGACATTTCTAAATTTTTCACAACTTTTAGAAAGTGTTTCCACCCAAAATAAAAGAAAAACACTTTTCTGAAAACTAAACCAAATTTTTCTTTAACCAAAAATTATTTTATGTTAATCAAATTTTTCAATAAAAAATAAACACAAAAAAAAATTTATTTTTCATGAAACAGGATTGAAAACCTAGTTCCTTTTCAACTAACACCTAAATGGGTGGTGCGCATAATACAAGTTTAAATTTAGGTGGTGCGCATAATACAAGTTTAAATTTACATAATTTTTTAATTTTAAAGCTTTGAAAGTAGCTTAAAAAAAATAAAGAACATGGTAGACGAACTGGGGGGGGGGGGGGGGGGATTGGGGGATTTTGAATGGAACTTTTGAACAAGTAAAAACAACAAGGATCTTCAAAAACCTGACTTTCCTCTGAGAACACGCAACTGTAAGAAAATCCTCTCTGTGGGCCTCTTATTTTGCTCTTGGATACTTAATTTTGTGTCGGTGTAAATTACGATACGAACCCAGATGGATCGCTGTACTCTGTCCCATTTCAAATTTATGCAATGGTCCCCTTCAATAATAATTTCCCTAGCTTTTCAGTTCAAAGTATATTATATTCAATTCGTAAGAGAAAATTATCACAAAACTTTATGAACGTCAGTTTTTAAATAGATTATGTGATTTTTTTTTTATTTTTTCTTATCTTAAATAAAAGAAAAAAAGGACTAACGAGATGCTATTGGGTGGTGCGTCTGACATCCACGTAGCATCGAACAATGTTTTTTAGGACCAAGATCATGACTATTAACTTGGTCTTTATTTTCTTGATTTTTATTTTTTATTTTCAATTTATTTGTTAATTTGAAATGTTTTTTTTTCAATTCTTCCTTTCAATTTAAAATTTTAGTTTATCCTCTTTTTTTTTTCAAATGAAGTTTTTATTCTTTTAATTGCTATTTTTTATCCTTTATTTTTTTTTATCATTTGACATTTTATTTATTGGAATTTGATCTTCTTGTTTTTTTCCTTTGTTTCTATGCCCTACTCAATAGTTAATTCGGGATAGTTATTGAGTTATAGGTCGAGTGGGTTGACTAGAGTAACCCAAGTCATCCAAATCTATTTGTTTTATAAAAAATTCAAAATGATATCATTTTAAAAAAAATAATAATAATTGGTTTTTGACCATTTTTGATAGGATTTTCCTCGGGTTAACTGAAATATTGGTCAACTTAGTTTTTTGATCATATTACAATGGATCAATTCTCCCTCTAATTTCTTTTAAAACTCAGGTCGGTCTAAGCTAAAGGTTACTTGGGACATGGGTCAACCCACTGGGTAGAGCCAAGTTTTTAAATAGTTACTTTCGAGATGCGGTTCTTACAGTTTAGTCATTACCTTAGATTAGGGGTTCAAAAAGTGAACACGGGTTAATGTCGTTTTCTTTTCCAATTATATCCTTCAAAGCTGTTTGTTTTTAAAATATAAAATTTGTCATTTTCTTCAATTTTCTTTTCAATCAGGTTATACTTATCTCATTATCTAGGTAAGAGGTTTATTCGGGTGACCCAAGTTTTTATAGAAGTCGATTTTTTTATCTTTTTTTACTTTGTCCTTCAAATTTAATTCTTTTTAAAATTAAACTTTGTTTTCTCTATATGTTTTTTCTTCTATTGAATTATTCTATTCGCATGGTATTACTCACGGGTTTTTGACAACTTCACTTTATTTAGCTGATGTTTTGTTTTTAAATTTTTTTTATAATTTTATAATTCTACAATTTAATTTCTAGATTTGATTATCATCATTATTTTTAGTTATTTTTCCGCTATACCATTTTTTTTACTCTGCAAATAAATTAACCTGGCATCGATCATCAATATAGTTTAATACTAAATGGAATGCATCAATACTAAAATACTTATCTCTTGACTATACAAACACAACCGTTGACATGTTATTCCATAAAATCTATAGACTACACACAAATTAATTTTTTTTTTTTATGAATATTTTGGTCGAATGCTAATGTGTAGTATACAAGCATATCCTAAAATCCCACTCTTTTTTTTTTTTTTTAATTGTGCGGGACCGACCACCATGAAATCGCTGTTGCTCAAGCACTAATCAGTCAATCAAACGAACAAGTCTAAGAAAAAAAAAAGTCAACAAATCAAACATTAACAGGCTTGCAGAGGAACATGAGAGACGATCCGGACGCATCCCCGCCACCTCCGAGTCTCCCAAGTCTCTCATAATAATCAACACAGAACAGAGAGAGCGAGAGCTGGACCTCATCCCGAGTCCACACCCTCCTGACCCGGTCCGAGTCACCAGCAAGCCTCAATCGGCCCAGCCGACTCAGCACGGGCCGCACGCACACCATGTACAGCCTCTTGTAGCCACCGAGAGCCACGACGACGGGGCGGACGCCAGAGGAGGGAGGAGGGGAAACGTGGCGGAAGCACAGATGCTCCCAGAGAGAGTCGTTGCGGGCAATGGTGCACCAGAGACGGCAGACGCAGGCAGAAACACAGAGAGAGCGGCCGTCGAGTCGTTTCAGGATTTCCAAAAGAATGTCTACGTGGTCATTGATGCAGAACTTGGGTCTCTTCTCTTTAACATTGTCTTCCATTAATGATGATGAATACGCGTAATTCTTGGGTGGTGTAGGGTTTTAGTTTCAGCGGAGAGAAAGAGAGATGTAGTTTATAAGGAAATAGAAGATGACTGTTATTAATTCAGGGGGAGAGAGAATCAAAGTGGGTTTAAATAGTAGTTGAGGTAAACCTAAACGTTCCCTTGCAATGTGAATTTGTTGAAATAGAGGAAGAAAAATGGGGGTAGGATGGTATCGATGGGAGAGGAGAAGGGGCCAAAGGAAAAGGTCCAAGGCAAAGGAACTGGAACCGATGCTTTGCCCCTCTCTCTTTTTTTTGAATAATATATTGTTTTGGAGTACTTAAAAGAGTATTTCTTGTTTGTTGTTTGCGTTGTTTTTGCTGTTGTTTCCATGTATCGAGACTTTGGCATAGAGCCGTTTGCCCGTTGTGAAATCACCAACTTGTGCGAGAGTACTGTTTACATTTTCCAAGCCACAGTCTGTCTATACGGTGTGGTCTCTAGCTTAGCCTAAAGGCAACTCTATATTGTACGTAGCTTACACCAAGGTAGTGAGCCATTTGAGTAGGGGCTGCAGGAGGCCTCAATTTTGTCATTTTCAGTATAGTTTTAATCTACAGCTGGCTGCGTACGCGATATACTGTGAATTAAACTTCTATTACAAGTCAAAAAAGAAAAAAACTTTCTAGCAATTTAGAACCACCACAATGGTGTTGCAGCCAGGTTAGCTACGAGTAATCACAACCTCTAATAATTCAAATGATTAATTAAGGCATCTCGTGCGGTGGCCAAAGCAAAGTCAGAGCTTTCAGATGAGGATCTGGTTGTATCTACTTGATTGTCTTTTGTCACAGAAAGGAAACCCCAATTCCTTTGAGACAGAAAGCACATAATATAATATCAAGAAGAGGGTTGAGATTGACATTAGATCTTGTAAAGGCCCTGTGGGGATGAGCAGTAGTTCCAGGCACCAGTAACCCCACATATAATTTAGAGTCTAGAGAGAAGATTCATGCTTCATAGGTTGTTTTGTTTTGTTTGTTTCGGATTTGCTAGTCTTGCTGGGCCTTATTAACGCACATCAGCTGATCTTGATCAGAAAGCAGTCCTCTGCCACCATGCCCTCTTTGTTTTTATTTATTTGCCTAAGCAAGGCTTGATAATTGCTAAATAACAAGACGAGACACGTGAAGTCCTCGCAAATTTCGTATTTTCATCGAGTCACTCGACGACTATCATTTGTACTTTGTGGTTGTAAAGTATTTGCCACTTACTACTAGGTCAACCTGTACAGAGAAAAAGCTCTCACATTTCTATGAAGGAAAGGAGACTAACCATGCCATACTTTCATTCACATTTCTAAACATCTATGCAGTGTACGATACCCACAACACCACACTCTCCTGCATGCACATCGACCATTCACTGGAGAGACTGTATATGCGCGCCTGGAATTTGATGCTCAATAAATGTCTGTTGTATCGTAGCATCCTATCCTATTGTGTTAAAAGGTTGTTTTTTTTAAACACAAGGCATGATCAGGAGTTCATTTCTCAACCTTTCTAAAAAATAAAATTCAGCAAAACTTTCTGCTCAGACTTACATGGATGTCATGTTTCTTTTTATAATGGAGTGGAGCATATGTTCTCACTTGGCGTTAAGCGATCAGATCAAACTTCAAAGTAGCACCTGATCTTCAGGTACGCATAACAATAGTAAATATATATTTTATAGGCAATAAGAACAAGGCAAAGAAACAAGTAGATAAAAGGTAAACAGAACAGGAACTCGAAATGCAAACAATGAAATTACAGCCAGCCCGCTCTAATGATGTCTCCTCTTCCCTAACTGCTCTCTTAGCTTGACGTGAGTGATCAGGGAATCTAGAATCCTCATTTTTTCCCCAAAACTTAGCCAGAAATGCTTGTATTTCTCCTTTCTCCTTCATGGGGTTGGAGACTTTTGCGCATTCCTTTGTTTTTTGGGGTGCTTTTGGAAGGAAACTTCTAATTCAAGCTCGCAAATGATCTTAGCACATACTGCCAATTATTATCTGATTAACTCTGACATCAATGTCTTTTTACCCATCTTGGTTTTTTCATGTTGCATCTTGTAATTGGATTTTAAATTAGCACTGACCAGTTATCCACAGGTAGTGTTTGTTCACACACAGAAAAACTGGAACTAAAAATAAATAAATAAATAACCCGTGCATAATAAAAGAAAAAAAAAAGTGTTAGAAAAGGTCTTCAGTTTATGGAAAGAAAACCAAGTTCATATATCTCCAAAATAGACATGGTCCTCTCCTGTCTGTTAATCTTTTTGAACACTTGCGTGGAAGTTTCACTGTAAACTTATTTTTCTTTTTAGGAGGCAGATGTTAAGCTGGTTTCAACATATATCCCCAGTAAAGAAATAATTAAATAAAATAATAAAATTAAAGTACTATCCCACATGGCATCATCATAATGAAAAAAAAATCTCCAAAATTACAAGAAAAAAAGATAAACACCTAGAAATTATTCAAATGCCTTGAGATTTAATATATATATTGGGATGTGTAACAACAAATTCAAGAAGAAGTATAAATATGTTAAATGATGTTTCTAACAAAAATATGCACAACTTATTCGAACATTGAATTAGGTTGAGATTTGACCTAAAGGCCTTATTACATTGTCATTATAGAAGATGAACATTGCTATACCTGGATTTTTTTTCCTAATTATTTAGGATTTCTTTCTGGTTAGATTTTAGAATTTTACCTGGTTTGGGTCTCATTACTCATGTCAATTCTAGCTCTTATATAAAAAACACTATGTTATTTTTTAAAAAATATTGATTATTTAGATTATTTATAAACCTTGACAAAAAAAAAAAATTTTTTGGTAGAAGATTTAACAAAAATTAGTCATATTTGGTAGAAAATTAAAGGGAAAATGTTAACCTCGTGATAAATAGAATCATTTCCAACAAAAAAATAAAAATAAATTAAGAGTAAATTTTTTATTATCAGGGGTGAAAATTCCCATTTAATTAGCGTATGACCTTAAAAAATTAAAAAATTACAAGAAAAATACCGATGGTAAGAGATTTAATAGAATAACAAATATGATATTTAAACTAGTGGCATTTTCATGACTAGATGAAAAAAAATATCTTCCCTCCTTTTTATTTAAGGTCGACGATATTAATGGGAGAGGGAGAGGGTTATGAGAGTTTTTTCTTTCTTTCTTTATTTTTTTTTTCAAATCAAATGAGATGAAATGGTGGTGGTCTTATGTGATTCCCATATATAAAAATAATTCTAGCTTGAAAATCCTAGAGAAAATTTGGAGGATTTTGTGTTGCTAGAGAGAGAAAGGTTGGAAAGTGAAGAAATGAGGGATTTTTGGTCTCTTTCACTAAGAACTCGTTAACTAGAGTTAGATTAGTAAAGGTAATTAGTAAAATTTTAAATTGTAGGGTTTATGTAATTTTAAGTATGGAATTGGTAGTTTGACTAAATCTTTGGTTGATTGGTGTGGGAAACAACGTAAGAGAAAGTAAATGAAAAAAACTGAAACGAATTATAGAGTTTGAGATATTAAAGTAGTCGTTCATGGTTGAGAATTTGAGGGGAATTGAAAATTTGACTATTGTGTTGATTATGATATTTTAATGATATTGAGAATGCTTAAGATAGGTTTTGACTACTATAATGTGGATTGCTAAAAGCTTAAGTTATTGTTGTTATATTTTAAAATGAAAAAAGTATGGAAAACTCATTAGATTTGTATATTTTAGATGTGATGATGTTGATTTATAGATTTAAGGTTATTGTGGTTCTTGTAAATGAGTTACTATATGATTGAACTATTGTTGATTTGGATTGAGAAGGTTGGGCATGTCCAAATGCCAATTATATGATAGTTTAAATCCAATCCCTATCATGTGTTTCACAAAATGTTAGACATGAATTTTTGTGGATGGAAAGCTGAAACATTTAGACATTGAAATTTATCGACAAAAAGTTTAGATATTTAGATATTAAAATTCATCGATGAAAAGTTTAGACATTGAGTTTAGTTGACAAAATAATTAGATATTGAATTGGATTATGTAAATGGTTGACATGATGTGTGGATATTGAATTGTATTATGGAAAATGGTTACACATAATGTTTAGATATTTAATTGGGATATGAAATTAGTTGACAAAAAGCTTAGACATTAAGCTTAATGGATGAAATGTGGGCACATTTAATGAACTACAAAAATAAATGACGAGATGTTTAGACATTTAAAGTAAATGTGAAAATATATGATGAAGTGAATAAGTAAGTGTGCTGATTGGATTAAAAAGCTTGAGTATTAATTCAAGATGTGTTATTGTAAATTTCAGGAGGGACATTAGAAGTGGTACTCGTAGAGGAGCACATTTTGCACAAACTCTAGGTTTCGTCACCTTTTTCTTTTATTTTAAGAACTGATTTTGTTTAATTATGTAATTATGAATACAATGTGAATAAGCGAATGACAAATCGATAAAAGTAAGCAATTACAAAATAAAGGTGAATATATGAATATGATTCCAATATGAGGAATGAGTGCGAGAAAATGATGAGTAAATTAAGTACGATGTACGAAAGTGAAAATAATGAAGAAACAAAGTACGAAATGCAAATATGAAAACAATGAGTAAAATTAAGTATGTGATGTGAATGTGAAAATGATACCTTATAAAATATGCCTTCAGGGTGAGTAAATGGTATCAAATGAAATATGCATTTAGGATGGGAAAAATAATACCTTATAAAATATGCATTCAGGGCGGGAGAATGGTATCAAATGAAATATGTCAATGAGGCAGAAAACGATTTATAACTAGTTAGCTATAGTGGCGAGGACTATAATGTTAAAATACATTAGTCGCAATGACGAGGACTATAATGTTAAAATACATTAGTTGCAATGACAAGGACTATAATGAGAAAATAAGCCGGTTATACTAGCAGCAGACTATTTTGAGGAAATCTATGTAGGTCGCATGATCGGATGCTATACTGAAATCTAAGTTGATCAGATGAGTAGGGGTTATTTTAGAAATCTAAGCCAGCTCTAATGATAAGGGTTATTATGAATATTGGGCCAATCGTAATAGTAGGCATTAGAAAATGTCTTGAAGCACAAGATCACGACCATGGAAATGAATCAATAAATATGGTTTATGTAAAACACATTATAAATTCTCAAAATTGATCAATAAGTGTAGGGATGATGTAAGCATAGGCCACAAGAATGATAGTATATTGATAAATACACAATAGATATAAAGTATAGGTTACGAGTATTGAAATGTAATAACGAATACGATTGAGGGGATACACGGGGTCGATGATTATTTGAATAGAATAGTGAATTCAAACATCTTAAAGCATGGACCGTGATTAAAAAAATGGTTTGATGAATCCCATGATTAAATTAATGCTTGAGTTAAAGGGTATTAAATTGAGTAAATGAATAGGTTCAGCTTTAAACATAAGTCACGATTATAAACCCATAATCGAAGTTAAACATGAGTTAAGTGTATTAATTGGGGGTCAATGAAACTATAACTAAAGTTAAATATGAGTTAATTGTAATGATCATGGTTAATGAAACCATAATCCAAGTTAAGTAAGAGATAAATATATTAATCATGATTTATGACCATATATTGGGTTCAAAGCCTGAATTATGAGTATTAGATAAGATTGGTATAAACCACCTATGAAAGGCATTGAGATGATTCGACAAATGAGATTAGCATAAAGCATGAGCTGTGATCATTGTAATGAGTAAATAAATGTATAATTGATATAAACTACAAGCTAGGGGTATTCAAATGATTAGATGAAAACAATTAACTTAAAGTACGAGCTATGATAATTAAAATAAATTGAAACATCTTTAACCACCCTTTCAGTACTTGTTTGTTATCCACTACCACACATTGTTTCCCATAATTCTAACCAAATCCACTATAACTAAGCACATTTATTGCAGTTTGACATTTCCTCTTCAACCTCTTATGATTGTTCTAGTGATGTTTTGCAATAAGACCACATCCAATAAAATTTTCATTCATCTGAGTTATAAGTTTTTCAAATATTCTAAGTTAAAATTGGCATGTATTAGCTCTAAACCCTCAATTACCATTTCTTCAAGGGAAAGCCCACGGAGTCGAGCTCCTCCCATGAAGTCATGTGCCCAAGTACATTGAATGAGGCCTTTTAAGGTTTTTTTTGGGCCTATTAAATTTAAGTTTATTAGCTATAAAGAATTTATTATATATAGATAAAGAGGATTAAGTTTCTTGTGGAATTCCATTTTTTTATTAAAAAAGTAATATGAAATAAAATAAAATCATTGCCTATATCTACATAAGAAAGAGATATGAATGAGAAACTTTTAGCGGCAAAACTTCAAGGTTGAGGAGTTTAGATTAGATAACCCATATATAATACAATCTACCTAGTAAGTAACTTACCTTTCTAATTAGTAATAACACTGAAATAAACAACCATGTACATGTTTATTTTATGGAGGGTAGTTTTCCTACAACATTAATAGTGCCAAGTTCCAATTTTTTATACAAAGCATTTTTTTATGCTTTTCTTATACAGTGACACTTTAATTTTCATAAATAAGCTACTTATCCATCTAAAACTCTAGGGTGTGAACTCTATGATTTTTTTTTTAATGATGTTTATTTTGCTCATAAGCATCACTCCAACTAATGATTTTTTTGTGGTAAATCTTGTTTTAATAATTTTCAGCAAATAAGATATCTTTTCCATGAATATCATTTAACAACAACAACAACAACAACAACAATTGCTTTACCTTTCAATAAAAAAGAATTGAGATTAACTTTGTAAAATAGTTATGAATATACATAAAATCAAAGGCCATTATAGGTAGAAAGAAACAAAGATTAATAAAAATTGAGTTATATTGGAGGAATGCAAAGAATGTATCATTTATTAAAAAAAACCCTTAATAATAACTATCTATTATTTATAAAATTAAAATAAGAGAACTTTAGAGATTAATCTTCAACCTGTCTTTATTGATAAATGCACTTAATTTAAGTAGGAAGAGTGATTTAAAAAATTAATTAAAAAATAGAATTTTTCATGGAATTATCGATCAAGAAAATAAACAGGATCGTCGTGGCTATCCAACTTAAAATGAATAATATTAAGGATAATTTTGAAATTAAATTTTTTTTATAGGATAAAAAAAACATTTATCTTGTATCTTTCCAGTTCCAAAATAACAAATTGTTTTAAAAATAAATTTAATTTTATATATCTTCATATTTATCTTTCTAACTAAACATGTTAATATTGCTTTGTGTTTAAGAAATATATAATCATTAATCAAGGAATTGGAAATGTTAAAAACCATCCTTAGTTATAGAAAGAAAACATAGAAAAGGAAAGAAAGAGAAGATGCTTTTGACCATTTATCACTTCTCAACACATGTGAGTACCGATTCGATACCAACCAAACAATTACCCAACATATCATAAGGGGCAGCGATTGACACCTTAGCCCTTATCTACTTATCCAGAATTTCAGGCCTGTTGTGTCGTTTACGCATCGAGCTAATTAAGGCATTTTGTATTTTTTAAAGTATATTTTATTTAAAAATATATTAAAATATTATTTTTTATATTTAATTTTTTTTTTATATTAACATAGTAAAACGATTTGAAAGTATGAAAAAATTAATTTGAAGTAAAAAAAATAAAAAAAATTAATTTTTTAAAAATACTTTTAAAACACAAAAACAAATAAGTTTTTAAAAGAAAGAGATTGAAGTTGTTCCCTACATATGATTACAAGAATGACCTCGCTCAAATAAAATAAAACCATTCTAGAATTTTATTTAATGATTTAAAATTTTAAAGTAAAAGCATTTTTTATTTAATGATAAAATAGTAAAAAATCAAAGTATATTTCGATAATTGGATGAATTTATAATTCTAAAACTCACATAACAATTTAAGATGTACAAGTTTTTTTCTGTGCAATGTCGTGAAGTAATTTTAAAGATTTATTTTAATTTAGTCATGTTTTAATTAAAATAAATATTTATAAGAAATACAACAATTTAAAATATAAAGAAAAAAGTATATTTTGTTCATATATTGTTTTTACAAAAATATTTTTTTATTAGTAGCAAGTTGTTTGAATAAAAAGTTAAAATAAATATTCATAAAATATTAATAATTTGAATTAAGATAAAAAAAAATGTGTCTCTTCAATAAAAACCACATTTCCTTATTCAATTTTTTTTTGTTTTGATAAAAAAATCATAAAAGCATTGTTTATAAATAAAAACTTACTATGATTTGAAATTAAATTTTAATAAAAAAAATTTAAACTAATTATGACACGATAATTCATATATGATAGTAGGGAATAAAATAAAAAAATAGTTAGTTTGAGATAATTATGTAAGAAAATTATAATAAAAAAAATCACATTGAATATTCATGAGCATATTATTTTTTTTTAAATGCATATTAGGTTTATATATAATACTTCTTAAAATAATTGTTAATATTACCATAAAGATTATAATTTTATTTGAAAGCTATGGCGAAATTAGAAAATATTTTAAATATCATTTTAATTATTATCTTTATTATGATCTTATTAAAAAAAAAACAAATTGAAAGGTAATATAAAAAAAATAAGGTGACTAGACTTAAAAAGATGGATGGCACATGAATAGTAACAACATGATGGGCTCAAAAAATAAAAAAAGCACAAGAGCGTATGAACTTATAAGATCACGCTTGTCCGCCTAGCTTTTTTTAACGAATTGATGACACTTTGTTTGTTCTAATTTTTTTTTAATAAAATAGACGACACATTATTTATTAATTCAAACATTGGTCATTTTCGATGATTGAAAAGTTAAGATCCTAGATCTTGAATTTCTAAAACTCAATTTTAACTTGTTTTCACTAAAACAAATCTTAGAGACCTCATTAAATCCTTTTTAAACTAAAAAAACATCGTGCAATTGGTCTAAAAATCTAAATTAAATTGAATAAAAAAACTTTTCAAATCCCAATATACTTTTTTTCAACAAAATTAAAAATTCAAACCACCTCCATGAAACTTCTCTCTACAAGTCGAACCAATTTACCCCAAGATCTATTTTTTCGTGGCTAAAATGTGTTCGTCCGAACCCTTTCTCTCTCCATTTATTTTTAAGTAATTTTCTCTCTCTCCCATCACTACTCAAAGACTAAAACGTGAAAAAAGTATGAAGTTTAGGATCGAAATGTAAAATAAATAATGCATAAACTAAAATTTTAGGGACCAACCTGGATTTTCAACTCCTTTTGAATAATGGGATATATTTATTTATTTATTTTGATCATTGTTATTTCAAATTTTTTTATTGTAATTCTAAATACATTTTTGTCCAATTGATCTTTAATGTGTTAAACCCTAAAGGGATAGCCTAGGTAAACCTAAGAGGGGGTGAATTAGGTATGCAAGGTAAAACTATAATTTAATTTTTTTTAACTAATAATATGCAATTCTAAATACTTAAATATCTAATACAGAAACAACCAACAATCTAAGTTTTATAGAGGTTCGGTAAATCACCTATTCCTCTTTTTGAACTTTCGTTTAAGAATTTCATTATAACACACCGGTCATTTTAGCGAGTGAGACGAAATCATTACACAATCTTTTCATAAATGTAAGATCAAACTTAATCCTTAATAGTTCCGCAGATGAGTTGATTGTGTTTGTTTTAAAGAAAATAAAGTATTAAGCAGAATCAAACCTCTAATCTCAAGACTAGCCTCACATGCTTTAATCAACTGTTGTAATACAAAATTATTAAATGATATTCTTAAAAATATATATTAATATGATTCATTATTCATATAAATAATTAAACCTTAACTCCTTGTCTTTTAATTGTTTTTATAATTATAATTACCTGTAATGCATTAAGTAATAAGCTAAAGGGTGTGAGGAATTCACTGTTCATCAACACCTAATGCACTGTGGATTACAATAGTAATTCACAGTGCATTCCTTTTTTTTTGTCACTTTTTTTGTTATGTTTCCACTTTTTTTTTGCAGTTTTTCTTTTTTTTTCACTTTTTTTTCATTTTTTAAAATTTGTTTTTGTTTATTTATTTTTTAATATTGATATAATTGAAAATTAAGTTATGTAATTTATTTTTTTGCATTTTGCCTTTTACAAGGCTAAAATGGTTTATCTATTTGCTAGGGTAACCCAAGTTGTTCCGATTTACAAGTTTGGTAGGATTTTGTTCTTTTTAATTGAACTTGACTTTGTTAACATTTATCCCATATAGTTAAAAACAATTGTTTCAGGAAAAAAAAACCATTATACATAAAGTAAAACCATGTGGGGAAAGTACTGTAGCTTTTTTATATGTTATTGTGGATTACTACAGTGCTTTTCTTTTTTTTCATTTTTTTTCCCAAAATTATCTTTATCAATTTTACTTTTTTAATATTGAGCTAGTTAAAAATTTAGCTTTATATTTTTTTCCCTTTAAAATATTATAGATTGCTACGGTGTTTTTTCAATTTTATTATACATAAAGCTAAAACATGCGAGGAAAGTACTGTAGCTTTCCTCACATGTTGTTGTGGATTGCTACAGTACTTTTTTTTTTCCCTACAGTACTTTTCCTTTTTTTCTTGTTTTTTTTATTTTTTTTTTATTTTTCTCCAAAATTATCTTTGTCAATTTTACTTTTTAATATTGAATTTGTTAAAAATTTAGCTTCGTAATTTTTTTCCTTTAAAATACTAAGGATTGCTACGGTTTTTTCCTACATG
>Ga0325400_1002097_pt1 | contig 17192 bp, 8 predicted proteins | sample PopdelMetagenome_2_FD_205662 | JGI IMG/M metagenome (GOLD analysis project Ga0325400, IMG submission 205662) | Populus deltoides microbial communities from Bellville, Georgia, United States - Xylem-PdKOR-R1 | ecosystem: Host-associated > Plants > Phyllosphere > Stem > Wood/Secondary xylem... | reverse complement strand
AAATTATAAAGTTGTTATAATTATGAGATTCATATTCCATCAAAGCATTATTCTTAAATGTTTCTGATCAATGTTCTATTAAGACTAGATATTAATTAGAATTGTTGAGGCCGGTACATATTATATTCCTTCTTTTATGAAAAGAAGCAATTAATCTCATAAACTAAGATATAAGAGATACTTGGAACTAATATGTAAGTGCTAGTCAAATGACATGTACACTGAAATAACTCATGAGAATTCTATATGAAGAGATCACATATGTTAATAAAAAGGCTCACTTGACAGTTATGTAAGTGACCTTAGATTTGAGATCACTAAGTTGTCTTAGATAAAGAATGATATGCTTTAATCATGACCACGTGTTGTCCTAATCAAATGTAGCAAACAGACAGATATTAAATATAACATAAATTATATGAAGGTATTTAAGTAATCAAGATAGGATTCGTGACCCTAGATGAATTAAGAAAAATGATTCATTTGTTCTCAAATAGTATTGATTGTGAAATTTTTGGCCAAGATGTAATGAGTTTTAAAAAGACTTTCAAAATCTTATTCAAAGAATCAATAACTATAATGTTGAGAGCTAATATGATTTAACAAAGTAAAAATACTTCATGCTATAATATCTAAATCGAGACATTCATGATAGAAGGGTAATAATTACACTAAGAAATTAGTCACTGGAAGATTAAGTCGAACCACTTATGACTTTCTTAATATTTGAGGGATCATGACATGTTACTAAACATTGTATTTGATCTTCAAATATAAATAAATTAATTATTGAATTGATAAAAAAATAAATTTTTTAATTTATTTAATCCTATTTTATTTAAAATTATGATTTATATTTAGAACAACATATTAAAGAACCTAATGTCTAGCAATTGAAATTAAAATTAAATGATTATTCAAGTATAACTTGATTGTAAATAGATTTTAGAAATTAAAAACTAAAATGTAATTAATATAGAAATTATAATTCTAGACCTAAAAAAAATAAGTAAAAACTTGATTGAATAAATTTCTAAAATTATTCTAAAATAATATATGTAATATTATTTAAGGAGAAAATTGATATTTTTTTATTTATAAGGTTTTTAAATTTTTTCTATAAGTAGAAAGTTATGTTTTGTATTTTCTAGTGAGTAAAGCACAATATAGAAACACCTAAAACACCCAAAAAAAAAAACTAATATTATAAAATATAGCAACCCCTCAGAAAGAATATAGATGATTTTTTATTGATGGTTTATGTAAATTATCATTAGAGACCAGACACTTGAACAGTTTGTAATTTATAATAACTCTGTCTTAAAACAATTATTCAAATTCAAAATCCCTTTTAACCAAAAAAAAAGAAAATATTAATATCAATTAACTATAGTTAATTTGCGTGAAAAACGGGTGAAGGATGAGCGAGGTCATTAAAAGGGTCAAATGCACACAGGGGACCCCAACAACCACTCAAATTACTCACATGTGAGTGAGTCTAACCCAATTGTTTCCGGGAAATTCCACGATGCCATAATATATTTCAATATGAATTCGATCAGTCATTATATGTCACTCTATGACCGATTGAAGGCACGATCTATACGAATTTCATCTATGAGCCAGACCATACGATCTATAAAATAGAATTTCTCTTGTAAAATCCCTAAATTTGTACCATCATACCATACGATCCATAAAGGCACCGAAAGCATGGAACAGCAATTTTTCTCTATTAACCAGGAAGAACCAGTGAGCTTCTTCAAATAATGCATAACTTCATAGTCTTAACAACCCAATATGATCAGAATACCTCGTGGTGTGAAATAAATCACAAACATGTTTCCTTCAAAAAATACACAAAATTCTTCAGTGTATTCTGCCTAATATTCTGAGCCTGCACCTTCTCCTTGGTGCATTTAAAATCTACAGCTATCTTTCATGACTTCTAAAAATTAAGTACATGTAACAATCTATACCTCAAGAAGCTCGGCAAGGTTCTCTGTTTTCATACTAAAATCAAGTCTTTACCGGCTTGAGAGTACAACAGTAGTTAATCTGCAGAGGTAAGATGTCCAAACAATTCATATTCTGCAAAAATGAAAGTGTGATGCTACATTAAAAGACCTTAATATTTAGTAACTTGAATACCAAGAAGACATTGCAGTGTTTAGACTGTTTGCTATGTAACTCATTTTGGTCCATGTCAGCAAAGACATGGATAGTGTGATATTCACTCGTTTTTTTTTTACAAAGAAAGCATATTTCATGGAGAGAAAAATCCTTTCCAATGGAAAAAAGAGGGTAGAAACTCACAAAAGAAAGGCTTCAAGAGCCACTGAAATATCTGAACTTGCATATTCCACGGCGATTTTGAGCAAAAGAATCACGAAGAGACTGTATCATGGTACATACAGCAGTTATCTTACCCAGTTCTTTGTCCTCTTCCTGTAAAATGCATTTTCTTTAATTAAGTATTAAAATTAAATATCTCATGTGTGCTTGCATATGCAGGAGAGAGAGAAGGGGGGTGGGGGAGAGGGAGGGAGAGGTAATACCACTTTGGTAATGCGTTCTTCAAAACTTGTAGAATTAGAATCAACAGGCATGAATATGTTTCTGTAAGCTGTTCTCAAACTCTTAATCTAGATCATTGACCAAAAATATACAATTTAATCATTTATGTGACAGAAAAAGGAAAGGGGGCGTAGAGATTAAATCAAAATACTAAGCAGGTAAAGATGTCGGTGAAAATTATTGGAAATATAAGGTTCATTATTCAGAAAAGCAGAATTCACCAAATCTATATCTTAAATGGTTAAGAATAAATGTGAAAAGATTTCAAATGACAGCCTGACACATCCTCAAACAACAAGAGGCATGCATAAGTTTAATAAGAGATGAGAGCTCTCCTTAGTACCACAATTTATACTTCTTGGATGCCAATGCACCCATGAAGTGTATATAAGCCAATTTGATCAACTTTTTTATATAATAGCATAAATATGGCATGAAAGATTGAAGGATGAGAAGATTAATACTTTGCCCAATTACTAAACAATTTACGTCATTGCTTTGATGATTTTGGAGTCGATTCCATTAAACCATGTCAGCTATTGATTCAACACACTTCCACTGTAATATCCAAGTAGATATTCTTACTTTCTCTATGTGAAGTAGAGTGGAGAAGGTTGCAGGAAATGGGGTGAAATTTGTAGCAGCAAATCACAACATTAATAAATAAAAATTATCTACAACACTATGTATGTTAGAAAGGTTCACAGGGAGTTTCAAGAATGAAAAGGAGCCAGAAATTATATACTGAAGAATGAAAAGAGAGCAATTTGTAAAAGAAAGCAATGGTATCTAGAAAGCAATGGTATTATTAGAGACAGACAAATTTGTAAAAGAAAGCAATGGTATCTAGAACACCCCCCCCCCAAAAAAAAAAAAATAATAATAATAATAATAATAATGAATGAATGAATGAATAACTAAAAGCAACCAAAAAAATGTTTTACATATTAGTAGTCACATGATTGCACCTTGTTTAGATGGACGCAGAATCAGTCCTGCTATCAAAAGCATTCAGTGTAAGTTGGTAGCTGAAAAATTAAGTGATCATTAATGAAATTGGACAAGAAGAGCGTGGATGCTGGAAGCAAATGGTGATTGGTATAAAAATGGGAGTGAAGTGAGGTGATGGGAAACAAAAGATGAAAATAGATGCAACAGCTTTGGAACTGAAATTTTGTTGTTCACTCAAAAATGGCTGACAAAGTTGTTGAGACGCAAGTTTTATGTGTTACCCACCAGGATGAAGGTGCATGTTTTGATGGTTTTAGACTCAACCATGCCATCAATAATTATTGGCAGAAGAGTGGAGAAGGATGGAGGCAATTAGATGATCACCAAAATTGTTACAGAGAAGTGCAGCAACCACGATAACAATCACACAAAAGAGAACTTCATATGTTACGCTATAAGTATAACATACAACTACCATAATTCAAATCAGACATTTGCCACAGCATCCATCTATGCAAAATATGAGTGTGTGTGCATACACGCACAAGTGCATATTGCTGTGTTTGGAGTTGGATTTGCAGCAAAGTAAACCACATTCAAGAATGCATTGGAATTTGTAAATCACACCAAAAAATTTAAAACTATTTTTTACATTAAAAGTAGGTTATCTGTAAGCTTAATTAAATCCATCAAAATTAAAGTTCAATTAATTCCAACCTCTGTGGCTGTGAATCCATTACGCCGAAGACCTTCCAAATTCAAACCACGAAGCTCAGCTCTTTCTCCAACCACCATCATGTACTTTGGGACATCTTGTGAAACCTTCAGGCATATGATATAAGTAAATGACATCAAAATTCCGTGCTGGTTATAGACTACTAAACGCATGCTCAGTCAGGTACTACATGAAGCTAGGACATGGTTATGCAACAAGGAAACCAGAATTTTAGCATTGTTTGGCTGTTTCAGACACTAATATGCATCAAGATCATTGATCAGACATTGGCTACATTTCCATGTTGGACAACCAACATCCATGTTAGGTTCCCTTTCACGGAAGAAGGCTTCACAAAATGATAATTGAAACCCAGATAAAAGGAAAAGATCATACCACAGATCCACCACCAACAAAAGAAAAGGAACCAATATGGCAAAATTGATGAACAACAATGGCTCCAGCAGTGTGAGTGTAATCCTACATGTGCAGCACTTGAATCAAGCATGACATATAAGATATAACTATAAAGAATGGGGCTATCAACCCTGACCATAATATCTAAAGACAAGAACTTACTTCCACAACAACATGGCCTGCTAGAAGAGTATTGTTAGCAAAAATGTTATTGTTGCCAATATTGCAGTCATGAGCAATATGACAGGAGCCCATGATAAGATTGTTATCACCAATAACCTACATAGAAAATACTAGTCAAAATTTGATCAATTTAAACTTCACATAAGTATGACCATTTTGCATAAAATACTACTAGCATCATTGCCGAACCGTTTTATCACTTGATTTTGAAGATCGGTGAATTGAAGTATGTTCTCTTATCTCGTTATTGTCTCCAATGTGAAGAAAACATTCATCCCCTGGCTAAATCCATAAAAAAAAAAAGAAAAAAAAGAATTAACTGTCTTGTTCAAAAAACAGCGAAAGCCCATTTAAAATTCAAATTTGAGCTTCTATATATGTGCAAGTATATCCATGTGTATGTGCAATTTTGTCTGAATAAGACAGCAGTGCCATAGCAGTCTAATCTAACTCAAAAGTTATCAAGATCAAACGCCAAATAAAAAGATAGGATATATAATACATAGATGCCAATATACAAAAGTTCATTATTACAAAATTGCTTTATCAATCCAAGTGATTGAGCTTCTTCTTCTTTTTTCCTTAAAAAGAAACAAGACACAATAATCATGACATAAAATTTCCATAACAATCAGCGTTGACAGAGTTGTATGACAGCTTTTTGATCCGCAAGCAAAGGAGACAGAGAATAGCTAAAGGATAAGGTCATTCATAATAACATAAACATTGTAGTAACAAGGAAGTTTTATCCAGCAAAGAGTATTTCTAAATAAAAAATAAATCATAGTTTGTACATGTAATGTAATATACAGGCATATCCATAATCATAACTACTAACAAAAGATAGATGTATACACAAAAAAAGTAGCCCCAAATAAAAAAAGTTGAAGATCACTAAATGTCTAGAAAAATGCTTCATAAATAATGAATATTGCTTCACAAATATAATTTTGGTGACAAATGAGATTAAAAAATTAGCAGGAAAATGAACCTTGTATTTCAAATCCTGGCATTTGACACCGATGACAGCATGATGACCGATAACATTATTGCATCCCAAAACTGTACGTCCAGGAAGATGATCACCAACCACAGCTCCACTGCCTAACACAAAATTTATTGCTTCTTTTTTTCAGAAAAAAAATAATATATATATATATATATATATATATATATATATCCACATAGTAACAGTAATTAATCAGTGATTGTTGAAGTGAACTGACGGCATCAAAAGACAGTGATCCCCTATCTCAGTATTTCCGAAAACATGGCTTCCAGGATATAATCGACATCCATTTCCAAGCTTTACTGAAGACCCGATTGTGCAAAATGGACCAACTGAAACACCCTACACAAATAATAATAATAATGAGAATAATAATAATAGCAGCAGCAGCAATAATTATAATTTGTTTGTAGAACTAAAATAAGAGCAAAAAAAAAAAAAAACAGTGGCAGAATTATCAGCATGCTTCACTGATGAGATTGTTTACGTGGCCAATAATAGCGTTAGGGTGGACGTCGGCGGAGGGGTGAATGAAGTTAGGGTTTGCGTCTGCGGTGGCTTTAATCTCGCTTGAACAATCAGAATCAGCATCTGCATCTGCTTCTACGATCACAAACCAAAAGGAATACAACTAAGTTGTTGCAAACAGTTGAGTAAGAGTATTTATTAATTAAATTGAAGAAAGAGAGAGGCATCACATGGGAGTGTTGTTGTGGAGAACAAGTGTGGGATAGAGGGTGAAGCACTACTGCTACTGCGAGGATAGCCAAAAAGTGGATTGCAGATTTTTATTTTTATTTTGGGTTTGAGTTTGAGGAGGATGGAAGTTGTAGCTGCCGCCATCGATGACGATGATGAACTGGATACGTTCGGAGGGAAATTAGGAGTGTAATTCTGCCACTCCTCAAGTTATAAATTAGTTCCTCAAGTTTTAAACAATGAATTAAATAGTCCCTTCATGTTTAAACCACATGAAACTTGCTTCTTCTTCTTTTGCAGACTGGATGTACCTGATGGAAGTCGATCGAGTTCTCAGACCTGGTGTTTTCACAAATCAATTCCTGTCCAGTTTTTTTTGTCTATTGATTATGAATTCAAATCAATGCCCTTTTCAAACACATAAATTGATTTCATCTTTAAACTGAATTCAATTTCAAAAATTCCAAACAGCTTTCTATATTAATTGAACTCACAAAAATATATTAGTATTTTATTAATTGTAGAAATTATTTGTTTTATTGGATAATAATATCTAATACTAACAATATAAATGAATGATAATTAAAATTAAAAATAATATATTGTATTTTATTTTCAAATATAAATCAATCAATTTATTGAATTAATAATAAATTAAATTATTTTATTTTATTTTATTTAGAGTTATAATTTATATTTATACCAACATATTAAAAAACCTAATAGATCTCATACAAAAAAATCGTTGGTCAAAAATTAAAATGAAATAATTAAGCAATAACACCTTAATTGAAAATAAATTTTAAAAATTAAGAATTAAAATATAATTAATATAGTAGATTACAATTCTAAATCTAAAAAAATCAAATAAAACCTTAGTTGAATAAATTTTTAAAATTATCTTGAAATAATATATGATATAATTCAAGAAACAAATTGATATTGTGTCATTTTATAAATAGAATATTATGTCTCGTATTTATATATAGAGAAAAACTATATAAATTACAAAAAACATGACAGAAAAACACCTGAAACACAAAAGAACGATATAACACTGAAAGTCATATATGCTTAAATTTGTAACAACTCAACATTTAAAAAAATTAATTATATCTCATGAACAAAAACTTAATGTTAAAGTAATCTTCACACAAAGTTTAAAGAACCCTAAATTATTTAACAGGATCATTAGAACTTTTAAAAAAAAAAATTAAATTTCTATTTCTGCTGAGTTTATATATTTTAAGAAACCTAACAATTCATGTACTAGTCCGAATTCATAAATTAAAAGTTAAAGATTCCAATTTGTTTATTAACTCAGAATCTTGTCTCAATTTTGTAATTTTAAGTTAAAAATTATTCCTAATCAAATATATTTATAACAGTCAAAAGTTGTAAAATTGCTTAAACTAATTTGCAAAAATCTTGCTAAACATGGCCTTACCACCTCGTGTGTGTGTGTGTGTGTGTGTTGTCATCTTACTCCCTTGTATTTTGAGTTTCTCGTTTATGCATTTATATCATGAGTTCACCCCTACTTGTCTGAAGTCAGAACATAAAAATGAATTACTAGAGAAAATAGCACATACATGACAAATTTCGCAGCCTTTGCGTACCGCTATACATCCAAAAAATAAAAATAAAAATAATACAATGAGTTCTTCATATTAAATCAGGACGAGCTAAGGAGTGAGAGTTTTAACTGGTATGCAGTAAATTAGAACTCTTCTCTAATGCCACTCCAATGACCTGCCAAAAAACTAGCTTCTCCTCCGTTCTCCTTGTTGCCTCCTTACACTGGTGCTTTCTGTGAAATATCTATGAGATTTGTTGAATTCATGACAATGTCACCAGCTTCCAACATCCGGAGCACCTTTACAAGCAAACAAAATGATATACACACACGGGGCGCGCATATGATTTGTAGTAAGTACATCTATCTGTTAATTATCAAGTTATGCATGATCATATGCAGTAACAACAGTAATTAAGCAACATAAACTGAAGCACCGTTCATTGGATAAGCTCTATCATTCACTCTCCTATATGTACTATCCAGTAGTGGCAAGGTCTGACGATGAATTATTTTAGGTTTGAATGCAGATGGCTGAACATTGATTGCAGCAACTTCTTATCAGTGAATGCTGTACGCCAACTACTAATAGAAGCATCCAGGGAACTAACTTTTATCACAATTTGGCTCCAAATTAACCTAAAAGCTCCTTTTGACAAAGACTGCAAGTCGATGCCATCAGTTTCCTCATTACTTCTTTTTCTGCTACTTTTCAAGCATTGTCTGCAGCTCAGCAGTAAATCATTTATTTCAACTTGATTAAGAATTGGCTACAGAAAATGCTTGTTCAAGAAGTCATCGTTGTCATTCCTGGGTTGTGAATCAAATGATTAACTTGACAATGTGGAACCAACACCAAGAAACAGCCAGGTGCGCCTTCTGTGTTGGCCAGTGCAAGTGATTCTCACCATAAATTAGTGGTCTAATTATCATTTAACCAGGTGCATCCTCCCATCAAGCAGTGTTGTGATACTAGTTCAATCAAAGGCAATGCATGCTTAATAGTAGGCAATTTCTTTCCTATTTGTAAGCGTTGACATGGTTATGAAATAAATCTGCTCATCGCACAAAAATTATGGGATACAATGGAAGACTTGTAATGGAAATGGAAATTGATGCGTATTGGAAATTCAATACATGAAACAACCAGCAAATGCCTCAGCACCTTGTGATATACAATATAGAAATGCAGTTCATTCTCTAGAACTTTTGTAATTACCTGTGACATGCGAGGCCTTGAATGAGGATCCCGCTGTATGCATGATGAGGCACATTGCAACATGTTATGGACCTCTGGCTCTGAATAGCAGTTACTTAAGCGTGGATCAACCAGTTCATGAATAGCATGCTTTTCTAGGAGTGGACGTGCCTGCTCCAGATTTAATGACATAAGCAATTAACAAGAGACAAGACAAACCAGAGAACAATTCATTCTGTCTTTTAACAAAACAGGTTAAAACATCTTAATAAAAAAATTCATGGAATTTAACCACTATGTTAGATTTTCACATATTTAAAACTAGAGTTCTCGAACTGCTACCCATTCAGTTAGGCACTGTTGGCCTTTGGGTCGGTTTATGTCAACAGCTTTCCGTCCTGTAATTAGTTCCACCAATACTACCCCGAATGAGTAGATATCCGATTTTTCTGTGATTTGGCCTCTTTGAGCATATTCTGGAGCCAAATACCTGAATGAAGGCAGGGATTTTGCACTTAATTTCTAATAATTAGTAGATACAAAAGATGAAAAGAAAAAATAGGTATAATCTTACCCAAATGTTCCAATTATTCTTGTTTCAACCCCAATGTCTCCATTTGGCTGCCACCTTGCCAGTCCAAAATCTCCAACCTGACATACAAAAAATGGAAGCCAGATCAAACATCAATTGAACAAGCAAAAAAATGACAGGTATTTCATGAAACATGAATTAAAACAGAAGAAAACTGTACTGTGATGAGAAGAATGGTGATCAACAACAGAAAGCTAGCAATGAGGTCATAGAGACATATAAGAACATGACATACTAATGGTTCAAAATCATGGGTGACGAGGATATTGTTCGGCCTCATATCACGATGGACAATACAGCCGACTCTACATTCTTCATGAAGGTATCTCAACCCCCTTGCCGTTCCAACTGCGATTTTTTGTCGTACAGGCCATTTCAACAGATCTTGATCACATCCTTAAAAATTTAACACAGTTCTGTTAACCATCTTTCCCACAGAAATGAGAGGATTTATTAGTAAATCAATGTTTACAATTACATAAAAACAAGGGTAGCACATTTCATTTCTAATGGGAGTGTTATGTCTATCAAGGGAAATTTCCAGACCAAGTGATGCCATGATTGTTGGAAATTGATAAGCCAGGTGAGCTCGGTAAATCATTTTACTTCTAGTGATATTGCACTCATTGTACGAGAACTCACCAAAAAGATGTAAATCCAAAGAGCCATTGCAAATGTATTCATAAACCAGCAATCTTCTTCCGTCCTCCACACAGAATCCAATTAATGTCACTACATTTCTATGTTGTGCACAACTTAAAACCTCAACTTCAGAGCAGAACTCTATATCACCTTGAGAACTAGCCAATTTGTTTTGCTTTACAGCAACCACCTGGCCATTTGTTAGCATTCCTCGATGAACAGAACCAAATCCTCCTGTGGCTAAGAAATTTTCTTGTGAAAATCCATCTGTAGCATGTTCCAGTTCAGCATAAGTAAACCACTTAGGAGGACTTCCAAATATGGGAGTCTTGTGTCGACATACTGAACACAATGGAGGAGGATCAAGTGGAGCATTTGTGGACAAGGAAATTGCTTTTCTAACACTTTTGCTTAAGTTGAGATCAGTCCTGTAATTCAGCACTCCAATGTCAGGTTCTCGGTCAAGCTTAGATAAATTCTCCAGCATGTTTTTATATGTGGAAGCCAGATTGGTATCATTTGGCCTATTGAAACCCTCCACCAGATTTTTTGTAAGTTCACCACTAGAACTAAGAATGTCATCCATCCATGGCTGGAAATATAACCTTGTTGATGAAGGAGCCAGCTTTTCAGTATTCGAATCAGAGTCAGATTCATAAAGGCTTAAATTTCCTTCAGTAATATATGAATGCTCTTTCTTCTGATTCCCATAAATTTCTGAGAGAAATAATGGTGAAGTCCCTGGATCTGAGCTTGACACTGATGATGTTCCAACATCTGTTGGAGTCAGTGATGATTCATGCTCTGGACTACTTGCAGGAGTCACAAATGGCCCTCTCAGTACATCTAGCTGTCCATGCTTACTGTCAAAGTCTTTTGAAGTTTCTTCTATATTGAATGGAAATGACAAAGGCATCTGGGGTTCCATCATTGGTGATCCAATCAAATTCAAACGAAGAACCTTTGCTCCAGAACGTTTCATAACCACAACATTGCATTTTAGCTCTCCCATGCAGCTTTTCTCCTCCTGCTTCAGATGTCTGTCAAGAAACATGAGTGGCTGTTAATTGAACAGGTAGAATAAGTGGAAATATCACCAATATCTCTGCTATAAGGTTTTTGAATGTCCAGAGAGGTAAGCTCATAATAACTGTTGTGATATCAATTACCATGAAGTTGCAAGCTATGATTCTAATATGCAAAAGTTTTCCAAGAAACAATGTCCATGTTTTAGCATGCAAGAAAATAAGGTTTACATTATTTTTATTACTTGTCCAATATAATCCAGTTAGATTGAGCCTTCTTCACTTCAGCAGCCACAACTCCAGAAGATGAGCTAGAAACAACTTTTGCCCTGATTTTTATCTGTTCAAACAAATCAAAAGGTGGAAAAGACTCAATACAAGAAGGGAGAATGTTAAAACTTAATTCTGAAATCTAATTAATGCACCTTCTCAGGGTCATAAACATGATGGAGATGAAGCATCATTTCAGAGAACAAATCCGAAACATAGTCTTTTTGATCCAACCAGGTTCCTGATTGGGACTTCCAGTGACCAGTAGTGCAGTCACTGGTTAATCTTGAGAATCCCCACAACTTTTTACCTGGAAAATAATATTTCATCCACACCAGTCACCAATGTCAACCTTGAAGTCAGTATAAATGGACACAGATGAAAGTGAGAAAATAAACACCACAGGTCCTCAACTCAACATTGCAACATGTTTGATTAGATTCAATGTATAGTCAAGCTTATTACTGAGAATTCAAGTTCAACATTGGCCAGTAGCTGGTCCGATATAACTATGCTGTCTTTTGTAGGTTTACTAGAAGGTCTGTTAACACCTTGAGACCGGAAAATGAAGTAAAGAACCAATATTGGATATGGCATTACAGTTAGTAAATCAAGATAATTTGACACCCTAAGTTATCCGTGTGTTCCCTTTACTAAAATTTTGGAATTGAAGGATTTAAAAGACAAGATGAAGTTCCTAAGCTCAAACAAACTTTTCATCGAGCCATCTAAATCTGAAGATCATCTGTGTTCTGCTATTTCTCGTGTTAAGAAATAAATTATCGCAAGATGGACAAAGGCTATATATTAGTGATGCAGAATTTATTAGCAACATAATTCTGTGGCATATCCACCAAATTCATACAAGAAGAATCCTTTATTCACAAAGATATTAGTCTAAGTATCACATGAAATGAAGCCCAGCAAACAAAGGAAAAGGCATTTATTGCTAAACCATCAATATTAGAATTTTTCTAATGATTATGTGGGGAGGGAGGAAGAAATAAAGAGCATTACTCTCAGAGTGAGCAGGGATGACAACCAGCAATTTAATGAAGTCCCCAGGTTGAACAACATGAGTCAAAGCCCACACCAAAGCACTCCGTGGTATCTCTTTAGACGCCTTAACAGCAACCACCACCACTTTCCCAGCAACCACAACTGACGAAAATACTTTCTCATTCATATCTGTACCTTACACCACCAGCAAATTACCAAAAAAAAGACATTCTAAAACCCTCCACCTTGTTTAACACAACATTCCATAGCCACAAACCCATCAAAATTCCGCAAAAACAAAATCATTGAGACTGCATTTTCAACGTGACACAGAAACCAAGATACCTCCAAAGTGGCAATTGACATGCGTTTTTCCCAACTGGGGTAGTTTAATTTCATGTAAACTACTTTGGATTAAGCAAAACTAGCGTAGCATACCAGTTCTTGCAAAGCACAAGTTTCTTTCTTTTTTTACTGTTCATGCAAAAAGCGTGAGGATTGAGGTTGTAAGAAAAGAGGGGATCGACACAGAAGCTGAAGCTGGGGGTTCGATGACATTCCACTCCGGCTTGTAGATAATTACGAGAGGCAAGGCATAAAACAAACAAAAAAGACAAATGGAAAGAGTCCGTTTTGCAACACGACACTAGCTTCACACACACACACACTCATAAATCATACAATTTTACGGTGAGTTTTTCCACGATGTTATTTTACATCATTATTGTGAGTAAATTATAACATATACTCCAAGTCTCAAACATCTAGGATACTTACTTTAGAACTATTTTTTTGTTATTAATTTTTTTAGATTGCATCTCTATATGCAAAAATACAAATATAGGAATAATTTGGGGTAAATCAAAATAAAAAAAGAATAAAGTATGAAACTCAGAGTAATTTCATTACCAATTAAAATTTTTATTCAAAAATTCATTTTATCCCCCTCTTTTCTCCTTTCAACCTTCACAATCCCTATAATTTTTTAAAAATCAATTATAATCCAAAAGTTTTTTTTTCATTCTTTGAATTTGAAAGAATAGAGAGAAACTCCTCAAATTCAAGCAAAGACAGGAAAGATTGTCGATTAATATCGATTTTAGGCACAAAAAAATTGATATTAATATCAACGAGTTCCTTTCAACAAAAAAAAATTGATGGTGGTTGTTTTAAACTTCAATATTGACTAAAACAACATATCAAAGCCAAAAACTAAATTTTTTACCTAGTTTGGTTTTGTGTTCTTGAACCATTTTTTAGGTTTTTTAACTTGATAAATTAGTTTTTTGATGTTATAAAAAGTGTGTTTTATGTAAAAATAGGTCAAATTGGGTTTTAACCCAAAAAAACAACTTATGATTTTTTGGCCATCAGTAGTGGTCGGAATTTAGGGTAAAACAGGAGACGTTGCGCCTATATTTTTTTAAAAAAAATTGTCCACCCTTGCAAAAAAAATAAGGGGTTTTGACACCAAACTTAGGCTAGAGGCCCACATGCTTGGTTCTTCTTTCTTTAAGGCTCAGGCGTGCTAGGCCACCTAAGCATAACCTATTTAAAAAAAAAACATTTTGTCCTTCAATTGTTCTTAATTTCAATTACATCATTTAATCTTAAAAAAAATTCCTCTATTTTTGTTTTCATATATTTAGCAAAAAGATAAATTTATGAAACAAATTATAAAACTCATTGAAGTACATGACCTGAGTCACGGATTTATCAAATTAAGCTACGAATTCCGGATTTATCCAATAATTTATCATCTTTTTTTCCTTTTAATCTCATCATTTAATTTTTTTAAAAAAAAATATCTAGTTTTTATCATAGTTAGGTAAAAAAAATTAAATTATTTAACTCAATGGAGTTATATGATCTAAATCACGAGTTTGACAAGTTAAGTTATGAAATAAAGGTTGATCCAATATATTTTTATCTCAATATTTTTTAAAAAATATATATTTTAAATTAGTCTTTGTTATATGATTAATTGGTTTCAATTTGTTTTTTATAGGGTTATCATGATTTTAAAACTGGGTCACGGATTTGACAAGTTAATCAGGGTTTACTTAGATTGATTTAATATGTCATAGTGTCAAAAACAATTTTGAATCCATGTCCTTGGATTTTTTTTGGTCATCAACATTTTCTTTGCATTAAAAAAAATTGGTTCGACCTACAACATAGCACGAGGCAGTATCCTAGTTTTTACTAAATGATTTAGTATTATGTACTAAATCACTACTCACGCTGTGTTACAGGTCAGATCAATTTGTTTTTAATGTAAAAAAATATCCAGGAGTTGTTAATGTGTTTTTTAGCAGAAAAAATTAAACTATATTAAGATTGACTTGATATAGCTTGGACAACTTGACAAGTTTAAAAGCATCTCGAAAAATCGATAAAAACATAGTTTAATTTAAAAAAATCAAAATGAAATATTTTTTTAATGAAACAAAAATCTTAAAACCAATCACATTTTCGAGTTTAGTTACAATGTCAAATAATTTCTCGCGACCTAAATATTTTTTTATGTTAAAAAAAACTTTGGTCCCCTCCTAATATAGTGCAAGCATGCAAAGTAGTTTGAGTTTTCTTTACTAATGTAATATCATATAACCTTTTACTATCTTAGTGCAAGACATTTACGCTATCTTCCACTAACACATTTATTTTTCTTCGTGTTTGTATGGGGTTACGGCCCAAACGAAGGCTGGTCAAAATTCAAAAAATAATTTACTTATTTTTTTATGTTTTCAAATTATTTTGATGTGTTGATGTTAAAAATAAATTAAAAAAATATTTTGGTTCATTTCTAAGCAAAAAACACTTTGAAAAATAATTGCTACCACACTCCCAAACACCTCATCATTTCTTGAAAAAACTCTTGTTTGCCAATTATTTTTTGTGTACAAGTACATATGTATCATTTTGGATCCAATTTTTTTCCATGTATTTTTGAAAGCTAGACATAAGAGGCTCGTTATAAGTGTGTGAGCCTAGATAAAAGCGGAAGGATTTAATGACCATTAGTTGGCCAAGGTTACCTAGCTGGAGCATGTCTAAATGTAGGATTTTAGGTCAACTTAACTTGGTACTTACCTATTACAAGGATAAATCATATATGTAGAGTATGTATAATATGCATACAGGGAAAAATATAAAATATAATATTCTATTTATAGGAAAAAAACTGATAACTTTATTAATGATAAAATATCACTTTGTCCCTTAAAAAAATATTACATATATTATTTCATGATAATTTAAAAAAATTATGTAATCTAGCCTTTGATTCTTCTAATTCTAGAATCATAATCCTCTATATAAATTAAATTTTAGTTCTCAATTTCTAAAACTTATTTACAATCAAGTTATACTTAATTGGTCATTCAAGTTTAATTTCTTACCAAAGATTTTTAATGTGTATGACCAATTAGGTTCCTTATATATTGACTAAAATATAAATCATAATTTTAAATAAAATAGGATTAGATAAATTAAATAATTTAACTTATTATCAATTTGAAAAATTAATTAATTTATATTTGAAGAGCAAATACAACATCTAGTAATGTGTCATGATCCTCCAAATATCAAGAAAGTCATAAGTGGTTCGACTTAACATTTTAATGATTAATTTCTTAGCGTAATTATTATCCCTCTATCTAGAGTGTTTTGATTTATACATTTGAGTATGAAATGTGTTTGTTATGTCAAATTATGTTTGTTCTCAACACCATATTAATTGATTCTTTGAATAAAATTGAAACCCTTTTCAAATCTCATTCCACTCTGGGTAATGATTTCTCAATCAATAATATTTGAGAACAGGTGGAATATTTTTTTTAATTTACATATGATGATGAATCTTTTATTAATTACTCAAATGATTTCATATAATTTATATTATATCTAATATTTGCTCATTTTTTTTTACCTTTGACTAAGGCAATGTATAGTTAAAATCAAAGCATAATATTCCTTATATAAGATAACTTGATGTCCTCAAGTTTAAGGATCACTTACAACACTATTACGTGAGTTTTTTTCATAAATACAAGTGATTTTTCCATATGGAACCCTCATGCTAGTTAGTTTAGTGTACATGTCATATGACAAACACCTATACATTAGTTTCAAGTACCCCTCACATCTCAACTTATGAGAACAACTATTTTCTTTCATAAAAGAAATAACATAATATGTATTAATCTCAATGGTTTCATAGAATATCGAGTCTTAATAGAGTATTGATAAAGAACATTTAAGTATGATTTTTTGATGCAATATGAATCCTCATAATTATAATTATTTTATAATTTCTTTTAAAAAGTATTTTTTT
>Ga0325400_1002096_pt1 | contig 17194 bp, 15 predicted proteins | sample PopdelMetagenome_2_FD_205662 | JGI IMG/M metagenome (GOLD analysis project Ga0325400, IMG submission 205662) | Populus deltoides microbial communities from Bellville, Georgia, United States - Xylem-PdKOR-R1 | ecosystem: Host-associated > Plants > Phyllosphere > Stem > Wood/Secondary xylem... | reverse complement strand
TCGATCCCGGTCAGCTCGTTCTCCACGATGTAGCGCTGCACGCTGCCGACTAGGCCGTCGAACGTTCCGCTATCGTGTTCCGCCGGGGTCGCGCCATGCCCGGGCAGGTCGATCGCGATCACCGTTCGACTGGCGCCGAGCGAGTCTAGAATGAGGCTCCATGATCGCGAGCTTCCGCCCAGACCGTGGACAAGCAGCAGTTTGCGGCCGGAGCCGCGGTTGATCTGGTGCATCTCATTCCATTTCGGTTATCTAGAACGGCTCAACGAGCACCGTTCGTGCATGGCACCAGTTGATCTGCGAGCTGCCGTGCGCCGGTCATCGCGGCGCTCGATCCTCAAAAAGGGGTTCGCACGCCGCCACGACGATGAGGGATGCGCAGCTCAGCCGTGCGGGCGCATGACCACCTTGATGACGCCGTCCTCCTTGTCGCGGAATCTGGCGTACATTTCGGGAGCGTCCTCGAGGCTGGCAGGATGCGTTATGACGAAGCTGGGGTCGATCTCCCCGGCCACGATCTTTTCTAGCAGCAGCTTGGTGTAGCGCTGGACGTGGGTCTGGCCGAGCTTGATGGTAAGACCCTTGTTCATCGCCGCGCCGATCGGCAGCTTGTCGCCCATGCCGACGTAGACACCGGGTACCGAAACAGTGCCGCCCTTGCGGCAGCTCATGATCGCCTGCCGCAGCACATGAATCCGGTCGGTAGCGAGCATCATGCTTGCCTTGACCTTGTCCATGACGGCGTCCGCCGCGCCATGTCCGGCTGCCTCGCAACCCACGGCATCGATGCAGCTGTCGGGCCCGCGTCCCTTGGTCCGCGCCTGCAGCTCGTCGAACACGTCCGTCTTGGCAAAGTTGATCGTCTCGGCACCGCCGGCTTCCGCCATGGCGAGACGCTCGGGTACCTCATCGATCGCGATCACGCGGCCGGCACCCATCATCAGCGCCGAGCGGATGGCGAACTGCCCGACCGGACCGCAGCCCCAGATCGCGACGGTATCGCCGGGCTCGATCTGTGCGTTCTCGGCGGCCATGTAGCCGGTCGGGAAGATGTCCGAGAGGAACAGCGCCTGATCGTCGGTGACGCTGTCCGGGATCTTGATGGGGCCGATGTCGGCCATCGGTACGCGCAGGTATTCCGCCTGACCGCCACAATAGCCGCCCAGCATGTGACTGAAGCCGAACAGGCCGGCGGGTGAGTGGCCCATCGCCTTGGCCGCCATCTCGGCGTTCGGGTTGGTCCGGTCGCAGGCGGCGAACAGGCCCTTGCGGCAGAACCAGCAGTCGCCGCAGCTGATCGTGAACGGCACCACCACGCGGTCGCCGATCTTCAGGTTGGTAACCTCGGAGCCGAGCGCCACGACCTCGCCCATGTTCTCGTGACCCAGGATGTCACCGGCCTCCATGGTGGGCTGGTAGCCGTCGAGCAGGTGGAGGTCCGACCCGCAGATTGCGCACGCGGTGACCTTGATGATAGCATCGCGCGAGTGCTTGATCTCGGGGTCGGCGACGGTGTCGACGCGGACGTCGCCCTTACCGTGCCAGCATAGTGCGCGCATGTGTCTTCTCCCTCGAGGCAGGAGCTCCGCCAGGATCGGAAAAGCGACTGAACCAACTCAACGTCGCTGAGCACGGAACGGGCTCGCACCCATTCTTCCATGTTAAGAAACTTCCGGTTTGAGCTGCAATCGGCGACGCCGGAGCGCCCGCAGCTGGTCCGCTCAGACCTCTGTGCGTTCGGCCAATTCCAGAGCGTCCTCCACGTCTACGCCTAAGTAGCGCACCGTACTGTCGATCTTGGCATGGCCGAGAAGGATCTGAACGGCGCGGAGATTGCCAGTCGCTTTGTAGATGATCGATGCTTTCGTGCGCCGAAGCGAGTGCGTCCCGTAATCCTGAGCCGGAAGGCCGATGCCGACCACCCACTCGTGTACGAGACGGGCATACTGCCGCGTGCTCATGTGGGCCATATAGTCGTTTCGGCTCGGGAATACGAAGTCGTTCAGTGTCCCTCGGCGTCGCTCCAACCATGTCCGCATCGTCTTTCGTGCCGTATCCATCAGCTCGAACTGAACCGGACGTCTGGTCTTCTGCTGGACCACAACGGCGCGGTCACGGACGCGCCCGCCGGAACCGTCCTCGGCTGTCGACGACGGCGGTCGCCAGCAACAGCGCTTGCCATCGATCGAGGATGGCGGAGCGAAGCGCGAGCCGACCGCCGAGCCGACCGTGCAGCCCGAGGTCGACGAAGACGTCGATGCCGCCGCCGACCGGCGCACGATTGAACGCGCCGCTACGCCCGCCGCGCGTGCTTACGGCTTCGAGCAGTCCGCCGCTCAGATCGACCTGGGGTTCTGACCGATGAAGGTGCGCCAGAACCTCTACCTCGACCAGGAGATCGCCGAGTCGCTCGACGCCTTGTCCGGGCGGCGCGGCGTCAGGAAGTCGCGCATCGTCAACGACGCGCTGCGCGCATGGCTCGCCCATCACGCCTCCACCAACGCGGAGCAGCTGTTCAAGGAGCGGCTCGACCGGTTGGCGCGCGACGTCGTCCTGACCCGTCGCGACCTGTCGATCGTCATCGAGAGCCTCGCCCTCTTCATCCGCTACCAGCTCAACGTCACCGCTCCGCTGCCGCGCGGCGACCTCGATGCGCGGCGGGTCGGCCGCAACCGCTTCGCCGAGTTCGTCCGCCTGGTCGCCGAGCAGCTCAAGACCAGCGAACGCTCGCTCGGCGGTGCACCCAAGCCGGAGGATCTCGCATGACCGCTCTCCCGCCGTCAGCCGCGGGCGACCGCCGGCGCGCCATGCTCCGCAGTGCCATGGGGCCGGCGATCGGGGCGGCGCTCGCCGACCCGCTCCTCGTCGAGATCATGGTCAACCCCGACGGCGCGCTACGCTTGGACCGGCTTGGAGGAGGCCGCACCGATACCGGGCACCGCTTCGACCCGGCGCAGATCGAGCGGATCGTCCGGCTCGTCGCCAGTCATGCCGGAGGAGAGGTCCACGCGACCGCCCCGGTCGTCTCGGCCGAGCTGCCGCCGCACGGAGACGGTGCCGGAGAGCGGTTCGAAGGCATCCTGCCGCCCGTCAGCAAGGCACCGTGCTTCTCGATCCGCAAGCCTGCGACACGCCTCTACACGCTGACCGACTACGTCGCCGACGGGATCATGTCGGCGGACGCGGCGCGGATACTGTCGCTCGCGGTCGTCGAGCGCCGCAACATCGTCGTCGCGGGTGGCACCAGCTCGGGCAAGACGACGCTGGTCAATGCGCTGCTGGCGGAGATGGCGCACCTCGACGAGCGGGTGATCCTGATCGAGGACACACGCGAGTTGCAGTCGCCGGCCAGCGACACGGTCGCGCTCCGTACCCGTGCCGGCAGCGTCAGCATGGCCGATCTCGTCCGGTCGACGCTCCGCCTGCGCCCAGACCGGATCGTGGTCGGCGAGGTCCGCGGGGCGGAGGCCCTCGACATGCTGAAGGCCTGGAACACTGGCCACTCCGGCGGCCTGACGACCGTCCACGCGAACGGCGCCGCCGCCGCGCTGATCCGCCTCGAACAGCTCGTCCAGGAGGCGGTTCGGACCGTGCCGCGGGCGCTGATCGCCGAGGCCGTCGACATCGTCGCCTTCATCGCCGGACGCGGTCGCGCGCGACGCGTCGAGGCGTTGCTCCAGGTGTCCGGTCTCGACCCGGGCGGCGGCTACGCCGTCACCGACCTGTTCTCCCTCGACGCGAAAGGAACCTCCCAATGACGAAGCTCCAACCACGCCTTCACCGCCCGTCGACCGTCTTCACGATCGACTTCGCGCTGAGCTGCGCCTATGCCGGCGCCGCGAGTGCCGCCGGCTCCGGCATGCCTTGGGAAGAGCCGCTCCAGCAGGTGCTCGAGTCCGTCCAGGGTCCGGTCGCCAAGATCGTCGCGGTCATGATCATCATCACCACCGGCCTGACGCTCGCCTTCGGCGAGTCCTCGGGTGGTTTCCGTCGATTGATCCAGATCGTCTTCGGCCTGTCGATCGCCTTCGCCGCCTCTTCCTTCTTCCTCAGCTTCTTCAGCTTCGGCGGCGGGGCGCTGATCGCGTGACCGATCAACTCGCACAGGAAGGTGCCCGCGTACCCGGCTTCGAGGTGCCGGTGCACCGCTCGCTCGTCGAGCCGATCCTGCTCGGCGGTGCGCCGCGCGGCTTCGCCATCGTCAACGGGACGGTGGCCGCGGCGCTGTCGCTCGGGCTCCAGCAGTGGATCGCCGGACTGGTGCTGTGGGCGGCCATGCAGACGCTCGGCGTCTTCGCGGCGAAGCGCGATCCCGACTTCGCGACCGTCCTCCTGCGCCACCTGCGCCAGCGGAGCTACCTCGCATGCTAGCGCTCCACGAGTATCGCCGCCGGACCGACCGGCTCGCCGATCACCTGCCATGGGCGGCGCTGGTCGGGCCGGGGATCGTGCTCAACAAGGATGGCGCGTTCTAGCGCACCGCCGCGTTCCGCGGTCCGGACCTCGAGAGCGCCACCGAGGGCGAACTGGTCTCAGTGTGCGCTCGCCTCAACAACGTGCTGCGGCGTTTCGGGTCCGGGTGGAGCCTCTTCGTCGAGGCCGAACGCCGCGAGGCGCTCGGCTATGCGGCCAGCAGCTTCCCCGATCCCGCCTCCTGGCTGGTCGACGAGGAGCGTCGGGCGAATTTCGAGGTGGCCGGCGCACATTTCGAGAACGACTATTGGATGACGCTCGTCTTCCTGCCGCAACCCGACCAGGCGGACGCCGCAGGTCGGCTCCTCGTCGAGCGCGAGGACCGGCACCGCGGACGAGACTGGCGACAGGCACTCGCCGGCTTTCGGGCCGAGACCGACCGCGCCTTCGACCTGCTGTCGGACGTGCTGCCGGCGCTCCGCCCCCTTGATGACGGCGAGACGCTGACGCTTCTTCACGGTTGCGTCTCGTCCCGTGCGCACCCGGTCGCCGTGCCGTCGACGCCCATGTACCTCGACGGCCTCCTCGCCGACACGCCGCTGACCGGGGGGCTCGATCCCGTACTCGGCGATCGTCACCTTCGCTCGCTGACGATCCTGGGCCTGCCCGACACGAGCCGGCCGGGCCTGCTCGACCAGCTGAACCATCTCGGCTTCGGTTATCGTTGGACGACCCGCTTCATCGCCATGGACAAGACGGAGGCCGGCAAGGTGCTGGCCCGCGCGCGCCGCCAATGGTTCAACAAGCGCAAGTCGATCACGGCGCTGCTCCGCGAGACCCTTTACAACCAGCCGGCGCAACTGCTGGATAACGACGCCGACAACAAGGCGGCCGACGCCGACGGGGCCATGCAGGCGCTCGGGCAGGACCACGTCGCCTTCGGCTACCTGACGACGACGATCACCGTCGCCGATATTGATGCAGAGCGGGTCGCGGAGCGGATCCGGACGATCGAGCGCGTCGTTAACGGCCTGGGCTTCACCACCATTCGCGAGACGGTCAACGCCGTCGAGGCGTGGCTCGGATCGCTCCCCGGCCACGTCTACGCCAACGTTCGACAACCGCTCGTCCACACGTTGAACCTGGCGCGTTTGATGCCGCTCTCCAGCGTCTGGGCCGGTCCGCGGCGGAACGATCATCTCGACGGTCCGCCGCTCCTGGTTGCGGAGACGAGCGGGACGACGCCATTTCGCCTCTCCACCCATGTCGGCGACGTCGGGCACATGCTCGTCGTCGGTCCGACCGGAGCGGGCAAGTCGGTGCTGTTGGCGCTCCTCGCACTGCAGTTCCGGCGCTATCCGGGCGCGCAGGTCTACGTCTTCGACAAGGGTGGCTCGGCGCGCGCGACGGTGCTCGCAATGGGCGGCGCTCATCGCGCGCTCGGCCTCGAAGACGAGACCATGCTCGCGTTCCAGCCGCTCCGCGACATCCACCGAGCCGCGGAACGCGCCTGGGCGCTGGACTGGATCACGGCGCTTCTCGCTCACGAGCGCGTCCTCGTCACGCCCGCGGTGAAGGACATGGCGTGGTCGGCGCTGGAGAGCCTCGCCACCGCGCCGGCTGACGAGCGGACCATCACGGGCCTGCGGCTGCTTCTCCAATCCGAGGAGTTGCGCACGGCGCTGACCCCGTACTCGATCGAGGGAGCCTATGGCGCGCTTCTCGACGCGGTCGAAGCCGACCTCGCCTTGACCGACCTGCAGTGCTTCGAGACCGAAACGCTGCTCAACCAGCCCAGCGTCGTCGCGCCGGTTCTAACCTATCTTTTCCATCGGCTCGAGGCCCGCTTCGACGGACGGCCCACGCTGCTGGTCATCGACGAAGCCTGGATCTTCCTCGATCACCCGCTGTTCGCGGGTCGGATCCGCGAATGGCTGAAGACCCTCCGTAAGAAGAACGTCGGCGTCGTTTTCGCAACCCAGAGCCTGGCGGACATCGCGAACAGCAGCATCGCCCCGTCGATCATCGAGAGCTGCCCGCAGCGCATCTTCCTGCCGAACGACCGCGCGGCCGAACCGCAGAGCCGGATCGACTACCGGCAGTTCGGCCTTAACGAACGGCAGATCGAGCTCATCGCGCGCGCCGTGCCCAAGCGCCAATATTACCTGCAGTCCGCGCGAGGCAATCGGCTGTTCGAGCTCGGGCTCGGGCCGATCTCAATCGCCCTCTGCGCCGCGTCTGACCAGACAACGCAGCAGCGGATCGATGCGCTTCTAGCCGTGTCCGGCGGCGACTTCGCCGCCCGCTTCCTCCGCGACGCCGGCCTCGGCTGGGCGGCCGATGTTCTCCCGAACTTTCCCGGTGACCCAGACCAAGGAGCATAATGATGAAGAGGCGAATTCTCGCGGCGACGCTTACCGCGGTGCTTGCCGGCACCAGCCCAGTCGTCTTCGAAACAAGTGTTTCAGCGCAGGGCATCGCTGTCTTCGATCCGGCCAATTACGCGCAGAACGTGCTGACCGCAGCACGCACGTTGCGCCAGATCGACCAGCAGATTCTCTCGCTTCAGAACGAGGCGGCCATGCTCACGAATATGGCGAAGAACCTCTCGCGGGTCGACTTTCCGCAGCTCGACCGCCTGCGCCGGTCGCTCGCGCAGGTCGACCGCCTGATGGAGAATGCTCGCGGCGTCGACTACGGAGTCGATCGCCTCGACGACACCTTCCGGCGGCTTTTCCCCAACGAGTTCGACCGTGCGCTCTCGACCGATCGCCGGGTGCGCGAGGCGCGCGATCGTCTGGATGCGAGCACGGCGGGTCTCAGGCAGACCATGACGATCCAGTCCCAAGTGGTCGAGAACGTGCGCGACGACGCGACGACGCTCGCGCAGATTGTCGATGCGAGCCAGGGCGCGGAGGGCGGGCTGCAGGCGGCGCAGGCGACGAACCAGCTGCTCGCCCTCGCCACCAAGCAGCAGTTCCAGCTCCAGCAGATGATGGCCGCGCAGTTCCGCAGCGATGCGGTGGATCGGGCGCGACGGCTTCAGGAGAGCGGTGAGGCTCGCGCGGCGACGCGCCGCTTCTTCGGCGCCCGCACCGGTGCCGCTCCCCGCTGAACGGCAACCGCTCGACCGCGACACCGATCGCCAGACCGTGCGCCACGGCTATCCGCCCAGGACAGACTGATGAACGACCTCAACGTCATCGACCGCTTCATGGACGCCTTCATCCGCTACATCGACAGCGGGTTCGGGCTGCTCGGACCCGATGTCGGCTTCCTGACGTCCGCGCTGATCGGCATCGACGTGACGCTGGCGGGTCTCTACTGGGCGATGGGCGGCGAGAACGACGTTCTCGGCCGCTTTATCAAGAAGATCCTCTTCGTCGGCGTATTCGCGCTGTTCCTCAACAGCTTCTCTCGCCTCGCCGACATCATCTTCCGATCCTTCGCGCAGGCGGGCCTGACGGCAGGAGGCGGGCGGTTGACCGCGGCCGATCTCCTGCGGCCGGGTAAGCTCGCCGCGACCGGCTTCGATGCGGCATGGCCGCTCGTCGATCAGGCAAACCGGATGGCCGGCTTCACGACCTTCTTCGACAACTTCCTCGCGATCCTCGTGCTCCTCATCGCCTGGCTCCTCGTGGTGGTCGCTTTCTTCATCCTCGCAGTCCAGCTCTTCGTCACCGTCATCGAGTTCAAGCTGACGAGCCTCGCCGGCTTCGTGCTTGTGCCATTCGCGCTCTGGAACCGGACGAGTTTCCTCGCCGAACGGGTGCTCGGCAACGTCGTGAGCTCTGGCGTGAAGGTCATGGTGCTCGCGGTGATCGTCGGCATCGGCTCGGGCTTCTTCGCGGACTTTGTCGCGGCACTCGGCGGTGCCGAACCCGACCTCGCTGCCGCGATGAGCCTCGTCCTCGCCAGCCTGGCACTGCTCGGTCTCGGCATCTTCGGACCGAGCATCGCCTCCGGTCTCGTCTCCGGTGCGCCGCAGCTCGGCGCGGGGGCTGCCGCAGGCACGCTGATCGGCGCTGCCGGAACGGTGGCCATGGGCGCCGGCGCGGCGGCGGGCGCCGCCCGGATGGCGGCAGGAGGCGCGTTAAGCGCGGTGCGAGCAGGCACGGCGATGGGTTCGGCCGTGTCCACCGCCTCGGACCTCGGTCGTAGCAGCGGCGGCACGGCCCTGGGCGGCGTCGCACAGGCGGCCCGCGGTGCTGCCGCGCGCGCGATGCGGGACACGCTCGGCATCGGCGAGGCTGCCGAGCGCGGACGTGCCGCTGCGACCAGGGCGCATGGAGGAGCGGCTCCGACGCCGCGTGCCGAGGGCAATCGTCCTCATGACGACATCCCGCCTTGGGCGCGCCAGATGCGCGCCCAACAGGACGCCCGCCATCACCGTCATGTCGCGGTGGCTACACTCAGTAGTTGAAGCGCCAGTAGCGTCCGCCCTTCGGCGTAACGAGCAGGCACAGGCCGTGCTCGTCGACCAGCTTGTAGGCTTTGTCCTTTGGCTTGGCGCGGCTGACCGCGAGCGAGGAAAGGGGCATGAGGGTACCTGTTGGGGCTGCATTGAGCTGATACCCTCAAATGTACCCTACTTGCCTCGCGACACCCAAACCCACGCCTGGACGCGGCCGGACATCCACACTGATCGAAAAAACGCGCTTTTCAGCGGTTTTCTCGATCAGTGTGGATGTCGCTGGATGGAAAATGGTGCCCAGAAGAGGACTCGAACCTCCACGGCCTTGCGACCGCCAGCACCTGAAGCTGGTGCGTCTACCAATTCCGCCATCTGGGCACGGGGTAGGGGGCGGCCTCTAGTGGAGGCGCGGCAGGGCTGTCAACACCATGTCTTGTCTTCATCGACACGGGGGGGCAAGGCCGCCGCGAATGGGAAAGGTGATCTGATGCGCGACAGGCTGGTGACGCTCTTCGGTGGCGGGGGGTTCGTCGGGCGCTACGTCGCACAGGCGCTGCTGCGCGCGGGCGCACGGGTGCGCATCGCCGAGCGCGACCCGCGCCGCGCCTTCTTCCTCAAGCCACTTGGCGGGCTCGGCCAGACCCAGTTCGTTGCCGCCGACATCACCCGCCCGGATACGGTGGCACGTGCGCTGGCGGGTGCGGACACCGTCGTCAACCTGGTCGGCGCGTTCGGCGCGCGCGCGCGCCAGGTGCAGGTCGACGGAGCCCGCGCGGTCGCGGAAGCCGCCGCGGCCGCCGGCTTGGAGGCACTGGTTCATGTGTCCGCGATCGGCGCGGATCCCGTCTCGCCGGCGGTCTATGGCCGTACCAAGGGCGAGGGCGAGCAGGCGGTTCTCGCGGCCTTTCCAAAGGCTACCATCCTGCGTCCGTCGATCGTGTTCGGTCCGGAAGACGGTTTCGTCAACCGCTTCGCCGGAATGGTCGCCCGGTTGCCGGTGGTACCGGTGCTGCGCGCCGGCACCCGCTTCCAGCCGGTGTTCGCCGCCGATGTCGGCGACGCCGTGGCGGCCGCAATCCGGCATCCCGCCAGCCATGCCGGGCGGACCTATGAACTGGGTGGGCCGGATATCATCGCGATGGGTGCGCTGGTCCGCTGGATCGCCGATGCAGTTGATCGTCGGCCGGAGATCGTCGACCTGCCCGACTTCGTCGGCGCGGCGATCGCGCGGGCGGGCTTTCTGCCGGGTGCGCCGATCAGCTGGGATCAGTGGCTCATGCTCGGTCGCGACAATGTCGTGACGGGCATAGACGGTCTGAACGTGCTGGGCGTCCACAAGACGCCGCTCGGGGCGGTCGCGCCCGACTGGCTGGTCCGCTTCCGCCGGCAGGGACGTTTCGGCCGCCGCGTTGAGGACCTCGCCTGACTCCATAGGGAGCATCTGCCCTTGTCCGATACGTTGACCGCCATCCTTCTCGGCATTGTCGAAGGAGTGACAGAGTTCCTGCCGGTTTCCTCGACCGGCCACTTGGTGCTCGCCACCGAGTTGCTCGGCTATGATCCCGCACGCTGGGCTGTGTTCAACATCGCCATCCAGCCGGGCGCGATCCTGGCGATCGTGGTGCTCTATTGGCGCACCTTCGTGGCGGTGCTGCGCGGCCTCTGGGCGCGCCAGGCGGAGTCGATCGCCTTTGTCCGCAATCTCCTGATCGCGTTCGTGCCGGCGGTGGCGCTGGGGCTGGCCTTTGCCGACCGGATCGACGCGCTGCTGGAGAATGCGGAGGTGGTCGCCTGGGCACTGATCGCCGGAGGGATCGCGATCCTGGCGGTGGAGCGGTTCGCGCGTACCGCACGGGTAGGTGGCATCGCGGAGGTGAGCGCGGCGGACTCGGGCAAGATCGGCCTGGTCCAATGCCTGGCCATGGTGCCCGGTGTGAGTCGGTCGGGGGCGACCATCATGGGGGCCATGGCCCTGGGTATAGACCGGCGCACCGCTGCCGAGTTCTCCTTCTTCCTGGCGCTGCCGACGCTGGCGGGCGCCACCGTGCTGCAACTGATCAAGCATCACGATCAGGTCGCGGCCGGGGACGTCCGGTTGATCGCGATCGGGTTCGCCGTCTCGTTCGTCGTGGCGCTGGCGGTCGTCAGGGCGTTCCTGGCGGTGGTCACCCGCTACGGCTTTGCGCCCTTTGCCTGGTACAGGATCGCGGCGGGGATCCTCGCCCTCTTGTGGCTTAACGGTATTTAGGTTCGCTTCGGCACCAATGAAAGTGCGTCTTTGTACTGGAGGATCAAGCTGGTCGCGATGCTACAAAGGAATAGGTCATAAAGGCTGACTAGTAGTGGATGGTGCATCCCGGTATGCCGCGTTGCGAGCATGCGAGGTGATGCAAATGCCGGTGGAATCGATGCTGCAATTTGTCGGCCGTGAGCAGGACTATCCTGCCAAGCGGGCGCCGGACCTGCGCGCGAGCGATTTCCGCGAGATCGCCGATCGCTACGCCATCGGAGCCGCCGAACAGCAGGCCGGACGATGCTCGCAATGCGGAGTGCCTTATTGCTCGGTCCACTGCCCGCTTGGCAACCACATCCCGGATTGGCTGCGCCTGACCGCAGAGGGGCGGTTGCGCGAAGCGTACGAGCTCAGCAACGCCACCTCCACCATGCCGGAGATTTGCGGCCGCATCTGCCCGCAGGATCGATTGTGCGAAGGCAATTGCGTGATCGAGTTCACCGGGCACGGCGCGGTGACGATCGGGTCGGTGGAGAAGTTCATCACCGACACGGCGTGGTCGGAAGGCTGGGTGGAACCGCTCGCCCCCGGGCCCTCGCGCGGGCAGTCGGTGGCGGTGATCGGTGCCGGTCCGGCGGGGTTGACCGCGGCCGAGTATCTGCGCGGCCAAGGCTATGACGTCCACGTCTACGATCGGCATGACCGCGCGGGCGGGCTCCTGACCTACGGCATACCCGGCTTCAAGCTGGAAAAGCCGGTGGTGATGCGGCGAACCGCGCGGCTGGCGGAAGGCGGCATCGTCTTTCACCAGGGCTTTGAGGTCGGCCGCGACGCCTCCCTGGCCGAACTGCGCGCACGCCACGATGCGGTGCTGATCGCGACGGGCGTGTACCATGCGCGGAGCATGGACCTGCCCGGCGGCGGCACGCGGGGCATCGTCGCGGCGCTCGATTACCTCACCGCATCCAACCGCCGCGGGTTCGGCGACCAAGTGGACGGGCATGACGACGGCACGCTGAGCGCCGAGGGCAGGCACGTGGTGGTGGTCGGCGGCGGCGACACGGCGATGGACTGCGTCCGGACCGCGATCCGCCAAGGCGCCCGTTTGGTCAAATGCCTGTACCGCCGGGATCGCGCCAACATGCCCGGTTCCGCGCGCGAGGTCGCCAACGCCGAAGAAGAAGGCGTGGAGTTCGTCTGGCTGGCCGCACCCGCCGACGTGCAGGGGAGCGACACCGTGACCGGGGTCCGCGTCCGCAGGATGCGGCTCGGCGCGCCGGACGCGAGCGGGCGGCGCGCCCCGGAACCCGAAGCCGTCGCCGAGGAGGTGATCGCCGCGGACCTGGTCATCGCGGCGCTCGGCTTCGACGCGGAGGATCTGCCCACCTTGTGGAACGCGCCCGAACTGGCGGTGAGCCGCTGGGGCACGGTGCTGGTCGACGGCCGCACGCTGATGACCAGTCTCCCCGGCGTGTTCGCGGCCGGCGACATCGTTCGCGGCGCCAGCTTGGTGGTGTGGGCAATCCGTGACGGGCGCGACGTCGCCGCGACGATGCACCGGTGGCTGAAGGCGGAGGCCGCGAGCCGGCGGATCGCGGCGTGATCGCAGCGGCGGCACCGGTTCCGGTTCACGTCGTCGCGCCGGCCGGTGAGGCCGCGGGGGCGTCCGCGACCACCCTTGCCGAGCGTTTGCTGACACCCGAGCTGATGGCGGATCTGGCGCAGATGATCGTGCTGGAGGCGCTGGAACAGCTGGCCGGCGACGCGCGCTTCGCCGCGGCCGCGAAGCTGGGCGGGGACGAGCGCGCACGCGCGGCGGTGGACCGCTTCGCCGAGCGTCAGCTGGAACGCGAGGCCGCCTTCATCGCGGCGGACCGTCCAGCGCTCGTCGTCGTGATCGCGCGGCGCTACCAACAGGACTTCAGCGAGGTGGAACGGCGACGCATCCTGGCATTCCGGGCCACGCCGGCGGGCAAAACTTTCGTGAAAGGCGACCCGGCTTCATCGCGTCCGCCGGAGGTCGCCGCCTTTTTGGCGTCGAATACCGGCAGGCGCTATGCCGAGCATGGCGCGGCCCTGCTGGAAGGGCGCGACGTCGCCGGGTGGCGCGAACACGCAACGGCCCGCCTGCGCAGCCGGCTGGCACCGGGCATCGCCACGCTCGCCACCGAACTCGACCTGATTGCAAGGACGCCGTCATGACCGACGCTATGGATGGACGGCGCGCGCACCTGGCCGAGCACGGCATGTACCGACCCGATATGGAGTCGGACGCGTGCGGCGTCGGCATGGTCGCGGCCACGGACGGGGCGGCATCGCGGCGGGTAGTGCAGGCGGCGATCGACGCGTTGAAGGCGGTTTGGCACCGCGGCGCGGTCGACGCGGACGGCAAGACGGGCGACGGCGCGGGAATCCATCTCGACCTGCCGCACCGCTTCTTCGACGACGCGGTCGCCGCCTCCGGCCACAAGCCGGCGCCCGGCCGGCTGGCGGTCGGCATGATCTTCCTGCCGCGGACCGATCTGGGCGCGCAGGAGACGTGCCGCACGATCGTCGAGAGCGTCGTGATCGAGGCGGGCTACACCATTTACGGCTGGCGGCAGGTGCCCGTGGACGTGTCCGTGATCGGCCTGAAAGCGCAGGCGACGCGGCCGGAGATCGAGCAGATCATGATCGCGGGGCCCGACCCGCAAGCCGTCACCGCCGCCGAGTTCGAGAAGGAGCTGTACCTTGTCCGGCGCCGGATCGAGAGCCGGGTGATCGCCGCGCAGATCAGCGGCTTCTACGTCTGCTCGCTGTCCTGCCGCTCGATCGTCTACAAGGGGCTGTTCCTGGCCGAGAGCCTGTCCACCTTCTATCCCGACCTGGCCGATCCGCGGTTCGAGAGCCGCGTTGCGATCTTTCACCAGCGCTATTCCACCAACACCTTTCCGCAATGGTGGCTGGCGCAGCCGTTCCGCTGCCTGGCGCACAATGGTGAGGTGAACACGATCCGCGGCAACAAGAACTGGATGCTGAGCCACGAGATCCGGATGGCGAGCCTGGCGTTCGGGGACAATGGCGAGGACATCAAGCCGGTGATCCCGGCAGGCGCGTCGGACACCGCCGCGCTGGATGCGGTCTTCGAGACGATCTGCCGGTCCGGCCGCGACGCTCCCACCGCCAAGATCATGCTGGTGCCCGAGGCTGTGTCCGACGACACGCCCGCGTCGCATGCGGCGATGTACCAGTATCTCGCCAGCGTCATGGAGCCGTGGGACGGTCCCGCCGCGCTGGCCATGACCGACGGACGCTGGGCGGTCGCGGGAATGGATCGGAACGCGCTGCGCCCGCTCCGCTACACCCGCACCAGCGACGGCCTGCTGATCGTCGGGTCGGAGAGCGGCATGGTACCGGTGCCCGAATCGACGGTGGTCGAGAAGGGGCGGCTGGGTCCCGGCCAGATGATCGCGGTCGACCTGGACGAAGGCGTGGTGCTGGACGACCGCGCGGTCAAGGACCGGATCGCGGCGGAGCAGGACTATCCCGCCATGACCGGCGAGTTCCTGTCGGTCGCCGACCTGCCGAAATCCACCGAAGGTGACGACGTCGCGGTCCGCTATCCGCGCGCGGAGCTTGCCCGGCGGCAGGTCGCGGCGGGGCAGACGCTGGAGGACATGGAACTGATCCTAAGCCCCATGGTCGACGGGGCGAAGGAGGCGATCGGGTCGATGGGGGACGACACCCCGCTGGCGGTCATCAGCGACAAGCCGCGCCTCATCAGCCAGTTCTTCCGTCAGAACTTCGCGCAGGTGACCAATCCGCCGATTGATTCCCTACGTGAACGCCATGTCATGTCGCTCAAGACCCGCTTCGGCAACCTGGCCAACATCCTGGACGTGCGCGACAGCCGCGAACGGGTGCTGGTGCTGGACAGCCCGGTGCTGACCGGTGCCGATTGGGATCGGTTGCGCACCCATTTCGGTGCCTCGGCCGCTCAGATCGACTGCACCTTCGACGCCGATGGCGGGCCCGAGCGGCTGCGTGCGGCGATCCAGCGAATCCGCAACGAGGCGGAGCAGGCGGTGCGGCAGGGCAAGTCGGAGCTGTTCCTGACCGACGAGGGCGTGGGCGAGACGCGCGTCGCCATCGCGGGGGTGCTCGCGGCGGCGGCGGTCCATACCCACCTGGTCCGCCGCGGTCTGCGCAGCTACGCATCGGTCAACGTCCGATCCGCCGAATGCCTCGACACGCACTATTACGCGGTGCTGATCGGGGTCGGCGCGACCACCGTTAACGCGTACCTGGCCGAAGCCGCCATCGCCGACCGGCATGCGCGCGGCCTGTTCGGCGCGACCGACATCGCCACCTGCCTGGCCAACCATCGCAAGGCGGTGGAGGAAGGGCTGCTCAAGATCATGAGCAAGATGGGCATCGCGGTGATCTCCTCCTATCGCGGCGGCTATAATTTCGAGGCGGTGGGGCTGTCGCGGTCGCTGGTGGCGGACCTGTTCCCCGGCATGCCGGCCAAGATCAGCGGCGAGGGCTATACCTCGCTCCACCTCAACGCGCTGATGCGGCACGAGCAGGCGTGGGACAGCGCGGTCGCGACGCTGCCGGTCGGCGGCTTCTACCGCCAGCGCAGCGGCGGCGAGGCGCACGCCTATTCGGCACAGGCGATGCACCTTCTCCAGACCGCGGTGGCGACCGACAGCTACCAAGCCTATCTGCAGTTCAGCCGATCGGTCGCCGACGCGGCGCCGGTCTATCTGCGCGACCTCCTTCAGTTCAACTTTCCCGCGGAGGGGATTGCCCCCGACCAGGTCGAGGCGATCACCGAGATCCGCAAGCGCTTCGTCACACCCGGCATGTCGCTGGGCGCCCTGTCGCCGGAAGCGCACGAGACGCTGGCCATCGCGATGAACCGGATCGGGGCCAAGGCGGTATCGGGCGAGGGCGGTGAGGACACGGTCCGCTTTCGCCCGTACGACAATGGCGACAACGCCAATTCGACGATCAAGCAGATCGCGTCCGGCCGTTTCGGGGTCACGGCCGAATATCTGAACGCCTGCGAGGAGATCGAGATCAAGGTCGCGCAGGGTGCAAAGCCCGGCGAGGGCGGACAGCTTCCCGGGTTCAAGGTCACTGAGTTCATCGCCAAGTTGCGCCACGCAACTCCGGGCGTGACGCTGATCTCGCCCCCGCCGCACCACGACATCTACTCGATCGAGGATCTGGCCCAGCTCATCTACGACTGCAAGCAGATCAATCCGCGTGCGCGGGTGTGCGTCAAGCTGGTGTCGTCGGCGGGGATCGGCACGGTCGCGGCGGGCGTCGCCAAGGCGCATGCCGACGTGATCCTGGTGTCCGGCCATGTCGGCGGCACGGGCGCGTCGCCCCAGACCTCGATCAAATATGCCGGCACCCCGTGGGAGATGGGATTGTCGGAGGTGAACCAGACGCTGACGCTGAACGGCCTGCGCGGTCGCATCCGCCTGCGCGCGGACGGCGGCCTGAAGACCGGGCGCGACATCGTGGTCGCCGCGATCCTGGGGGCGGAGGAGTTCGGGATCGGGACGCTCAGCCTGGTGGCGATGGGTTGCATCATGGTGCGCCAATGCCATTCCAACACCTGCCCGGTCGGCGTCTGCGTGCAGGACGAGCGGCTGCGGGCCAAGTTCACCGGCACGCCGGAAAAGGTCATAAACCTCATGACCTTCATCGCGGAGGAAGTGCGCGACATCCTCGCCCGGCTGGGCGTGCGCAGCCTGGACGAGGTGATCGGGCGTACCGAGCTGTTGCGGCAGGTGAGCCGCGGTGCCGAACATCTGGACGATCTGGATCTCAATCCCATCCTCGCCAAGGTCGATGCCACCGAGGCGGAGCGGCGGTTCAGCCTGTCGACGTTCCGGAACGAGGTGCCCGACAGCCTGGACGCGCAGATCATCAAGGATGCCGCGCCCGTCTTCGCACGGGGCGAGAAGATGCAACTGACCTACAGCGTACGCAACACGCATCGTGCGGTCGGCACCCGGCTGTCGAGCGAGGTCACCCGCCGGTTCGGGATGGCGAAGCTGGCCGACAATCACGTCACCGTCCGGCTTCGCGGGTCGGCGGGCCAGTCGCTCGGCGCCTTCCTGGCCAAGGGCATCACG
>Ga0325400_1002095_pt1 | contig 17195 bp, 13 predicted proteins | sample PopdelMetagenome_2_FD_205662 | JGI IMG/M metagenome (GOLD analysis project Ga0325400, IMG submission 205662) | Populus deltoides microbial communities from Bellville, Georgia, United States - Xylem-PdKOR-R1 | ecosystem: Host-associated > Plants > Phyllosphere > Stem > Wood/Secondary xylem... | reverse complement strand
TTCTCAACTTCAAGAGAATTAAGCACATTCATTGAACTCTCCTCTCTCTTGTAGGAACATTAACAAAACTCACAAGTATTCATATTAATAAAAACTATGAGAAGGTCATATGGCATGCATAAAATAATAAGTGTTTTTTTTCACCTACTTATGCTGGTTAAGTTTTTCAAACATGATCATTTAAAAGACTTAAGAGGCAAATAATAGTGCATAAAACTTAAAAATAAAAAGTTTGTCCATGTTTGGACAAAATTATATCCGTTCTTAGACACAATCATCCTAACCAGATTGGTCTCCTACCTTTTTCTTCTTTTGCTCAAGTATACATTTCAATGTATTTTTGAGTTTCCAAGAAGTCAAAGCAGCATCACGCACCACCCATAGGTGCACACTTAGACATTTCTATTCACACAAATTCTCTATGTAGAGTAAAAACACCAACCTTTCTAGCAATGGTAGAACAAGAATCACAAATCAATGACAGACACTAATCTCTCCACTAATGGTAATAGTTTTTGTCCACTAACTATAAGGTCGCTTTCCATCATTATTTCACTCACCATAAGAAACTCGTAACTTCATGCACCACGTGCTATCTACAACACCACCTTCCATGCTCCACGAAGTGAGTTGACGTGATCAAGGTCTATAAATACCTCTGGTCACTAGTTAAAATTTAAAGCCAAGCCAAGTAAGTTCAAGCCATTTGAGCTAGCTTATCCAAGGGTTTCACACTAATTCATTTAACAAACACGTACTCCCTGTATATTATTTTCTTCTGCTATATTTACTAGCTTAAACATCATAGGTTTTTTTGTTCTGACACGAGACTTATTTTTGTAGCGACAACCAAGGTCAAAGATAAAGTCTACATTTTAGCTCACACTTCAACCTAAGAAATAAGTATTGAAAGCTTGATACAATCCTAAAATTTCAAAGAATTCATCAAATTGCTTTCTAGAGTTTCATATTTTAGGTTTATGTTTAATATGGTTTAACAATGATATCTTGAGCTAATAGATATAGGAGTAGCAGGTAACAAGCAACAATTTATTGTAGCTAGCCACAAGGGGAGTTTTTATTTTGTTTTTGTATCGAAATGAAAGGACGAGCCACAAGCGAAGTTGGGGTTTTAAATTTGCACTTCGTAGATAATGGCTACATTTTAGCTAGTTGAACTGTTATCATCAGGAAGCTTATATTCACAAATCACAGGGGCTCATGACAATCACCCAGGTGGATGGTTGGAGAGAACAGGCTGGCTGGACCATTGTTTCATAAGTTATGGGTGATGGGCCCTACAAATATTAACTTTCACTTAGAAAAAAAAGAAGAAAAGAGTAACATGTAAAATGAGAGTGATGACGACACCTTTCTCTCTCAATGTGTGGTTCCCATATTACAGTTTGTCATGCCAGAAGCAAACTAGGCATGTCCAAATGAATTCAAACTTCTAGCTTTTGTCCACACCATCTTAAGTTCAATCTCTCATCTTTGTGTGTGTGTGTGTGTGTCTATATATATATATGTATGTCTTCTTGCCACTGACACTTGATTTGTCTGTTTGTAGCACCAAGTAATATTTGTAGAAAAAGACCTAAAACAATAAGCCTAAAACAAAGGGACTCAAAATAGTTGAGTCGAAAAGATATGGGCTCTGAACAAATGAGCCTGGAATACTTTTTTTTAATGTTTCTTGATTGGTGGCAGAATGCCAAAGCAGTCATCTTCATTATCGTCTCTAAGGAAAATGGCAGGAGATGTCGAGTCAGATGAGCTGGATTGGGACAAGACTGTTTTTGGGTCTTGGCTTTGTATAATGTCTTGTACTATTTGGAGGTATTCTTCTTCAGTTCTAGCGGAGGCAAGGAGAGCTGCTGTTTAAGCCTTCCGGGCTAGAAATTTTGATTGAGGATGATAATCAATGATGGGAGCTGTTTGATGTTTTTGTAACCATTCTGTAATAGCTAATTTTGAACTTTTGGATTCGACTGCAAAGGAATCCCATCATTTGATTTTGAATTTGCGGAAAAGTATTGGATGTCTGTTTTACACACACACACACCCATTAAAACTATCATGATTAGCCAATTTATTGTACATTATAATATGAGGTTTGGATTTTAAAAAACTGCAAAATAAAATAAAATAAATAAATATAAATAAAAGAAAAGGAAAGAAAAAGAAGCATTTGATAATCATTCTTTTCTTTTTTAACTAATCATTTGTATACTTGAGATTTACATTTCACCTTGCAAATTAGTTTGTATAAAAAATTAATATAAAATGTTTGTAAAAACTATATTTTATAAAAATCTCTTTAAGTACATTGATAGGATATATCGAAATTCAAATCTAACTAGTGAGATATCTTAGAAGCATGATTATCATTAAAACCAAAAGCGTAAACATTGATATGAGTATTTGAAGATTAGATTATGAAAGTTTCAATGCCATAATAAGAAAGGGTTAAAGAAACTTCCAATAGAAAATGGTTTTGCCTTTTATGCATTTTCTCTGTTTTTTTTTCTCTTTAAATTGAAACCCACCACCTTTTCTTTTGTTTTCACCTTACATTCAGAATTGAAAAACATACAGTAAGGAAACCTTAAATCTAAAAAGGAAAAAAAATGAAAAGTGCAAGAAAAGACGATTCATTTTTTTCTTGAATTTAAGGACACTTTATATAGTATTATTCAGTTTTTTCATAACTATGTTTAATTAATTTAAGTTAATGAGATCTACTAATTCTTATATTTTCTCTCTCTACAAAAACCTTAACACCACCCTTTTTACATCTTTTATTCCTTTAATTTTATCCAATTAATATTTTCATTCCCAATTTTCTTCTCATACCAAATCTAATAATTAGCTAAGTATATGTTAATATTTATCAATCAAAGTATACACCCTATTCATAACAATTCAAAATGTCATTAATTTGTCGAGGGAAACTGAAGAAACATCCCTTCAAATTACTTTTTCAAGACAGTTGTAATGCATGTTCAATGACAGTGAGCAACGGTCTTCTATTAGATGTTTTAAAATTATGCCAACTATGCATTTTAATATTTTTAAATAAGATCGAGTAATTACGATACTGGTGACATTTTAGTTGGTGTGCTTAGAAATTCAAACTTCACCTTAAGTTGTTATGGCTAGCTCTATTTAACGAGTATACATGGCGTTGATCATTACATTATAATCCAATGATTATGAGGCTAGCTAGCTAGCTACCTCTCTCAAGTATTGTTGCTACATGTATATTTGAGACTTATGCAAAAACAACCATGACAGGGCTTGCAATGACATTGTATTCAACGATTTTGCTGCATCATTCATGGTGTCTCTTGCTTGTGTGTTAATTAAATCCTAGAAAGGGACTTCCTATACAAACATTTTGTGTACATTGACAACCAATCGAGCCCATACCTTTATATAGAAATCATATGCTAGATGTATAATGAGTAACAACACTTATGACTAGCTTTATGTTTTTTTTTTCTTTTTACAAATAAACTAGCCAAAATAATCATAAATATATACAAATAACTATTGATGATGTCTTAAAATCTAAAATATGTAAATAAGGGGTTATTTAATATTTGAGATAGTGGTTAATTAATATGTTCAAGTGCTTGAATTTCTTCTTCTTAATCTAAGAAATTCCAAATTTATAATGGAAGCTGAGTACCTACAAAAATAGTCTTAATCGGGGGACTTAAAGACCCTCCAATGATAAAGTCAGTATATTTATGAGAAATGTATTAAATAACTTAAGATAATAAATGACTTAAAAGAGTATTAAATTTAAGGAACAATGATGTTTGTTCTTGAGTTTTTAAGTTGGTTAATGCTCTGAAATCTATTTATCTTTATCTTAAGAGATGAAAAGTTCTGATATTTTACCTGGATGATTTAGAGGGTATTTATACTCCCTGAACCTTGTTGTTTTCAGAGAAGGGATGGACTGAAAAGTCCTCTGCTTTTGGCTACATTAATGGGAGATAAATATCTCTTACATATCATTAATGAGATAGTAAGTATGATGAGTCTCTTAAGAGACACCGTATACACTTATGAGTATAGGCATGTTGGGCCTTTAAAACTTTTATTATAGAGAATCATCCACGATCAAACATATAGCCTTAGACATGGTATGTCCAAGTACTTTGGGTTTGACATGCTTGCCATCCCACGTTACCATGGGTTTGACAGCTTGCCAAGCCCAAACACTTTGCATATGTATGCTCACTAGACCCACGTTACCTTGGGCTTCGTTGATTGCTAAGCTCAAGTACTTTGGGTCTGTATGCTCACAAACCCACATTACCGTGAGTTTGGCTGATTGCTAAGTCCAAATTCCTTGGGTCTGGCATGCTTGGCAGACCCATGTTACCTTGAACTTGGCTGACTACCAAACCCAAGTTTTTGGGTTTGGCAGGTTCGCTAAACCAAAAAGTTAACTTATTAGTTTCCCCCTAAGCGTTTAATGTCTAATCTTTCATTAGAGGCATACGAGATTTTAAGGGAGACAATCGATCTAAAAAGATTTCTAGAGAAAAGAAAAAAGGTTTTTGGGAAGATCACCCGACAATGCATAATAAATATTGCCAGCGTTTGGCCTTCTTAATGGCTATAGATGAGGTGCTATTTGTCTTGCATTCCTATCTTCCCCTCTTATTGTGCTTTTTTAAACCTTTTTTTCCAATATTTTCTGACTTAGAAATTTCCAATATTTTACAAAAAGATGACAATTTAACAACAGATAGGAATTCATTGGCTAAGTAAACCAAATCTTCTTTCCTTGTGCTTTTGTAAAACCCTCTCCAATCTTTTCTTCCTTTTATCATCATAATTTTTAGAAAGGGAAAAGGAAACATATCTCCTGTACATGATTTTATTTTCAAGCCTGAAACTGAAACCACTCATTGCAGATCTCTAGCCATAAGAATTGGCCCTAGATATGAGAGGGATGATGTCTAATCTTCTTCTGCTGGAAGAAAGGATGAGGATGTTCCTAGGAGGTTTCAAATCTGAGAGGACAACCAAGACCTTATAGTTTAGTGAATTGGGACCAAGTATCTTTAGCTAATGCTAGGCAACCAAAAGATTATATGATGGTCGTCCCTAAAGCTGGTGACCGTATCTTTCAGGTCACCAATAAATATGATGGGGGTAATATTATCATTATAATCCCTATAAGTCTATACGAGTTTGGATACTAATTTTATCTACAAGAATTTGTAAAAAATGTTCTAAGTTATTACAACCTCAGTCATGTTCATATTTATCCTAATGGATGAACCATTTTATCCTTATTTTGGAAATTATTGATGATTTTGAATGATAAGGTTTGGCTATTTAGGCACTGTTATACCTTGATCAGTGGCATTGAAAGGGAGCTTTCAATCCCTTGGTTTTTTTTTTTTTCAGTAGGCACTGTTATACCTTGATTAGTAGCATTGAAAGGGAGCTTTCAATCCCTTGGTTTTTTATTTTTTCAGTAGATGAAATGGACCAATGAAGAATACTATGAGAGGAAGGTCTTTTTAGAAAAAAAAAATAGAGGGAGCAGTGAGTAATAGTAAGGTATACTGACTTAGCTAAACCTCAAGATGAGTATAGCCCAATCTAAGGGTTGTACCCATTATTAGAAGACACCTCTAATGAGAGTAAATGAAAAGCCTTTCTTAGGCCTATAAGAGGAGAGAGTTTGCACCCGATTGGACAACCTCTATACTGAATATGACATCAATTGTATGGCTAAAGAGCTATACAACATTTCAAGTAATTATGCTTTCATATGTTTTTTTGATTTCAATACCTTTCATTTCTTGATTGTTTCTTTGTGTAGGGTTTTTACCTATGACCGATAGATATGAATTTAGAGGGTTTATCTTGTTTATACCTAGTCACGTGTCTACGCCATCTCCTAGTGACGACTCTTTTTCTAAAGAAAATCAACCATTGAAGAGAAGATGAAGGGTTAGGTCTTTCATTCAAATGAACATTGAAAAGATTTCCACAGTCCAAGTCCAAGCTGAAGATGTTCCTGAAGACATCCCTATAACTAACCTTCCACTGATGAGGTTTGTTAAGAGGCAATAAGAGGTCTCGCTCTTCCCTATCAGAGGTCACGGGATGTCAACCCCAACCTCAGTCATTCTGGAGGCTGCTTTCCATCGGAAAAGAAGGTGAGTCTCTATCCTTTCGGATTCTGATGTAGATATCATTCCTCCTCTATGTAGTGGTCCTACTCTTACAAGTCCAGTTTATCTATTTCTTGGATCTTCCAGTCAAGCTCCTCCACCCTTTAGGGTGGAGGAAATCTTCTTTAATCTCAAGTTGGATCATGCCCCATTTCGTTTCCCCACTCCAAGTAAGGAAAAAAGAGGGATAATAGAGACTATACTCTAGGGGAGGTCCATACTAGGACTTGGTGGGTTGGACATGATAAAGACATTGGAAAAACTCCTCACCTTTTCTTCTGATGTAGAAGGACTGATCGACCCTAGCTTCCAACACAATCTGGCCATTACTGGACATATAGCTTTTCAGGTAAGATAACAAATTAAATTAATTTAATTTTTTATGCTATTTTGAAAGATAACTTATATTATCTCTTTTGTTGTTTAGACTTTCATGATGTATGCCCACTTCAAGAGTAGGTGGGCTAAAGAGAGAAGGGCTATGAAAGAGGCCATTGAGTAGTATCATGCTAGTAGGTCTGAAGTACATAAACTCAGAGAAGAAAATGCTGCTTAAGATATTGAAATGGACTCTCTTAGAATTGTGTATTCCAGGCTGCATAGAGGGATAAAAGCTTAAACCATATTGACCTCCTGGAGATAGGGATGAATGACTTGGAGAAGGAGGTAGATGAGTTTAAAGGGGCAGGAGAAACCCTAAGAGAAGGGCTGAAGTTAGCTAAAGAGGAGGTTCAAAACTCTCACGCAAGAATGGAAGACTTGAAGAATTCCTCCCAAGATTTTTGGTCTGAATATAGGTAGTCTATGTCTCTAACAAAGACAATAGGGGACAAGCTCTTTTTAGTCATGTCAAACTTGTATTTTTTTAAGCTATCCAGAGGGATACAAGCTGATTTTAACGAGAGTTTCCCAGATGGCCAAGTCCTGGACTTCGCTGATGTTTTCCCAGTTAGAGCTGCCTCAACCAGGAATGGAGTTTATCTGGCTCAAGAACCTGGCCTGGAGATGTGGGTTCCTTTAGTGTTTTTGTTTTTTTTTAATTGCAAATACTAGGGCTTTTCAAGCCTTGAATTTGGCCATAAGGCTCATGCTTTATATTTTGGATTTTAAAATTTATGATACATCACTTGCATATGATACATTACTTATATCATTATTGTATTTATACACGCTAACAAGTTGTGTTAAACGCCTAAACGAGTCCAAAGCCCACTGTTAAAAAAACATAATTCTCCAATACTTAGAAAAATTCTTATAAAAATGTTAACATTTACAAGAAAAGTTTAAACAACCAACATCCAACAAGGGCTATATCAAAATAACCAGCACCTAAAAATCTAAGTTTGGCCATGATGGAGATGAATTCTCTATGTTAGGTAGTAATCTACATGTTGTTGAGACCCACGACGTTAGATAATTGGGGTGTTTGTGATAGTTGAGAGTATTATCTCTATGGAGGTAGTTGAGATTATTATCCTTAGAGAGATCGTTGAACAATCCCTTGAAGATTGCCCTTGGGGAGAACACATACCATCCCTTAAGACTTTGTAAGGGCTACTGCCCTTAGAGAGACCAAGTCCATACCTTGAAGAGGGATGCATATAGCACTGAGAAAACCATATCCATCCCTTAGAGAGTAGTGCATATAACATTAAGGAGACTGAATCCATCATTTGAAGAGTAATGCATATAGAACCGGGAAGACCACATCCATCCATTGAAGATTTCTTATAAGAAGAATGCATACCATCCCTTAGAACTTTGTAAGGGCTACTACCCTTAAGGAGACCAACTCTATCATTTGGAGAGTGGTGCATATATCATTCAGGAGACCACGTCTATCTTTTTAAGATTACTCATGGGGAGAACACATTCCAACCTCTAGGACTTTGTAGGGGCTACTGCCCCGAGGAAGGCCTCATACCAATCCCCTGAAGATTGCCCATGGGGAAAACACATACCGTCCTTTAGGACTTTGAAGGGTATGCACAATGATAAAGAAATGAAAATATACATTTCTATTCATTATGATATATTTTTAGATTGTCTGAATGCCAGTCGTGGGGGAGATCTTTCCTTCCATATCTTACATATGGTAAGTATTGACTTTGATAACTCTTATAACTTTGAAGGGACCATCCCATTTGGAGCTAATTTACCCCTACTCTCTTTATTGCCTGTAACCTTTAGTTTTCTGAGTACATGGTCTCCAAACTTGAATCTTCTATTCTTGACCCAGACATTGTGATATTAAGTAGTTTACCTTTACTCTCTCTATTGTCTATAGCTTCTAGTTTTATGAGTATTAGGTCTCCAAACTAGAATCTTCTATTCATGACCCTAGTGTTGTGATATTGTGTAGTTCTAAGCCTATAAACGTCATTCTTAACTGCAGCTGTCAAACATAATTTTTTTAGGAAATTGAGGTTAGTCCTAAGACCTTGTTCATTGCCTTCTAAGGTATAGTGAACTACTCGGTGGCTTGAATATCCAATTTCAGCTAGGATTATGGCTTCCGTCCCATATATGAGAAGAAATGATGTTTCACAAATTGATTTTTTTGAGTCGTTTTGTAGGCTCATAAAATTTCATTCAACAATTCTACCCACTCTAACTTGGCTTCCTTTATCATTTTTTAAGTTTAATAAACAAAAATTTATTAGTCAACTCAGTTTGACCATTTGTCCGAGAGTGTGATACTAAAGAGAAACAATGATCTATATGAAGCCTCTGCAATGTTCTCTCATTTTATGATTGTCAAGTTGCACTCCATTATCAAAGATCAAAATTTTAGGGAGCCTATAAAACAACATGTTATATTCTCCCAAAAGAAAAAAAAACACGTTGTTGATGGTTATCTCTGTTAGAGCTTCTACTATAACCCACTTGGTAAAGTAATCCACGATTACTAAGACAAACTATCTCTTGCCTGTAGTTTTAGGGAATAGATCTAGAATGTCCATTCCTCATTGCGAAAATAGCCAAGGGGAAGTTATAACTGTCATTTCTATAGATGGTTGTCGAGGAACTGAAACAAATCTCTAACTTTTGTCACACCTTTTTAATAGACTTATGACATCCTATAGTATGGCTGGTCAATAAAATCTTGCCTGTATTGCTTGAGCTGCAAGAGCCCTAAACACTATAAATAAACCATATATGCCTTCATTTATTTCTTGTAAAACATAGGAGCTCCCGTGTGGGGACAATCATTTAAGTAAAGAGGCTAAGGTAGATCCTGTATAAGACATTGTTAATTATGCAATATCCTGATGCTTGTCATGTCAGGCAAATGAATTCATTTATGTTTTAGGGTAAGCTCTCTTGTTTGCAAATAGTCTCTAATAAGTATCCTCCAATCATATATTATTTGGCTGACTACTAAGTCAAAATGTTTTGTATATTGGACTTGGCTGATTGCCAAGTCCAAGTTCTTTAAGTTTGACATATTTGTCAAACCTATTTTATTTAAGTTAATTTTTATTTAAAAAAATCATAACAAAAAATTTAACTCATTAATTATAAATGCTCGAACTTCAAAATAATTGTTGGTAAATGTAATGACTGGCAACTCGAATCATCTTTAGAAACCAGTTTTTTTTTTAACATTGTGATAGCGATTGCTTTTCAAAATGTTTTTTCTCTTGAAAATGCATCAAAATAATATATATTTTAAAAAATTATTTTTTACATTATCATATCAAAATGATTTAAAAATACTAAACAAAGTTAATTTGAAATAAAATTCAATTTTTTATAAAAACATTTTACAACTGCAAAAACAAACAAGACCTTAATCAATTATATAATCTTAATTTTTCCATATAGCATGATAATTAAAGATTTGTTTGATGTAATCTACTTTTTTTTAACTAAAAATAAAAATATAACACTAGATTATTTTGAAATTTTTTATTGAAACAAAAACTCAACACAATTGTTTTTTGGAATCCATTTCATTTGGTTTTGAAATATTTTTACAAATGGTTTTTGGGAGTCATTATTGCTGCTGCACATAAGTAATAATGATGCTTTAATTATTCTTTGACTTTAATGAAATAACAAATAATTTTATTTTTTTTAAATGCCAAAATTATTCTTAGGTAAAATTTTAAGTTTAGTAGTGATACGTTACTATCTTAATATTTGAGATCTAAGATGCGAAGTAGTGTAGATATTTTTTTATATTTTTTATTTTATTTCTTGTTTATAAGTACTAAAACTCACTCTAAAACGAACACAGAAACAAATTTAAATTTAAATTTTATCTTTATCTTTTTAACTAAATATATTATTGTCTTTTCTATAGTTATCTTTTTATATAGGAACACTAACCAAACCCAAAACTTCCTACATTATTGAAACATAACATCAAATCCCTTTAAAAAAAAAAAACAAATACAACCCTACATTTTATTGTGATCTTGTGTCTACAACTTCATTGAGCAATGAAAAGGAATTCAACTTGAAAGATAATGCCAAAGAATTTGATAATAATCTTGATTTTAATGATTATAGAAAAAACCTAAAAATCACATATATTTTCTACAAGAATCCAAAGTGTTTTCTTTTCTTTTCTTAAAAAACTTTTGGTATTCAGACCTTTTTTTATTCTTTTGGAATTGATCCTTTTGTGGCCAAATTGGTAGCAAAATGCTTTTGGTTTTTTTTTTTTTTAAAGAAAAGGCCAAATTGAAAGATAGAGGACCAAAATGGAAAAAAAGGAAAATGGTTGGTAATTTTAAAGTTGGCATAAAATGTTCACTTTGGTTCTCTTCCTTTTAAATTTCTAATTTTTTTTATCTCTTTTGTTTTTTTTAAAAACTTCAATTTGGTTCAAAACTTTATTTTTCTTATTTTTTAGTCCCTGATTTGAGAAAAGAGAGAGAGTGAGATTTGTTGAATTATGGTTGAAGAAAGAAAGTCTTAGTTGACATAAATCTTGTCTATAAAAATAATCGATCTTGGTATTGACGGGTTCCATTCGATGAGGGGAGTTCTATTGAGACTTTTTTTTTTCATTTTTAAATTGCTTGAGAGGGTAGAATTGATATCGAGAAGTTTTTGGGTTTCAGGTTGATATTTTATTTTGGACTATCTTTTAGTTTGAAGTTATAAATGACTTTATTTAGGTTTTTAGAAAGTGTTTTTGAATTAAAAAAATGTATTTATAGGTGTAAAACACCCATGCCCTGAGTTTTCAATGACCCTCTATTATTGAAATCGCGGCATAAAAAATGAGGCGTACCCTGCAATGTTTTCTAAAAGACATGTCATCAGCCCCTAAAAAAATAATGAAGGCCTAGATGCGAGCCTAGACATGCAGATTCGCATGTCTAGTCGCATGTCTAGGCTTTTTATTTTTTATTTTTATTATTATTAAGGCCTGCATGTTTGGGCCTTTTTTTAGGTGCTATGTTTTTATTTTTTAATTTCATACCTCAATGTTGGTTTTTTTAAAACAAAATTGATTTTTTTTTCAATTTCATCCTTCAACATTTGGTTTATTTTTAATTGGTCTTCATGTTTTGTTTTCTTTTGCATTATATGGAGTTATTGTGGTCCCAAATAAATATCCCATCATTTTATTGGTGATTGATTTTACAAACATTTATTTTTGTTATTATTTTTTCTGGTTGTCCAAATCTCCTTTGGATTCCCAAGTCAATCGAGTCACATTAAGTTAACCTTTGCATGTTTTTGGTTTTTTTTACTAGAAAACATGTTCGTAGTATAACTCCAAGCACTTATCATTTTTTTTTGTTTTTTAAAAAATGATCTAGCCACAACTTACCGTGCTCTAAAGATCTAGTATAACTCCAACAACAAAACTAAACAACTAGAAATTAAGATAATGAAATTATTTGTCGATCTTAACTTTCAAACTATTTTGTTCTTAGCAAGGCTCTAGCGAGTTTGCATTGAACCCTGTTATCACAAGACTTTCATGTTTGGGTTCTAAAGAGCTCTCGCAAAATTTTTCTATACCCATTTAGAAGTGTTATCTTGAGTCGTTGGATTTTAAACCAATATTAAGAAGTTTGAGTATGTGTAATTGGGATTCAACCAATACCAAAAGCATATATTGTATTAGGAGAAGGGAGGATATGTTTTTGAGAGAAGGGAAGAGACGTAAAACAAACCCTAGCCACTGTTAAGAGAAGGAAAAAAAAATTAGAGAACAAAAAGAAAAAAAAAAAACCTATCCAAGGTGCCTACAGAAAGAAACCCAAGCCATATGAAAAAAATTCTAGAGAGAAAAAAAGAGTGAGTGAAATAAACTCTAGCCATCGTTGATAGAGAGAGAAAGCGTGCATAAAAAATGAGAGTAAAATTTGAAGAGAAAATGGAGTAAAAATGAAAAAAGAAAAATAAAAGAAAAAAAATTCAAGTCTTCTTTCTTAAAACCGAGGCATTTATGTCGATCAAACGCACACAATATATATATATTTTTTTAATCTTTGTTCTATGGTATTTGGTCCTTCGTACTAACTGGTTAGTCTTAATTTAAACTGAATATTCCAAATCATTTACGTGCATGATGACATCCAATATTCCAAATTAAGTAAAGCATAAATCATTGCTTCACGTAAACCATGGCTTCTTTCCAGTTATGTATGTCTTCAAGTAAAATATATTTTCAAAAGCAGAAACTTCAAATCAATACATAGAGGGATGGAAAAAATCATGGGAAACCACATAATTATATAATATTTGCCTTGCATAACGTGTTGGGATTATTTAAATATTATATTTACAGGAACAATAACAATATATAAATGGACTGGAACAACAGGAGAATATTCAAATATCTAAAAAAACCTAGCTATGTCAGAGATGAGTTGTATAGTTTCTCCTTCTATGACCATATATATATATACCCAATAACATAATACAAGTTGCACCGATTTTATCATGAACCCATGTTTCAGGGTCACTGATTTTCATGAAAAACGTTTATAGATAATTTTAGTGCATGCAAAGCAAAAGCAAATGCTTGTTGGGTATCAAGGATGGAGAAGACCAGTTCAACCACGGCGAGAAGCTCGCGGTGGCAAATGAATGTGAGCCGATGGATTGGCTTTTTAGGTTTGTTTTCTAGAAATAGAATCCTGACGACTTGTTTGCCTAAAGTAAAGCTTGCACGTCGCCTGCGCCATGACAGAAGAAGAAGTCGCGCATCTTCCTCTGCTCAGGCCTAATTGACTGAGTTACTGAGATGTGTCTGAGAGATTTAAAAAAAGAAAAGAGAGGCTACTGATCGAACAGGTAGTGATGTGTTTTTTCCTTACAAATTTCAGCTAACTACTCCAGTGGCAGTTTCTATGCTGGAACTGGACGGTAATAATGCAAGAGGATTTGAAATAAAAGAAAGAAACGTTCCTTTGATTTCCAAATTCAATATTAGCAAACAGGAGTCCATGCATCACATACAAATTACATGACCGCGAGCACTGCGATTGGAAAAGTTTCTTCTTTTTTCTTTCTTTTTTGATATCTAGGATTCCACTTGGCAAGTTGGTTAGTGGTTAGAACCTCTGCCCTGTGTCGTTAACTGTAAACTATAAAGGAGAAGGAGGTTTTATTGTATTTATTTATTGGAATAGTATTTTATTTTTTTCTTTTTAAATCAATGATTTTTTTAGTTTTTTTTAAATATTTTTTTATTGAATTATCACATTCTTATGACATGAATCATGGGTTTTGTTTCTTTCTTTTTTAAATAGATTAACCTGAGTTAACTGAGGTTATTTTTTTTCTTTCTATGAGATTATCTTGGTCTGATAACCTGGGTCGCAATTGAGAATAATTAGGAGGTTTGATTTATTGGTTAGTCAACCTTTTCTATATATATATGTGTAGGGCAATATACAATAGTAATGGTGGAGATTATAACATAGGAATATGCCTATAATATTTTCTATATAGATACATTTTATAACAGGCACGAGTTTATCGGACTGACTCGAATCTTTTTTATGTTCTTTTTTTAATTAATTTTTTTTATAATCAATTTTCTTTTCATGGGGTTATCTTGGTCCTATGACCCGGGTCACGTATTATGGTTAATTCTGGTCGCTTTTTTTTTTAATTTTATGCTTCAAAATTTATTTGATTGAGAATTAGACTTCATAATTTATTTTGATTTATTTTCTATTGAGTTATCATAATCTCATAACTAAAGTCATGGATTTGACATGAAAACCCGGGTTAACCCAAGTCAATGTAATATATTATTATCTTAATATTAAAATAAATGTTATCTTAAATCTTTTTTAGTAAAACTATATTTTTAATGGATTTGCTTTTGAACTCACATATTCAACTGAGTTATATCGAATCAATTATCGGATAATTTAAATTTTTTTCTGTTAAAAAAAACATTAACAGTATCCGAATATTTCCTTTATATTCAAGAAAAATATAATCCAAGCCCCGTAACATATCACAAATAAATTACTTAGTAGTATTCTATTTCTCCACTGTATTCCATTTGGTCATATACAATGTTAAATGATTGCTCAAATTGAGTAAGATCAGCATGAATAGCGCACTAGCTTCACTAATAGGAACATTCCTCCCTTAATGCATGGGAAGGTTGTGGGCTGATCATTTCCTCAAAACGGAGTGAACCTAAATTCATATTTAAAAAACAAAAAAAAATTGGTTAAGATCAACAAGTATGTACCATCGTTCCTTTTGCCCTTATATAGTGAAGAGTCTGAGGAATTAATTACAGCAATCGTATTCTACTACACTAAGCAACTGTTAGATTATGGAAGATATTATCCATGTAGTAACTATACGAGGTCAGTTTAATTTTCTGAAGATTACTCAAAATTAATTCAATCACTTTAAATTATAATCTTTAAATCTACAAAACAAAACCCCATCTCTCTCTCTCTCTCCCCCTCTCTTCATCTCTCTCTCTCTCTCTCAAAAAAGAAAGAAAGAAAGAAAGAAGAAGAAGAAGAAGAAGCAAGTACGTACTTGCAGACCACAAACTCCAACATGCACGCCATTGGTAATTATTAAAAGAGATGGGAGATGGGCGTAGAAAGTAGGGAAATTTAATTTATTCTCCGCAGCTAAATTTCAAGATGGAGTTTTTGTAACGGGCAAACTATACAGATTAATGCATCACGAGGGGTATCTGTGAGTTGTATACAACCCATCACACTAATTTTTGTGCATGCGTATTATATAATTGTAGAATTCAAACAAGCATTAGGGAGTATTCCGCGCTTAACCTCCCTAAATTCTTGGTTAAATGGCTACCTCCCTAAATTAGTGGCTATATTTAATTATAAATAAATGACCACCTCAGGGTCATAAGAGCACATATAAATGCATGCGTTCCATATTTGCTTTCTTTCTTAAGAGTCACCATTTCTCCCCCTGCTCTTTGCAGGGAAGAGCCCTAGAGATTGGCAGTTACTTTTCGCTTCCTCTAATTAATTAATGGAACATAAATCAGACGCCGTCATTGATATTGTCAGTGCTGTCAACAACCATCGAGATGGCGTCCCAAAGACCAAGAAGAAAAAGCGACGCAGTGCAATGCACATCCTTAGGGTGGCCATGTACATGCTGTCTCTAAGATCTGGCAAATCAAAATCTGTCCAGACAGATGTTGCCTCAAAGTGGAAGAAGTACTTGTCTTTCATGCGTCCTTTGCACGTTCACAGCAACCCACAACGCATCGAGGCCACACCGGCACCTGCAACATCCACGGCGGTTGATGAAGAATCAAAAGTTACACCTCCGGCGGCTACCGTGGATGTTGTTGAGCAATATTTAGAGGTGTTTACCCCATCTTATTCACCAGCCCCAAAAAGCATTGCGTCATCCTCGTCGGGCCAAACTAGCCAATACGCATCGGCGCAAAATCTTCTAGATCTTCTAATTGATATGAGTGATGAAGATGAGGATGGGGATGAGGATAGTTATTATGATGATAAATATGGGGACGAAACGATAGACATGAAGGCTGAGCAGTTCATTGCTAAATTTTATGACCAAATGAAGCTTCAACACAAGAGTTACTGAGGTCATTAAACTGAAACTACAATTTGTTGGCTTCCATGTATGCTCGTTTCAACTCAGATTCTCAGGTAAAGGGCGAAACAACTGGGTTGTTTAATATTTGAAAACCATTATCTGGTTTTTATGATTTTTACTTTAGTGTTTTTGTATTTTAGATTTTTATTCAATGAAGACAAACAATATTTGTCATGTGTCCTTTTTTTTTTTTTTTACATTTTATTATTTTTTCCGTTTTCCTGTAATTTGGGTATCAGTTAATTATGAATTGGAAGAAGAGGGGATATGTAACTGTTGAAATTTTGTTTGAAGCTTAGGCAAGGATCCAGACTTTTCTTTAATGAATAAACATAGTTTTGTTCTAGAGATTCAAATTACTCAAGAACATGATTTCTTGTCTTACACACACGCGTCTTGTTCAATATTCGTTTTATTCTTTTTTGGGCGTGAAACATCAGAGTTTGATACTGAAAACTTATGCTCACAAGAAGGTTTATGCCCGCGATATCAGATCATAGAGCTAAAAGCTTAAAAATGCATACGGCAGCTCCAGAGTTTTCTTAAACCATGTTATTTCAACAATCTTGAAAAACAATATCATTCGGTAAACCTTCTAGGTAAAATAACTAAATAGAAAGAAGATCAAGAAGAAATGTGATTACTCTGGAATCTTGGAAATATGGATTAGGCACCTAGGTTCCTTAATTGGCCCAGATTACTCTGGCGAGAACTAGAGAAAAATTGTCAGTTCTTTCGCACCCTGAGCGAGGGCGTTCTTGGTGTATATGTTAAGGCTCTAAAACCATAAAAATCAGCGAATACTTTGATGGTTGAACTCCTGGTTTACAAAATTCACTCTAGGTAAAATAAATAAATAGAAAGAAGATCAAGAAGAAATGTGATTTTCCGATCAGAATTGGTTTACAAAATTCACTCTAG
>Ga0325400_1002094_pt1 | contig 17196 bp, 10 predicted proteins | sample PopdelMetagenome_2_FD_205662 | JGI IMG/M metagenome (GOLD analysis project Ga0325400, IMG submission 205662) | Populus deltoides microbial communities from Bellville, Georgia, United States - Xylem-PdKOR-R1 | ecosystem: Host-associated > Plants > Phyllosphere > Stem > Wood/Secondary xylem... | reverse complement strand
ATGGTGCCGCCCGCGGCGTTGCTCACGACCGCATTGTAGGCGACGCCGTCGACCGTGACGGTGCCCGTGTTCTCCGACAGGATGCCGTAACCCTGGTCGGCGGTGTCTGTGCCGCCCCCGATCACGCCGCCGTTGGTGACGGAGAAGGCGCCGTCGAACCGCGCATAGACCCCGGACAGCCGCTCGGCGGAGATCGTCGCGCCGGCGGCGTTGGCCACCGTCCAGTTTCCGTCGAGGACCTGCAGGCCGTAGGCTTCCGCGCCGAGCCCGCGGATGAGGCCGCCGCTGGTGTTGGTCACCGTACCGGTGCCGGCACCCAGGTCGGTGCCGCTGAACAGGTTGCCGACCAGGGTGCCGGCGTTGGTCAGGCTGCCCCCGCCGGTGAGCGAGATCGCGACCCAGCCGCCGCGGATGAGCCCGCCGGCATTGTTGGTGAGGTCGCCGCCCCCCTCGACCACCACGCCATAGCTGCGCACGGTGGAATCGGGGGTTCCCGTCCGCGTCCCGTCGATCGTGCCGCTGTTGACCAGCGTCAGTCCGCCGGTGCCGGTCACGCCGGCGCTGTTGCCGCCCGTGTCGATGCCCGGGCCCTGGATCAGTCCCGCATTGTTGACGGTGTACGCGACGTTGCCGCCGATCCCCGAGACCCCGATGCCGCTCGTCACGGTGGAGACCACGCTGCCGCCGGTCCCGACCGACACGACCGCGCCCGTCCCGGTGACGCTGATGGCGTTGCCCGTGGTCGCGCCCGCACCCGCGCTGCGGGTGCGCGCGCCGTTCACGATCACCTGCGACCCGTCGCCCGACAGCAGCATGCTGTTGGTGGTGATCGCACCGCCCAGCGTCAGCGGCCCGGTGCCGGTGACCTCGAGGCTTCCCGCCCCGGAGATGTCGCCGTTGAACGTCCCCGCGCTCGGCTGGACGAAGCGCAGCCTGGCGCCGCTCGCGACGCTCGCCGCGCCGGTGCCGATCCCGGAGGCGCCGGTCTCCAGGATCCCGCGCGAAACCGTGGTGCCGCCGGTATAGGTGTTCGCCGCCGTCAGCGTCAGCCTGCCCGCGCCCGCCTTGACGAAGCTGCCGCCGTCGCCGCTGACGACGCCCGAAAGGGTGCCGTCCGCGGCGTTGTTGGCGGTGAGCTGCCGGTCGCCCAGCACCACCGCGCCGGTGCCGGTAAGCTGGTTGACGCTGGTGCCGGCGGTCGTCAGCCCCGCGATCGAGAAGGTGGCGTCGTTGGTGACGCTCGCCGAGTTCGCGATCGAGCCGGTGCCCGCCAGCGCCAGCGTGCCGCCCGAGATGGTGGTGGCGCCGGTATAGGTGTTGGTGCCGCTCAGCGTCTGGGTGCCGGTGCCCTGCTTGGTCAGCTGGAGAATGCGGGCGCCGCCGCCCGCGACCGGGCTGTTGCGGATCACGCCCGAAAAGATGCCCGATCCGTTGTCGACGCCGATCGTGGTGGAGCCGCGACCGTCGAAGCCGCCCTGAAGGATGCCGCCGCCGTTCAGCGCATCGACGAGGATGGCGCCCTCCACCCCGTCGAACGTCGCGCCGGTTGCGATCTCCAGGTCGCCGCGGTTGCCGGTGAAGAAGCCCTGGCCCGTCGAGCTGCCGTTCACCGTGCCGGTGGCGACGCGGATGGTGCCGCCCGATGCCAGCGCGATGACGGTGTTGCCATTGCCGCCGTTGCCGAACGCCGTCACCGATCCGGCATTGCCGTCGAACAGCAGCGTGCCGGCTCCCGAATAGGTGCCGCCTTCGACAGCCAGCAAGCCGCCGGTCTGGTTGTTGAAGCGCAGCGTCGCGCCGGCGTTGACCAGCACCCCGCCGGTGCCGATCGCGCTGGCGGTGTTGAACTGCTCCACCGTGCCGGACGCGATCGTGGTCAGCCCGGCATAGTTGTTGCCGCCGTTGGTCAGGATCGCGGTGCCGGTGCCGTCGAAGACCAGCGGCTGCGCGGTCGCGCCGGGCTGGCTGATGAGGCCGGTCAGCGTCGCGGTGTTGCCGGCGGTGACGCGCAGGCGGGTGGGGTCGGTGGCCGGGTCTGCCGAGGCTAGGTCGATGGCGTTGGCGTAGGTGCCGGTGGCATTGTAGACGACCGTCGGATTGGACGTGGTGATCCGGCCCGTGCCGAACGCACCGGCGCTGTCGGCGCGGATGATCGCGCCGTTGACGGTGATCGCGGCGGCAAGGTTGCTGGTGTTGGCGAACACCAGGATGCCGTTGGCGGCGTTGCCGCCGGTGCCGCTGCCGGCGACGATCTGGGTCAGCCCGGCCCCCGCGGCGTTGCCGGTGAGTGTCCAGGTGCCCGCATCCTGCTTGGTCAGCGTGCCGAGCCCCGCCGACCCGGTCAGCGAGAAGCTGCCCGCGCCGCCGGTGGCGGCGGTGCCCGCGCCGGTGCCGCGCAGCGACACGCTGTTGGTGCCGGTGCCGAGATTGACCGCTCCCACCGTGGCGGCATTGCTGTAGCCCGTGTTCTGGAGCGTGATGCCGGTCGCCGCGTCCACCACCGCACCCGCACCGCTGCCGCGGCCGGCGTAGAGGACGAGCTGGTCGTTGCCGCTGCCCAGACTGATCGCGCCGGTGCTCGACCCCGCCTGCAGGGCCAGCGTCGACCCGGCGGTGGAGCTACCCACGATCGATCCCGTGGTCGTGCCGTAGTTGGTGAAGTCCAGGCTGGCGGTGTTGGCGAAGGTGATCGCGCTGGTCGCGCCCGTCAGCGTGCCGGCAGCCGCGTTCACCACGGTGGAGGTGCCCGAATTGCGTACGTTCACGGCCTCGTCGCCGGCGATCGTGCCGGCATTGGTGACGCGCGAGCCCCCGGCGTTCAGCGACACGCCCCACGCGCCGGTGATCGCGTTGGTGACCGCGATGGTGCCGGTGTTGACCACGGTCAGCGCGCCGGCTGAATCCGAGGCGATGATGCCGTTACCCTGGCCCGCGCCCAGGATCGTGCCGGCGTTGGTGACGGTGGACGTGCCGCCGCGGATGTAGATGCCGGACGGGGCGTTGGTCGATCCCGCTGCACCCGAGGTGCCGCCGGCGATCAGGCCGCCGGCCGCGTTGGTGACGGTACCGCCCAGCAGCAGCTCCATGCCCTGGCCGGTGCCGGCGCGGGTCGCGGTGCCGTTGGCGAAGGTGCCGGCGATGATCGTGCCGCTGTTGTTGACCGTCGCTGCCGCGATGCTGGCGTAGACGCCCAAGGCCCCCCCGACCACCGTGCCGCCGGCATTGTTGGTCAGCGTCGTCGCGCCGCCCCCCAGGAAGACGCCCTGCCCGGCGGTGCCGGTCGCCTCGATCAGCCCGCTGTTGGCGATCGAGCCGGTCCCAGTGCCGGCGGCGGAGACGCCGCGCTGGGTGGCGGCGATGATGCCGCCCGCCTGGTTGGTGATCGTGCCGCCGACATAGGCGATGCCGTAACCGAAGCCCGTGCTGGTGCCACCTCGGATCTCGCCGCTATTGGTGACGCTGCTTCCGGCCGTGGTGATGGCGATGCCGCTGGCGCTGGCAGCCTGGATCAGCCCGCCGGTCAGCGCGCCGTTGCCGTCGCGGGTGCCGGTGTTGGTGATCGTGGCAACGCCGAGCACGGTGACGCCGTCGCTGTTGCCGGTGCTGGTCGTGGTGATGCGGCCGGCGTTGGTCAGCGAGAGGTTGCCGTTCGAATAAACGCCCGCGCCCAGCGCGTTGGCGGCGGTGCCGGTGTGCCGGATGGTGCCGCCGAGATCGTTGGTGAGCGTGCCGCCATTGTCGAAGCGCACCGGGTTGGTCGCGGCCGACTGGATCACGCCGCCGTTCTGGTTGGTGATCTGGGTGCCGGTCCCGTTGGCCTGGATGCCGTAACCGAACGACGTGCTGCTGCCACCGGTGACGGTGCCGCTGTTGGTGATCCGCGAGTTGGCGCCGGCCAGCACCGCCACGAAGTTCGTTGTCGACACGGTGCCGCTGTTGTTCAGCGTCAACGCGGTGCCGCCGTTCTGGATCGTGTTGCCGCTGGTGCCGTCGATCGTGCCGGCATTGTTGATCGTGAAGGCGCCGTTGGCGTTGCCGACGGTGACGTTGGCGGTCGAGCGGATGAGGCTGCCCGCCCGGACGTTGAGGGTCGTGCCGGCGGTCGGCGCGACCACCGTATCGGTGGTGACGAGGCTGGCGGTGGTGGTCGCGTCGACCCCGAACGACAGCGTGCCCGCCTGGAGCTGCCAGCCGGCGCCGTTCGTCCGGGTGCCGGTGAGGTTCAGGCCGCCTTCCGCGAGCGCGTGGCTCTCGAAGTTGGTGAGGTTCGCCTGCTCGATGTTGATGGTGCGCGATCCCACGCGCACGGTGAAGCTGTCGGTGCCCGCGCCGCCGTCGAACAGGTTGTCGTAATAGCCGCGGGTCGTGTCCACTTTCGCCGTGGAGACGAGGTTGCGGCTCGAATAGACCACGCTGTCGTCGCCGTCGCCGAGCGAGACGTTGCCGCGGAAGGTGGCCGCGCCGCCGATCGTGACGTTGTCGATCCCGGCGTCGGCGAGCGAGGTGTAGTTGCCGGTCATGCTGGAGTTCAGCGTGGCGGTGCGGGTGCCGGTGCCCTCCACCTCGATGTTGCCGAACAGCGTCGATGCCATGTTGATCGCCGTGGCGACGTCGCTGTCGACATGGATGCGGCCGTAGATGAGGCCGTTGTTGGTGATGCTGTTGGTGGTGCCTGCCGCACCGCCCAGCATGTCGATCGCCGTTCCGCCGGAGGCGTTGATGACCGAATAGTCGCTTCCACCCGGGGTCGATGCGCCGGCGCCGGTGTAGGTGCCGCCGTTCTGGAACGACACGCCGATCGCGCCGATAAACTCGCCCAGGTTGTTCACCGTCGCGCGGTCGGCATTGTAGATGACGGTGGGGCCGTAGACGGTGCCGTTGCGCTCGATGGTGGTGGTGAAGCCGGCCGACCGGATGTCCACCCCGCGGATGCCGCCTGTGGAAGCGGCGAACACCGTACCGCCGATCGTCACGGTGTTGCCGCTGGTGGCGGCGCTGGACGCGACGATGCCGGTGGACGCGTCGATGTCCGCGTTGACGGTGATGTTGACGGTGCCCGTTCCGGCGTTGGTCGCGGAGATGCCGGTGGCGAAGCGGTTGTTGCCGCCGATGTCGGCACCGACGGTGATTGCGATGTTGCCGGCCGCGCCACTGCCGATCGCGGCCTGGATGCCGGTGCCGCTGGCTGCCGTCACGCTGTCGATCCTGCCGCCGCCGCTGGTGGTGATGGCGACGCCGGCGGAGCCGTTCGCGATGATCCCGGTCGGGGCGGTGATCGCCGACTGCGATCCGATCGTCACCGTGCCCGATCCGGTGGCGTCGATGCCCACGGCGGTGGCATCGATCGAACCGCCCGTGGTCGAGATCGAGACCCCGCCGGTGTTCGAGCCCACCGCCTGGATGCCACGCGCGAAGCCGGTGAGGGTGGGCGCCTTCAGCGACATGTTGATGCCGTTGGCCGCCGCGTACATCCCCGCCACGGCGGTGCCGTTGGCGGTGACGTTGCGCAGCGCGCTCACGTCGCCGAAATCGACGATGTTGACGAAGCCGGCGGCGGTGAAATAGCCGCCATAGCTGCCGGTCAGGTCGGTGACCGAGGCGGTGTCCGCCTGGCCGATCGCCCAGGTGAGATTGGCGGTGTCGGCGTTCATGCGCAGGGCTGCGCCGCCCGACACGGTGGTGGTCAGGGCGTTGGTGCCGGTGGTGGAGAGCACCGCGCTCTGGCCGAAGGCGGCCTGTTGGTCGAGCGCGTTCGCGGTCGGGGTGCCCGCGGTGTTGATGCTGGTCACGTCCGAGACGGTGATGGCGCCGTTGTCGGTGTCGGTGACCTGGATGCCGCCATCGTTGGCGCGCTGGTCGTTGATGGTCCCTGCGCCGGTGATCGTGCCGCCCTGTGCCTGAACGGGCGTCGGCGACAGCGTCACCCCGACGATCGCGGTGGTGCCCAGCAGCGCGCCGCGGAGCAGCTGCTCGCGCGCCAGGGTCGAGACGCGCGCCATCGCGCCCTTGCGGACGACCATCGACCGATTAACCATGATGCAAAACGCCCCCGTATCGTTGTCCGGCATTTGCTGCGCTGTCGGTGAGCGGTCAATTCGCGTTTCCTTAGAAAAACCGCGTTCACCCTCCGCAAGGCCGGACCGGACGCTATGACGCCGCGAAAACAGGGGTCGTTGCGGTCATGGCAGGGTTAATCAGGAGCGGCAGTCATGTGCCGGGTGTGTCGCCCGACGCCTTCAGGCTGCCCAGGGGTACGGCGTTGCGGTACGAGCGGCCGGCACCGCCGCTCGCGGCGCTGTTGCCGAGCTATGCGGTGCTCGACTCCGACAACGCGCTGGTCGATCACAAGGTCAACTGGATGCTGCCCAGCTGGGCGCAGATCTGGATCCGGCTGACCGCCGGGCCGATCACCGTCAACATCGGCAACCGCCGCTACGACCCGTTGCAGGCGGCGGTCATGTACGGGGTCACCAGCCGGGCGATGCCGGTCACCGCGCAGGGCGGGACCACCGTCGCGGTCGACGTCAGCCCGCTCGGCTGGGCGCGGTTCGTGTCGACGCCCGCCGACGAGCATCGGGACCAGATCGCACCGCTCGACCGGCTGCTGCCGCGCGACCTCGTCCACGACCTGGTCGCCGCGCTCCACGCCAGCGACCGCGATCTCGGGGTGAAGGCCGCGATCGACGCGGTGTTCGCCCGCCACCTGCCCGCGCCGCACCCCGCCGAGCCCGCCATCGAGCGGATCATGGCCGCGCTGACCGCCCCCGACGTGCAGGACATCGGTGCCGCCGCCGCCCATGCCGCGATCAACCAGGTCACGCTGCAGCGCACGTGCCGGCGTTACTTCGGGTTCAGCCCCAAGCTGCTGATGATGCGCACGCGGTTCCTGCGGGTGATCGCCGCGATGTTGATCAGCGACGATCCGGTGGACCATTCGCTGGTCCCGCCCGGCTATCACAACGTGCCCCATTTCCTGCGCGACGCCAACCGGTTCCTGGGCATGACGCCGCGGCGTTTCATCGCCATGGACATGCCGTACCTGCGCGCGGCGCTGCGCGCCCGCCGGCTGGTGATGGCGACGCCCACCCCCTCGCTCGACGGCTGGCCGATCGGCTGAAAGGGACCCGGCGGCCGGGTGCTTCGTTCAGCGGGCATGATCGGCGTCCTCGATTGCTCCACCGACCCGCGCACCGCCGCCGCCGCCGCGTTCGAGGCGGCGTCCGCCGGGTTCGACCGAACGCGGCCGGTGGCGGTGCTGGGCCATTTCGACGCCGACGGCATGGCGGCGGTCGCGATCGTGGTGCGCGCGCTCGCCGACGACGGATGGCGGGCCGTGCCGTTGCTGGTCGGCAAGGCGGAGACGCCGTGGGACGCGGCCGTGCGCGGGCGGCTGGCGGCGCTCGATCCCGGTGGTCTCGTCGTCGCCGACCTCGGCACCCGTGAGGAACCGGTGCTGCCGGGCTGTCCCACGGTGGTGATCGACCATCACCTGCCGACCGGCACGCCGGCGGGGGCCGTCACCATCAGCGGCAACGGCCTGGACCCGGAACCCACCACCGCGCTCCTCGCCTGGTGGGCGACCGGCGGGCGGGAGCCGCTGCTGTGGCTCGCCGCGCTGGGACTGATCGGCGACATGGCCGAGGACAAGGGCTTTGCCGAGATGGCGGCGGCGCAGGCGGGCTTCGGCAAGACCGCGCTGCGCGACGCCACGGCCCTGGTCAACGCACCCCGGCGCACCGCCGCCGCGGACGCCGGACCCGCGCTCAGGCTGTTGCTGGCGGGCGAGGGCCCCAAGGCGATCACCAGGGGCGAGGGCGACGACGCCCGCGCGCTGGTCGCCGCCAAGGCGGAGGTGCGCGAGGCGGTGGAGGCGGCACGCCGCGTCGCGCCGCGGGTGGTGGGGGACGTCGCCATGATCCGCTTCCATTCGGGCTGCCAGATCCACCCGCTGATCGCGCAGCAATGGCGCGGGCGGCTCAAGGACAAGATCGTGCTCGCGGCGAACACCGGCTACCGGCCGGGCTGGGTGCATTTCGCGACCCGGTCGGCGACCGGCCGCAACCTGGTCGAGTTCCTGGCGCAGCACCGCCCGGACGGTGCCGACGGCCGCTACGGCAACGGCCACGCGCAGGCAACCGGCGGCGCGCTGCCGATCCCCCTGTGGAACGCGTTCGTCACCGACCTCGGCTTTCCCGAACAGCAGGTAGCAGCATGACCGATCCCTCCCGGCCCCTCCGTCTCGGCTTTCCCGTCAAGGTGATGGGGCGGCCCGACCTGAAAAGCCAGGACACCCGCCGCTGGCAGAAGGACCCGCACCTCAAATGCTCGCTGGAGCATCTCGACAAGGTGCTGGACTATCTCCACGCCAAGGACCTCGACATGTACCGGCTGTCGTCGGACATCGCGCCCTACGCGACCCACCCCGACATGCCGCAATTCCACAACATGGTCGCCGAGAGCGACGCGGAGCTGCGCGCGTTCGGCAGGAAGGCGCGCGACTACGACATCCGCCTGTCGTTCCATCCGTCCCAGTACGTCCTCCTCAACGCGCCCAATCCGGAGCTGACCCGCAAGAGTATCTGGGACCTGTCGAGCCAGGCGGAGATGCTCGACCGGATGGAGCTGGACGACGAGGCGGTGATGATCACCCATGTCGGCGGCGTCTACGACGACCACGAGGCGAGCCGCGCGCGCTGGATAGAGGGGTGGGAGCAATGCCCCGAGCACGTGAAGCGGCGGCTGGTGCTGGAGAATGACGACATCCGCTTCTCGGCGGCCGACGTGCTGTGGATCCACGAGCGCACCGGCGTGCGCTGCGTCTTCGACTACCAGCACATGTGGTGCCTGAACCCCGAGCGGCTGGACATGCGCGACGTGCTGGAGCGGTTCCTCAAGACCTGGCCCGAAGGGGTGCGGCCGAAGATGCACTTCTCGTCGCCCCGCACCGAGATGCGCGAGATCAAGCAGAAGATCACCCCCAAGCAGCGCGCCGCCGCCAAGGCGGGCACGGCGAAGGCAAAGAAGGGCGAGGTGCTGAAGGCCCCCGTGAAGGCGACCGCGCGGATCAAGACGGTGCTGCGCCCGCCGATCTGGACCGGCCACGCCGACTTCACCAACCCGTTCGAATTCGCGACCTTCATGCGGATGGCCGAGGGACTGGTGTTCGACGTGATGATGGAGGGCAAGTCCAAGGACCTGTCGCTGCTCCGCCTCCGCCCCGACCTGCTGCGGTTCGCGCCCGACGTGGCGGCGCGGTTCGGGATCACCGCCGACGATGCCGAGGCGCTCGCCGCCGACGAGGCGCGGCTCGACCAGGGAGTCGATGCGGAGGAGGATGCCGACGTCGACGAGGGGCTGATGGCGGCGGAGTAGGGGCTGCTCCCCGGCGCTGTCCTACAGCGCCGGGAGTCGTTACTTGAACGCACGGCACGGCGCCTGAGAAGATCGCATGGGTGCCTGAACGGAAACCATCGATGCCGACGATCGCGCGTTCAGGGGTCAATCGGGTCAACCGACCGGCGTGCGGGGGCAGGGGAGGACGGATATGCCGCACTTCGGCGACTATCAGAACCAGATCTATTTCGGCGGCCTCTCCGGCATCGTCCCGCCCTATCCCGCCGACTTCGCGACGCTCGAACGTCGTGCCGCCGCCGCGATGCCGCGGTCGGTCCTCGACTATGTCCAGGGCGGATGCGGGGACGAGACGACGCAGGACGCCAACGCCGCTGCCTTCGGCCACTGGGGCATGGTGCCGCGGATGATGGTCGACGCCTCGGCGCGCGACCTGTCGGTGGACCTGTTCGGGATGCGCTGGCCCTCGCCCTTGTTCATGGCGCCGATCGGCGTGACCGGCATCGCGACCCAGGACGGCCATGGCGACCTCGCCGCCGCCCGCGCCGCGGCGGCGACCGGCGTGCCGCTGTGCGCGTCGACGCTGTCGAACGATCCGGTCGAGGACGTGTCCGCGGCGATGGGCGACACCCCCGGCCTGTTCCAGCTCTACACCCCCCGCGATCCGGATGTCGCCGCCAGCCTCGTCGCGCGGGCGGAGGCGGCGGGGGCTAAGGCGATCGTGGTGACGCTCGACACCTGGGTGACCGGCTGGCGACCCCGCGACCTCAACACCGCCAGCTTCCCGCAGCTGCGCGGACACGTGCTGGCCAACTACCTCACCGATCCCGCCTTCCGCAAACTGCTCGCCAGGCCGCCGGAGGAGGACCCCGCCGCCGCGATCCGGACGTGGGCGGCGACCTTCGGGCGGGTGCTGACCTGGGCGGACATGCCGTGGCTGCGGTCGCTCACCGACCTGCCGATCGTCCTCAAGGGCATCTGCCATCCCGACGACGCCCGCCGCGCGGTGGATGAGGGCGCCGACGGGGTCTATTGCTCCAACCATGGCGGGCGGCAGGCGAACGGCGGCATCGCCGCGATCGACTGCCTGCCGGCGGTGGTGGAGGCGGTGGCGGGCAGGGTGCCGGTGCTGTTCGACAGCGGCGTGCGTTCGGGAACGGACGTGGTCAAGGCGGTGGCGATCGGCGCGACCGCGGTTGGGGTCGGCCGGCCCTACGTCTACGGCCTCGCGCTGGGCGGGGCGGACGGCTGCGCCCACGTGCTGCGCTGCATCCTCGCCGAGGCGGACCTGATGATGGCGGTCAACGGCTGGCCGACGCTGGCGGCGGTGCGCGAGGCGGGAGCGGTACGCAGCTGACGCAATCCTCGCCGTACGGACCGTTCGGCCCGAGCGAAGTCGAGGCACCATGCGCAGCGCGTGGCCTTCGACTCCGCTCGGGCGAACGGGGTCCTGGTAGTTCGCTGGGGGACTGCGACTGCCTCAGCGATACGCCTTGGGCAGCGCGTCCTCCTGCGGTTGCAGATAGCGGTCGCGCAGGCGGGTCTGGCGGGATCCCATCGGCTGGGCGCGGCCGTCGATGAACACCTGGGTCGGCGCCGAGGACAGTTCCAGCGGGTCGCCGTCCCAGATCACCACGTCGGCGCGGCGGCCGGGGCGGAGCGATCCGATCTCGGCGTCCATCCCGATCGCCCCGGCGGGGCCGGCGGCGACGGTGCGGAACGCCTCGCCCCAGCTGAGCCCGGTGTGACCCGGCACCTTGGCGATCCCGACCAGGTTGCCCGCGAACTGGGCAAGGACGTGCTCGCCCGGCGCGTCGTTGGCCCCGACCGTGGAGATGCCGACCTCCACGCCCGCGGCACGCAGGCGGCCGACGTTGCTCTCGGTGGCGGCGAGCTGCTCGAAGCTCGCGGGCAGGTCGGCGAGCGCGGCGGCGATCACCGGCACGCGGGCGGCGGCGATCTCGCGCGCGACCATCCACCCCTCGGTCGCGCCGAGCAGCACCAGCTTCAAGCCGGGATAGGTGGCGACGAGGCCGAGGACGCTGCGGATGTCGCTGGCGCGCTCGGCATGGACGAGGAGGCGGGTGCGGCCGTCCAGCACGTCGAGCAGCGCCTGGGCGTCCGCCCGCTTGAGCAGCGAATCGCGTCCGCGGCCATCGAAGGCCGCGGGGGTGCGGCGGTAATCCTGCGCCTGGGCGAGGAGATCGCGGAGCATCGCGTAGGCGGCGGGGCGGCTGCCGCCCGCGAGCCGGCCGCCCTCCTCGCCGAGTTCGACATATTGGAACGCGCGGGCGCGGGTGATCGGGTCGGCGTCCGCGCCAAGGTCGATCACCGCGCCCTGGCCGGCGAAGATCGACCCGTTGGCGCGCGGGGACACGATCGCGCGGGTGATGCCGCCCAGCCGCTCGTTGGCGATCGCGATCGAGGCCGGGTTGATCGCCGGGGCGATGTCGATCCCGGCGGCGAACGGCGAGCTGCCGGCCGACGCATCGTTGCTCTCGCCGACGCCCGCGGCGTCGACCAGTCCCATGTCGGTGAAGCCCGCGACCATGCCCGCCGCGACCCACTTGCCCGCGGCGTCGATCAGCGTCGCCCCCGCCGGTACCGGGACCCCCGCGCCGGCGGCGACGATGCGGCCGTCCCGGAACACCACCGTGCCGTTCTGGATGGGGGCGGAGCCGTCGCCGATCGCGACGGTGCCGCCGGTGATGGCGACCGTCTGTGCCGCCGCGGGGCTCGCCAGCACGGTGGCGAGGAGGAGAAGGGCGCGCTTCACTTGACGTCTCCCGAACCCGGCTGGCCCAGCTCGAAGTCGCTCACCGGGCGACGTTTCGGATCGGTCGCGTCGTACAGGAGCGCGCCGTCGACCCACACCTTCTCGGGCCGGGTGTAGACGCTGTACGGGTTGCCGTTCCACAGCACCACGTCGGCCATCTTGCCCGCGACCAGGCTGCCGGTCCGGTCGGCGATGCCGAGTGCCTTGGCGGGTCCCAGCGACAGCCATTTCCACGCCGCCCCGTCCGAAATCTCCAGCCCCGCCTTGCGGCCGTAGGCACGCGCCTTGGCGACCTCCTGGTTCAGGCGCTGGATGCCGTTCTCGTCATCCGAATGGATGGTCCCGCACGCCCCCGCCTTTTCGAGGAGGGCGAGGTTGGCGCCGATGCCGTCGTACGACTCCATCTTGAACCCGTACCAGTCGGCCCACACCGCCGCGCAGGTGCCGTTCGCCTTGAGGAGGTCGGCGATCTTGTACGCCTCCACCGCGTGGTGGAAGGCGGTGACCTTGTAGCCGAACTCCTTGGCCATATCGAGGACCACCGCCATCTCGTCGGCGCGGTAGCAGTGGTTCTGGACCAGGATCTCCCCCGCCAGCACGCCGCGCAGCGTGTCCATGGCGATGTCGCGATCGGGCGGCGTGCCGCCGTCCGCCTCGTACTTGTCCCAGCGGCGCTTGTAGGCGGCGGCGCGCGCCCAGGTCGCGCGGTCCACCGCGACGTTGCCCATGCGCGTCGCGGGCTTGCGGCCCTTGCCGCCGTAGACCCGCTTGGGGTTCTCCCCGCATGCCATCTTGAGGCCGTAGGGCGCTTGCGGGAACTTCATCCCCTGCATGGTGCGCGCGTAGACGTTCTTGAGCACGACCGACCGCCCGCCCATCAGGTTGGCCGAGCCGGGCAGGACCTGGAGCGTGGTGACCCCGCCGTTCATCAGCGCGCGGCCGAAGCCCGGGTCCTGCGGCCAGACCGAATGTTCCGCCCACACGTCGGCGGTGATCGGGTCGGTCGCCTCGTTCCCGTCCGAATGCGCCTGCACGCTGGGCGTCGGATAGTCGCCCAGGTGACTGTGGATGTCGATGATGCCCGGGGTGACCCACTTGCCGGCGGCGTCGATCACCGTGGCGCCGGCGGGTGCGTCCAGCGTCCGGCCGACCGCGACCACCTTGCCGTCGGCGAACAGCACCGACCCGTCCTGGATCAGCCCGCCTTCGCCGTCGATCACCGTGGCGCCGCGCACCAGCGTCGGCACGCCCGGATAGGCGTGGTAGGTGGAGGGAAAGGGATCGTGCGCATAGCCCTTGTTGTGGCCCGGTCCCGCCTCGCGCCCCGCCCCGCGATCCGCGGGGGCGTCGCCCGCGCTTCGAGGGCGATCGCCGCCGCCGCTGCACGCCGCGAGCGCCAGCATCGCCGCCGTGCCGCTCCACCTGATGTTCATGCCGTCCCCCTCGTCTGCGGGCGGCACGATAGGGCGGGGTCCGGCATTGTCGAGCCCGGTATTTATCGCCGCCGGCTGATCGACGTTGCCGTCGCCTCGGAGCCCCAGGGCCGCGCGACCGTTGAGCGCCGATGCGTTTCCTAGTCGCCGAGAGCGAAACCGCCGACCAGCGCGCCGAGCGCCGCGACGATGTCGGCCAGAGTGCGGGCGAGACCTATGCCGATACGCTTCGCCTGCTCGTCCCGGCGGCGGCGATCGACCGGGTCGCACCGTCCGATCCGGACGCCGAGCTGCCCGACATCGCGGCGTTGGCGGCGTACGACGCGGTCTTCGTGACCGGGTCGCCGCTCCACGTCTACGACGACACGCCGGAGGCGCGGCGGCAGATCGCGTTCATGCGCGACGTGTTCGCCAGCGGCACGCCCAGCTTCGGCTCCTGCGCGGGGTTGCAGCTGGCGGTGGCGGCGGCGGGCGGCGAGGTGGGGCCGGCGGCGCGGCGCGAGGCGGGGCTGGCGCGGCGGATCGGGCGCACCGATGCCGGGCGCGACCATCCGCTGCTCGCCGACCGCGGGGTGGCGTGGGACGCGCCCGCCATCCACGGCGACGAGGTGACGCGGCTTCCCGCCGGCGGCGTGTGCCTGGCGGGCAACGCCGTCACCGCAGTCCAGGCGGTAGAGATACGCCATGACGGCGGTGTGTTCTGGGGCCTGCAATACCACCCCGAACTGTCGCTCGCGGAGATCGCCGCGGCGCTCAGGCGGCAGGCGGGCGACCTGGTGGAGGCGGGGCTCGCCCTCGACCGGCGCGCGGTGGAGGATCACGCCGACCTCTTCGACGCGCTCCACCACCGCCCCGATCGCATCGACCTGCGCTGGCGATTGGGGGTCGATGCCGAGGTGGCCGAGATGGGCTGCCGCACCCGCGAACTGGCCAACTTCATCGAACACCTCGTGGTGCCGAGCCGTGCGCGACGGCTGGCGGGACGGGCAGGGAAGGGGATGCCGGCGGCGGCCTGATCCGGCCCGTCCGGTCGTGGACCACATGCCGGGTGGAGCGACGGCGCCGACCCCGCTATCAGCGCCGGCCATGGGCCGGGCAGCGGGAGGCGGATCAAGGTGAAGGTCGAGGAGGCGTCGTCCCCCAACCACAACGAGCGGCTGCTGCCGGTCGAGATGATCGTGCTCCATTACACCGGCATGTCCGACGGCCCGGCGGCGTTGGCCCGGCTGCGCGATCCGGCGGCGCAAGTGTCGGCGCACTGGCTGGTCGAGGAGGATGGGCGCGTGTTCCGCCTGGTCGACGAGGAACGTCGCGCCTGGCATGCGGGCCGGTCGCACTGGCGCGGGGTCACCGACGTCAATTCGGCGAGTGTCGGGATCGAGATCGTCAATCCGGGACACGAGTTCGGCTATCGCCCGTTCCCGCCCGAGCAGGTCGCCGCGGTCGTCCGCCTCGTCGCCGAGGTGAAGGACCGGCACGCGATCACCCGCGGCAACGTCGTTGGCCATTCGGACATCGCCCCCACCCGCAAGCGCGATCCCGGAGAGCTGTTCCCCTGGCACGAGCTGGCGCGCCGTCGCCTGGCGCTGCCGCGGCCGACGAAGAACCTGGTCGATCCGTGTTGGACGGGGGCGGGGTTCTGCCTAGCGCTGGAACGCTTCGGCTACGACGTGGAGGACCGGATGGCGGCGATCATGGCGTTCCAGCGCCGCTTCCGCCCCGAGCTGATCGACGGCGAGATCGACGCCGAATGCCGGATGATCCTGCTCGCGCTCCTCTTGCCCAGACCGCAGGGTGAGGACTAAGGGGACCCGGCCAGAGGGTCGGGCGGCCGCGGGTCCCTTCGGGGACGCGAGGAAAGTCCGGGCTCCGTGGAACAACGGTGGCGGGTAACGCCCGCCGGCCCCGGACCTGATCCGGGGTCAGGGAAAGTGCAACAGAGAGCAGACCGCGACGGCCTCGGCCACGCGATACGTGAAAGGGTGCGGTAAGAGCGCACCGCGGGCCCGGCAACGGGAACGGCATGGCAAACCCCACCGGGAGCAAGACCGAATAGGGATGGCATGGGGTTCGCCCCGGGGCGTGTTCCCGCCCGCCGTCCGGGTTGGTCGCTTGAGGCGGCGCGCGAGCGTCGTCCTAGAGGAATGGTCGCCCATCCGGCTCCGGCCGGTGGACAGAACCCGGCTTACAGGCTCTCTGGCGTTTCGGCACCGGCGGATAGCGGCGCTATCCGCCGGTGCCGCAAGGCGGCACGCCGAAGCGCGGCCGGCCGCGCACCCGCGCGAGGTCCGACGTCACGCACGCGACTTGCTCGCGTGCCTCCTCTTTCTCGTGCGCTCCTCCCCGTTCGTGTCGGGCGAAGTCCGGACACCGCTTTCGGGAGGACGCGGACCGGCCGCGACTCCGCCCGGGACGAACGGAGGCAATGGCGGCGCCCCCACTGGCATCCCCCCGCAACCCGCTCTATCTGCACAGTGAATGCCGCGACCCACCACCCGATCGAACGACTGGGGCTTTCCCCGCTGGCGCAGCTACGGCGAGGGGCGCGAGGCGACGACGGTGCGGCTGTGCGACCGCCACGGCTGCGCCGAGCCGGGCGACTGCCCCGCGCCGAAATCCCCCAACAGCCCGGAACGCTGGTATTTCTGCCAAGCGCACGCCGCCGAGTACAACAAGGGCTGGGACTATTTCGCCGGCCTCGACAAGGAGGAGGCCGCCACCCGCGAGGCGGGCGAGCGGCGCACCGCCGGCGGCTACGCCGCGTCGGGCCACTACGCCTGGGGCGGGGCGGGGGACGGCAGCCGCAACCGCGACGAGATGCGCGCACTGGACGTGCTCGGGCTGGAGGCGGACGCGGACTTCGACGCGGTCCGCACCGCCTGGCGCCGCCTCGCCAAGGCCAGCCACCCCGACGTCGCGGGCGACGACCCGCAGGCGGCGACCCGCTTCCAGCAGGTCCAGGCCGCCTACGAGGTCCTGCGCGCCGCCGAGGAGCGCCGGACCTTTCGCGGCTGATGCGCCCCTCCCGGTGAGAGAGGTCGCGAGCCGCTGGCGCACGGCGGTCCTGGTCTGCGGCAAATGCTCGAAGCGCGTCGGCGGCGGTTTCGGCGACGACGGCCGTACCGGGCTGGCCAAGGCGCTGCGCCGTCACCTTGGGCTGAAGAAGGGGCGCAAGGGCGTGGCGGGCGTGGTCGAGGTCAAGTGCCTGGGACTGTGCCCGAAGCGTCAGGTGGTGGTCGTCCCCGGCGGTGACCCGGCCCGATGGCGGCTGGTCGAGCCGGGCACCGACCTCGACGAGGTGGCGGCGGCGCTCGACCTCTCGCCGTCACCCCGGCCCTGAGCCGGCGGGCCGCTTCTTTCCCACCGGAAGCGGGAAGAACCCCCGCGCCGGCACGACGAGGGTCAGGCGTACCGTTCCGCCGTTTCGCGGATCAGCGCGATCATGTTGGGGATGCCCTGCGTCCGCTTGGAGGTGAGGTGCCGGTCCAGCGCGAAGCGCCGCAGCGTGTCCTCCATGTCGGTCGCCAGCACCGCCGCCGCCGACCGGTCCTGGACGGTCGCCAGCACCAGCGCGACGACGCCCTTGGTCAGCTCGGACGTGCTGTCCGCCAGGAAGTGCAGCCGCCCGGCATCGGT
>Ga0325400_1002091_pt1 | contig 17202 bp, 6 predicted proteins | sample PopdelMetagenome_2_FD_205662 | JGI IMG/M metagenome (GOLD analysis project Ga0325400, IMG submission 205662) | Populus deltoides microbial communities from Bellville, Georgia, United States - Xylem-PdKOR-R1 | ecosystem: Host-associated > Plants > Phyllosphere > Stem > Wood/Secondary xylem... | reverse complement strand
TTGAATCTGTCTGTACACAACCCAAGACGCACGTTCCTTGATTCAGCTGAAAAGGGAGGATGCATACTGTTAAAGTGTTTCCAGGCTTCACCGTCAGAAGGATGAACCATCACTCCATCAACCGCATAGTGTGATTGGTGCCATGTCATGTGCTCAGCAGTCCTTGGTGACATGAATAACCTCTGCAGTCTAGGTGTGATTGGGAAGTATCTAAGTTTTTTATATGCCATGAGAGTCTTCCCTCTACCAATTCTGGGTTTGTAACAGGAATGCCCGCATGTCATGCACTCGGTCATCTCAGCATTTTCAAGGTCGTATAACATGCAGAAGTTAGGACATATATCAATTTTCTAGTATCCTAAACCGAGGGGTTTCATCATGGACTTGGCAGTATAGAAGTTCTCTTTCAGCCTGTTCCCTTCAGGTTAAATGCTTCTCGCTCATTCGATAATCTTTTCATAACCGGCCTCGCTCAACCCGTGATCTGACTTGATGGTGAACACCTGTGCTACGGCTGATAATTTATTATGGTTCGTGCAGCCATCCCATAATGGTTCGTCAGAATCTCTCAACAGATCAAAAACCTTGCTGCATCTGCATTAGGTTCTTCTTCTACGATTGGACATTCCCTGACATTACCTTCACTCATTCTCATTGCATCCATAACCATATTCATGTAAGGATTACTGTTCTCATTTCCAACTTCATGCATGTTGCTAGCACTAGAAGTTGACCCAACCACCTGTTCTTCCATGCTCTCATCAGGAACAAATAGTTCTCCGTGAGCATACCAACACAGGTAATCTTCCATGAACCCTTTGGTTAGAAGATGCATCGTTACAACATCTTGATGCAGAAACTTTAAATTTTTACACTTCCTGCATGGACACCTAATACTGCCATCAGTAAAATTCCTCGGAATAGATGTTGCGAAATTAATAAAACCCTGGACACCGTTACAATAATCCATCCTCCGCAATCCTTGGGGTGAGTCCCGATACATCCATGAACGATCATCCATGACTTCTATTGAACCTCTATAAAACATAACAAAAATATTGGTTTTCCCCGACATTAATTATCCAACAAACTAAAACAACACTTATGTTAAATATTCATTATCAATTATCAATTATCAACTATCAACTATCAACGTTCATACATACAAATTTATACATATATAAATTTACAGAATTAATCACAACTTCGAAATATAATTGATAACAATTAAACAAGACACTTAAACAAGCTATTAATTATTTATTTCATCACAACGACACATTTAATTCGGTGTAATTCAAACAAAATTTCAACAATTTACAAACAAATATAATTTGAAAAAATCTAAAACAAACTATAACAACTACAAAATTATACATTCATACTACAAGTTTCTTTGACAAATAACAATTAAACAAGTACAAACGTTAACAAAATACATATACTAAAACAATAAAATTCATAATTAAATATTAAAACTAAAAAGGATAGATTTACTTACAAAAAAATGATAAAATCTACAAGAAACGAATATTATGACCACGTACAAGATATAAGAAACTTGAGTGCTCGTGTTGAGAATAGTGGAGAGTTGGGATGGGTGTTTGGTTGTAGTTTGGGAGGGGAGCTGCAATTTGAGAGGGGAGAGGTGGGATGGGAAAGAAGAAGAAGGAGAAACAGAGGAAGAGAGTGTCGGCAGATCGGTGGGCATATAATGGTTTTTTCCGATGGAATCACCGACGGCAGTAATCCGTCGGTGATTCCATCGGTGATTCCGTTAGTGAAAGTGTCACGTCACTGTACAGCTATCTCAGTTTGAATCCATCGGTACTTCCATCGGTAAAATCATCTGACGTCAACACGCCGTTGCATATTTTCAGACAAACTGTATACCCTGTCGGTGAAACCGTCGGTATATACCGACCGGTTCGCTGACAGGTTTAGGCTATCGGTATATACCAACAGATTTTGAGATGGAAATATGTCCGTCGGTAATTCCGTTGGTTTTCTCTGATTTTCTGGTAGTGTTTATGCTAAAAACAAAATAGATAGGGTTGATAAATATTTTTTTTCCCGACTTGATTTTGTGTTTATCGATCAATTAAGGGTGTTTTGAGTTGAGAGATCGGTTTTTTGAGATTATTAGGGTATTTATTAGGTTTTTTAGGTGAACATAGATTTAAAATTGTTTTTTCTTATTCAAAAGTAACCCAACTTTATTTTTCAACTACCTCTTCGATGGTCAGAAACCACGCTTTCAAACGACGTATCATTTATCACTATAGGTGATGCATCATCTATTTTGTTAATCCTTGAGCCAATGAAAAAATAAAAAATCCAGGTGTGTGAGATTGCCTTTCCAGACCCAAGTGCATGTCCTTTTTCATTTTAGGGGCCACCGGTTTAAATTTTTAGTCTTCTCTATTTTAGTTCATATACCATTAAATATAACAAATTTCCTTACTAAATGTCTAGGTATAATTTATATCAATGTCTCTTCTCCTCCCCTAGGCCTTTTCTTTCATTCGTCACAATTCTAATTGCTGGCAAAACTCTTAAAAACTTAATAAAAAAAGCTTAATAAATTTATTTGTTTATCTTTGATTTTATTTGATTGCTTGCTTGTGAATATCTATTTTGTGTTTCCTATGGATTCTAAAATGAAAACAAAATGATCCAAGTAAGACCATTAATAGGGTAACGAGTTTCATAGGTTCACTAGGATTTCTCATTTTGATCCCAAATCTGATTGTCTAATTATTTTTAAAAAAATAAGGTGAAGCGACGCCTGTCTTCAAATATTAATTTTTTAAAATCAAACCAAGTCTTGAAATTTTTTAATTGAAAATAATTAATTAAAAATATATTTGGGACTTTATTTAATAAAGCATAATTCAATTTTTCTTTCTTTCTAAATAAAATTAATATATATTATTTTACAAATGCCCTTTTTTTACAATCCTTCATGATTTGTTTTCTAAATTTTTTATTTTGTCATGGCCCATTTTTTACTCCTAATTATTATATTTAATTTTTTTTTATGATGATATATATATATATATATATATAAAAGAATTTGGGGAGTGAAATAAAAAGAAAGAGAGAACATGGGACTAATGTGTTTAAAGACTTAAAAATAATGGAAGACTATGGAAAAGAGTAAAAAATAAATAAATACAAGGATCAAGCAAAAATGAAAAATTATTGAAAGAGATCATACATAAGAATATGAAATTTGATTAATTATGAATCGATAGTCAAGAAGAAATTAATATGATTGCCAAAATTATTTTTTCTTTTTGTAAAGGATCTCATGCAATATAAATAGAGATGAAGATATAAAGAGGAGAGGACACACGAAGAAAAATTAAGGGAGAGATTCTTGCAAATGAAAAACCTAAGCAAACAATAAAAGAAGACAAGGAAACAATAAAAACTTAAAACTGATAACAACCTAAAACAATCAGCATATCAACAACTTTTCAGTTTCTGATCTTCTAGTTTTGATGGAGGTGGTCAACATTTCCCACACAAAAAGAGGAGGAAGGATTCATGCATGTTGTGGCGTGGTCCGTGTGCCTCCTTAACCTAATGACACAGACAATTGATGCTTGCAATCCTGACTGGTCCTTCTCATTTACAGTACATAAGCCAACACTATTTTTTAGCACACTATTTCTTTTAATTCCATCCACTTTGGTCGAGTTCCAACCAACTCTCGTGACTTGTGAAGGTTAATTTTGAATCCCAATATGTAATTTATTTATTTATATAACAACTTTTTATTTGTTTGTTAAATTTTGAATTGCAACGTTTTTTGATGTTGATTTGAATAAATTTACGATGTGTTCATGATTTCTTTTCGCATTTGATTATGCTCATTTATATTAAATAGATTGGTTCAAATATTTGTTGTTCATTATGGTTGTCATGCTTGGTGAAATAATTAGTTTATGGTGGGTTCATATAAATTGGGTAATTAAAAGAAACGATTCAAAACTTAAGTCCCCATTTATTATTATTTCAAATTTTCCCCCTATAATAAAAAAAATTGAGGATTAAGTTTTGTTGCAAAGCCTAAATCTCAAATCATTATCCTTTTAATTTTTACCTCTAATAAGCATGTATTTAGTTTTGGTGAAATATTAGCACCATAGATATTTTTATTATTAAAATCAAGCAATAATGTAGTTTACCTAAGATGGGATGTTTTAGGATGATTATCATCTTCCTTTTAACATAATCAGTCTCGTACCCAAAAATCTCTAAAAGACCGGTTAGAGCTTCTAGTTACCATAAAAGCAGGTGGTGACTTATTTTCTTATTTTTATTGTATTTCACATAATCAGATGGTTGAGATATCCATGCGAGAGAATGGCGACTCCACTGAGAATTAGAGCTAAGCTTTGTTCGTTTAATTTTGAGGATAATATGCTTGATGTGCTTTGTACATATTTTATGCTGGATTGCCTAAACTATTTACTATGGGTTAATTATTTATGATTTATGTGTTATATGTTCTTGTATATATCTTTGTCCATATGGTTTTTTATGTCATATTCCATACATCATTCATCTTTGTTGTTGCCCATTTTTTACTATATAGTGGTGGAGGATCAAGATGACAAATGGAAATGTTGGAGAACTAAAATGTATAAAATGGGCAAAATTGACAACCCAATTATGACTGACAAAAGTCCTAATTGGTGAAAATATTTTTATCTAGGGTAAAGAAACACAAATTTTGGTGGGTAAGGACTCAATGAGAATTTTGGAAGGCTTAATTAATTTTATTGAGGACTTAATTACAAGAAAAATTAATTTTTGGAGTCAATTTAGGTGTTAATTGGAAGAAATTGAAGTTTGGAGATTTAAATTAGACTTTGAAAGGTTTAATTTGGAGTCAATTTAGGTGTTAATTGGAAGAAATTGAAGTTTGGAGATTTAAATTAGACTTTGAAAGGTTTAATTGGTTAAATTAAGGGCTTATTTGTCAAAAAATAAAAGTTTATAGATCATTTAAAGACTTAATTGTAAATTTCCAAGACCAAAGACAAACTTGTAAGTGGCGCACATTTTCGAGGGTAGAAATTGGTGAAATCAGGGGTCAAATTGAAAGGAATTGAAATTTTGGTAGTCAATTAAGGATGAAATTGAACAAATTAAAACCAAGAACTCGTTTATAAAAGTCACTGAACTTTGAGGCTGATATTTGAATTTTATGGGGGTGCAATTGCATGTAATTATAAGTTGGGAGATAATTATGGGTGCAATTAAAAAGAAATGGAAGAGTAAGGACTAAATTAAAATTGGCCAAATCTCAAATTAAAAAACCCTGATTTCTTCGGTTTAACTTAAACAATGTGTCGTTCACCCATTATTCATCTTCTGATTTAGCAATTTTGACTGGCTAAATAGATATCTTCAAGTGAATGAATGTGGCGTTTTTAACCATCTTAGGAGTTGTAATTAGCATCATTTAATTGAGAAACACCCCCTCTACAACCCCATGCCCATGAAATTAGACATTTACATCTCAATTCTTCCATAGAAGTCTCCAACATCTTGTCCCCAATCAGTTTTCCTTGGATTTTCAAATTTTTGGTTGATCGAGTTGACACCTTTGGCCGAATGAATGTGAAACTATAGACTTTCAAATTGAGCAAAATTGGATCCAAATGAAAGGTGTGCACCTTCTCTACCAATTTTAGGTGATCTCTGACAATGTTGAAATTAAAGTTGCTCTGACAAGGCTTTGAAAGTGGTCAATTCAATCAGCCATGACTGTGACACTCATTTTAAAAAAACCACTGACTTTTTCATGTGTTCACACTTAAAACTTTCTCAATAGATTCTTATCAAGAGTTGGTCGTATTTCTCTGGTCTTCAAGTTTGGCAAAACCACTAAAATTCTCAAAATCAAAACCACCATTGCAAAACCAGCCTAGTACAAAGCTTTCAATTGTTTTTTTTTTTTGTGTGTCTAAAACCCTTCCATTCTAATCAAAAGGCTAAGATTGATCAATCATAATCAATCTTTGATTGAATCCAATAACAAAAAAAAACCCTAGCAAAACCCTATAAATAACCCATGAAAATCAAAGCTAAGAATGAGGACATAAATATTAAGAAAATATCTTAGTTGTGAAGGTTTATGAGCCTAGCACAGGAGTTTATTCAGTTTTGAAAGGGCACAAAGTTTGTGGAAGTAAAACTTTACAAATGAGAGCAAACAAATACAGTAGTTGTTTCATGGTTTCGAAGGTATATTTTATAACCTAAAAGTAGAGTCCATGTGGCTTATATAAGGAGATTTTGGTTGTCATTTGGTCTATATTTATATTTACAAAGAGGGCTGTGTTTTTTTTTTGTGATTTTAATTATACGGTTTTATGTTTGTTTTTAGGGTGTGTTTGATTGTTTAATGTGACAAAGACTTTCTAATTAGGTTAGTTTTGATAAAAACAATGTTTTTTTCATTTTGTTTAGTTTAGTTTAGTTTAGTTAATGCATTGTGAGCAATATTATTGATCATGAATTTACAAGGCTTGTTCAAGACCAAAATAATTTTAGGGAACTAAATTTGAATCCAAATTGTATAGATTTGTAGGCTGGATAAAATTTGACAGTTTTAGAAATTGAAACTTCATACATGTTATTGATGATTTGATATTATTTGTTAGTTATTTGTAGTCAATTATGCTTGGTATTGGTAATATAGTTTGTGATGACCAAAAGCAGTGTGTTTAGAGACCTAGATGGCCAAAACTAGGTTTTGGCAAAAGTTCTTCAATTTCTTTTTTAGAGGCACATACACATGTTAGCTTGTCATCTTTAACAATAATCTAGGGTTAAAACGCATCAATAACACGTATTCATGCATACATTCTAGGGCTCTTTCAACTACCCAAACATATTTTGATCAAATCATGACTTTTGAGTGTTAATCGAAAAAAATGAATGCATTATTCTTGATCTATGCATGATTACGAATAAAACTTTACCCTTGATTGCATAAAAACTTATCTGGTTTGTGATTTGTGTTTGTTGGGTTTCAATTTGAAGGTTTAATCGTATTCTTCACGTTCTTGGTGTTTGATCTGTTTTTATAAAAAAAAATATATGTTTTTTTATTTTTTTTTAGTTTTGATCTGTTTTTGGTTTAATTGTTTGTTTTGCTTTAGTTTCAGGTCAAATCATTGTTTTCGGTTTGGTTAAGGGTTGAACCAGTGTTTTCGAGTCAACCTGATTGGTTTTGTTCAGGCTTTGTTTGGTTGGTTACTTTTTTTATTGAGGAATTGTTAGCCTAAAAGGTTGTTTGGCAAACACACCTTTAGGCCTATTTTGACAGTTTTGTTTTAAATAAAAATGTATTTTTTGTCAAACAGACCCCAAATAAATTCCTAAAAATTCTTTAAAAAAAATCAAGAACAATTTTAAAATATTTTGGCTCCCTGACACATTTTTCTAGCAATTTTATTTAATATCGGGACTGTAGACTTACATTGTAAGATACTGACTTGGTATTAAAATACTCGCTTTTCGTCGAAATCCCAAAATTTTCCAAATTTTCAAAAAAAAAATCTCATTTAAAAAATACAAAAATGTATTTTATTTGGTGTACATTTGACCAAGTCTCTCAAAAGATTAAAAAAAATCATATCTTATTGAACAACAATATATAAACATATGGTATGATTTAACATTTTTTATATATACAAAAGAATTCAAAAAAATATTACATGTATTTTTTTATTTAATAATCAATTAATTGAATCCATAAGAACTAGCCAATATTTCAATATACCTTAAAAATTTTAATTCAAGAGAATTAATGATCAACATTTTGGTATAAATGTTGGACCTACAAGTAGGTTGGCATTTAAACACTAGAATTTGACTTTAAAATTCCCAAAATTAATTTCAGTATTCACTAATTTTAATCGGAAGATTTTTTCACCACAACCGAGTTGTGGAGAACTTTTTCACCTTCCAAGATAGGTGAACTTTATTAAGGCACCTACATGGATTCTTCCCACAAGAATTTATTTGGGGATATGAGCCCATAATGAATTTGAAACGTCAAATTTATTCATAAGAATAAATATTTATTCTAAGCAATGGATGAACTATCGGTTAAGAACTCATCACTACCTTTAAGCCACATCTAAACCACACAGTGCAGCTTACCTCAAGTAAGGTGTGTTAGGAGTGTTAATACTTTCCTTAACCACAATCAGTCTCTTACTCTATAATTCATATAAGACCAGTCCACTCGAGTCTTTTGGTGACCCTGAACTAAATTATTAGGTGGCGACTCCTTGACCCTGACATCCCGTCATGCTGCTCGTGAGATAGAATGGCGACTCCACTGGAAAACTTCTGTTTTTTACCATATTGGACTAGGTTTTATGTGTTTTATATGGTTTATGTGATTTGATGTGTTTAAATTTTTGCATTTGTCTTACCTCTTTTTATTTATGCTTTAGCATGTTTTATCCTACTCATGCTTGTATGTTGGATATGGACAAATTTTGTCATGCATCAGTAGTTTATTTGTGATATATCGCTTTGAAATGCACACACGGGAAACTCCAAGTTAAGTAAGGGAGTAATGACTTACCTTATTACTTTCAGTTAGGGTTTAAGTTCGTAAAACCATCCGACTATTTGTTAAATGCTTGAACTGGTAATGATTGATATGCATACCATCTCACTACCTATTGAGCCCACATATCACCTCCATGAGGGTAATCACTAGGACAATAAGATACCCTTTTGAGACTAGATAGTGCTTACCTCTATGTTTCACGTAAAAAGACATAGAACCTGCTTGTATGATGTATGTTCCACAAATAAACTTTATTGCATTAAGACATGCTAAACCCTAAAAAGCATCTTGAATTGCGAGACTTGTGGCTGATAAAATAGCCACCATTAAAGAGATGACCTTTGTTGAATACAGGTTGGATTCTGAATCCCTACAGCTATTAGAAGGTGATTGTTTGAGACTGAATGATAGTAAATTGTCACCCATAAAAAATGTGAGTTGCTCTAGAAACAACTTGAAGAAGGTCATCTCACACTTGAAAAGCATCCGTGAGGATGGGTTTTTAAATAAATATGGGACGATATAGAAAATCACGAAGGAGTACATGCAAAATTCAACAATTAAAGCCTTGATGTATTTTTGGGACCTCAAGTACTAGTGCTTCACTTTTGGGAATATAGACACGTGTCATACTTTGAAAGAGTATGGTTTATTGACCGAATTCCATCGAAATCTATATAAAGTCTACTTCCACCAAAAGCACGACAAAGTGCTAACTGAATTAGTCAAATTGATTAAAGTTTCAAATCTCCATAAGATATTGGAGAAAAGTGTTACTAGCCTAAAATGAAAGTTAATCGATGAGGTATTTGAATGGAGGAAGAATGACTTTATATTTGTTAAAGAAAAGGCAGAATACTTGCTTCAGGAATTTTTAGGGTAGCGTTATTTCCAAACCTCACTGGAATAATTAGTTTAGAGGTAACTATAGCTTTATATATATATATATATATAAACACTCAGATAAATCCTACTACAATGATATTAGCAGAAACTATCTTAATATTCAACCATTGTAGGAGGGATGACAATGAATCAATAAGATGTTGTGAACAGTTGTTGTGCATGTGGCTTCTTAGCCATATAGAAACCAAAAAGGTAAGTATTTAACAACTTCTGGTAGTTTAGTCAAAGACCATTGGAGATAATTAAAAAAGAGAAATGGAAGGACCTAAACCAGAAAAACTTAAAAGTAAAATTGCAAGGAATCCTGTAAGGAGAAGTGAAGTGGAAAGCCTTATAGATGAGAGCAACAAATTGTTTAATAAGTTCTGGGTAAAGACGATGAGTGCCTCTGATTGGAGTAGTTGGATATATCAGCTACGCATCCGTTTTGGTTGTACGTCAACTTAGGGGCATACAGCATGTGTCAAGGACAGCCAGGATATCCCAATTCTCTGAATTATTCAAGGACCAATCTACTTTGAAAGATGTGGAAAATATCAAGCAAGACTGAAAGGTTGTGGTATTGGTCAAAAAGGAATCATATAATTTGAGAGATCCAGTTACTAGTGAAATGTATTCAAGGTGGAGAAATCTATCACTAGTCACCAGCTTTTAAAAACCCATAGAAAGTCACAAAAAGAAACCCAATTAAAAAAATAAAAAGAAACCCAATTAAAAAACATTAAAAAGTATACAATTGAATAGATTTTTGTACATCAATTACAAGGCTTTAAAAAGCTCATATAAAGTCATAAAATGACCAATAAAAATTAAATAAGTTTTTTGTTTTTTTAACAACATAAACAAACTGAAACCGGTTGATTTAAACTGGTTTTGATTTGGTATTGGCTTTGAATTAAAAAACATTGTTCTAGTTATTTTTTTAAGTGAAAATCAAATCGAATCGAAAATGCTCATCTCGCTTTATAATTATTTGCTTTCCTAACGAGTTACGCAATGCTTTCTTTAGCTCCCAAATAGAATCCCAACTAATGGAACCCAATGGATATAAAAATTCAAGAATTCATAATTAAATCAACCTTCTCAAGAAAACTAAATTTAAACTTGTAATTAAATTTGACACAATGATAATTTATACCAAGACACTAAGACTATAAGTAATCAAACCTCCAACCAACGCCTATAAAGAGATGCGAACGAGAAGTATAGAAGTCGCTATGAAACTATGTCAATTCTTTGATAAGTCAAAGTAGTTCAATGAATAACTAAAAGCATAAGCAAAACCTCACACAATAATAATTGTTAAAATCAAAAGTATAAAAAAAAAAACTTAAATACAAGCTAAATAACCTTATTTATAATAAATAAAAATATCATAAATAATACTGAAAAAATATTAAAAGAGTTCTAAATAAAATAAAAAAAATGTTAAATCAACTAGAAAACTAATATAATTATCGTACAATAGCTTCTGAACCTTATCATAAAACCTTTTCAATATTCGATTGTCTTAAAAATTTAATCTAATATAAAACAAGACCTCTAAAAATTTCTAATAAAATTTCAGCTCAATTCAACAGTCCAATTAAAACTTATTAAAGTGTACATTATAAAACATAAACCGCTAACAACAAAAATTACTTAGCCAATAAAGTAGTAATATATAGATTAAATTAATCAAGATCTATTATCATCACTTGTTCAAAATATAGTAAACTCATTACATAAATCTTTAAGCATCTTCCCCTTTACCCTTCTTGGGTATTAAAATCATGCTGGTATCTCTTTCATGTTAGATGAGAGAGGTCGTGATAATATTTGTTTGATCTTCCAGGTCCAATGGCCTAATATTTCGCTTCATAGCAACAAACCTTTCAAAAAAAGTTATCACTTTTCATGTTAGCGTTTCTTACTTGTAATATTCAAACCTCACATTTCTTCTAACTAATGCCCCCTGATCAATATATCCATCGCTAAGGCCCAAGATAGAATGGCCTGGCAGAACTGCAGACATCTGTTGTGTAAATTAAAAACAAACATAATCAATAAATGCCCCAAATTGCTTGAATTCAGACAATCAAAATGAGCTTAGACTGGGGACAGATAAATGTGCTTCCCCTAAAATAAAATAGAAAATATAGAGGGTTCATTTACAGTAGCCCTCTAGATGGATTTGCTGAGTAAGACTTTCTTCTATGGTTGGCCTCGCATTCAAAATCTACACTTTGAATTTTATCCGAGGCAGACGAGAGGTTGGAATTTTGATAACTCAAGATTTTATTCACTTCAACTGTTGTTACAAAAAGACAAACAAAACGGTGATTAAAAAAGGATCTTTTCCTTCTCTTACATATAAAAACTGAACCACCCTCAGGCAACTTTGCTCCCACTGATTATATTTTTGCAACGCTTCATGTGCTTTTGCCAGCAGCTTTGCCCAAGGAAGTAAAGTTCAACCTGCCAGCACAGGGAAAGTAAATATATTTTCAGTTTGCCTTGCAGGTCCCGGCAAAAAGGTGGTCAAATATCAAGACCAACAGTCTAAACTACAGCAGCTGTCTTCCAATTAAAATTTTGTTCTCACAATTAGATTTTGCTTTTTCCATAACATTGAAATGCCAACCTGATAAGTGGTTTCGGTTGTGCCACAGGTGGAGCTGAAGAGATTCCGTTGAACAATGGTGCCATAAGTTCAGCAGGCTTCAAGAATAAAACAGACAAGAAATGCAAGAACAGTGTCAGATTTCAAAACAATTTGGTCAATCCAAATGCAGTATGGCAAAGAAAATAAGCAACAAAAAGTCAGGGAACTTCCATCAAAAGATAGGAGCCATAAAAAGTGTCATGCAGCTCATTATATCAAACAAGTATTCTTGTACCAAAAGTTTAATTTCCCTAAAATTTAATTGAAGAAATCTTTCAGCATACTAAAACTATTTTATTTCCAATTTGCATAACCATGGTAAATGGTGATGTTTGTTATGTTGATAATAGATGTTGAGCCTTTCACTATGCCAAACAACCAAAAAGTAGGTCTATCCCTGGTACCATTTCCCATAAAGGTAATTGTAGAATCACAAGTTTCAGCTTTTTTCTTCACATGAAATGAAGAGGAAGAGAAGAAAAATGCAACAGTTATATAGCACACAAGTGATTGCAATCAACCACAACAAAAATAAAACATTATGTTCTACTCGTTTGTAGACAGACGATACATATTAGGGGAAAAACAGAACAGACCTCAAGCTCCTCCGAGCCACCATTAGGGTACAAATAAGCAGATGGACCAGCTCCATTGCTGCGTGTTACTGCTGCTATAGATTCATTTGTTTGTTCTACTGCTGTATTTGACAATGAAGATTCCACTGGGCTGCCTTTTGCAGCCCACTCTGAACCCTTTCCCTGATTTGTATATACAAAGTCATCTTCGAGCTCATCAAGTTCTTGTGGTAAAGCTTGGTGGGCAACATAAGGACCAGACATTATTTTATCAATTGCCAGCTTCTCAGCCTCTTTAGAACTTGAAGTATCATTGTTAGCTGGCAAACCTTTGTCCGGAAGGTTACATCTCAATATTCCATCAAGCTCACCATTTTGAGCAAAAATCCCTGCTAAATTTTGTGAATTATTTAAGCTTTCTGTTTCATTGTTGTCCGCTTTCTCCCCCTTCAATTCCCCTAAACTGTTTGTAATTACAAGGTCACTTTGTGTAGAGCAAGAACTGACATTACCAACAGGAGGACTGCCCTCATGAACTTCCCCACCGGTGGGAGGCATGGCAGCATAGCCCTTGGGATTTCTCAAGTTATTTTCTGTATCATCATCAATTCGCTTTCTCTTCTTTCCCTCATCTGATCCATCAAGAACTCCTTTGCCTTCAATCTTATCTGCTGAAGAATTATTAGCAACCTTGGCTTCTGAACTCCGCCTACCATCCCAAGTTGCCTTTGATGGACGAGAAGGACGAACCCCACTTGGAAAAACAAAATTTGGTATGTTCCTCCTTTTTACATGAGTTACACGGATCTCCATTCCAGGCTTCCATAATGTGTACATGTTGACAGAGTTTTTGAATTCATCAACAGTTATCCTTATATCAAACTGTTCACCTTCATTTACTGGAACTCCTTGTTTACGTTGCAAGCCCATAAAGTAAGAGCAATGTAAAGGTCTAGATTTGTCTGAAAACTCGCCTGGGTGGGGGTGACATTGGAGCATGTTGTAAGTGTGCCTCTCAATCTACATTAGCAAATTACCATTAGAGATAAATAAAGGATCAAACCAGAAAGAGAGATGAACATAACCAAACAAAAACAATAATTGGTGCTTCACCTTCAGGGTAAGTTGACGGAGACGGGATTCAACCCATCCCTTCCACTGTCTTAAATCATCTTCATTTTCAGCATTGATGTCTATCTGTAGATAATTCTTATATGCTTCAAAGAAGGAAAATGGCTCAAAAAGGGTGTCCCATTCTGCCTTGCTCACCTCCATAGCCTGCAACCACCAGAAGCCATCAAATTAATGCAGATAGTACAGACAACTCTGAGATATGAGCTAATGCAAAGAAACAAGACATATCTGCAATGGTTATATCCTGATCCACATATACTAGTAGTGGGGGGGTTGATGACATGAAACATAGAATCATACCTCACAAATTTCATTTCCTCTCTGAAACTCTTCTGTCATTATACGCAGTGTGCTCGAAGATACATTGTAGCTAGAATTCATTGAAGGATAAGCAGGAGTAATTATAGGCATCAAATGATATCTGTCCTTTGGATTTCTTCTAGGATCCCAAACAGGAAGACCAAGGGATCCTTCTTCGATAGCACATAGCATAACTGGGTTTGGCCAACGCCACTGAGTGTACACCCTGAAGAACCGAGACACTAACATATTTGGGAGTGCATTTGGAAATAGCTGGCATATGCGAGCAACAAGCAACGCCCAATTTATACCACCAAGAAACCCTGAAACCTGCAGATGAGAGATAGGTCAAATACTTTGACAAACAAAGAAGAAAGATGGCGAAAAACATAGCATAAGATTCAATGCACCATCTCATACATTTGAATATACACCACGACGCTTTGCCCAAAACCTCATGCATCGCAATGTTGTGCGGAAATTCTGCACTTAATGGGAAAAAAACAATTAGAGACAGTAGAAGAGTCAGAAAGCATCAAATCAGAAAACCAAAAGAAGCATAAATTACAAAGAAATGCTACTTGCCTGAATATTTGGTACCAAACGTAAAATCTGGTCAGTAACTCGGCAACCATTGAGACTTCGAACAGTCTGTTCATCTGCATTGTGCAGCATCGAGTCTTGTGAAACATCTAAATCCTGTGACAAATCATTAAATTAAAACACTTTTATCCAAATAATCAAAAACTTGCCACATAAACAAAAATGAGTTCCATATAGGTAGAATTAGTGAGTGGAATGCCATGTCATGTATTTTGCACACTTTTTCTCAAACTAACCCTTCTCCTTCAAATGACTATTATGTTCAACTTTTAAAAAAATTAGAAATCTAGATGATATTAATGGGATCGAGGATTAAAAACTGAGAGGATTTTAGTGTAAGATGAGAATAATGACTTATAACAGCGGAATAAAAAGAACCTGAACCCCCATGATAAAACTACTTCACTCGATTTGCGCATTCAATATAACTCCTACATGCTAAGTAAAGTATATCATGTCATTTGGATTCCACAGATTATACCACCAGGTCTACAAAGAAACAACATATTGGGTCAAGCATGTCATTGATTTTGACCACAGTGACAACAGAGATTCACAGAGAAAAAGAAAACAAAGCATGTTCATAAATAACAAGTACATATAAAACAAACAAAAAAATGTCAAGTTAAACTGTCACTTACTTCAGGAATAACCCAAAGTGACAGTTTAGCATAAAGAAGATCAATAGAAACACCCTTAAATTTGAATCTCATCACTGGAACATGAGCATCAGGCACAGGGTGCAACTCTGTTACTTCAGGCATCTCTGACAACATTCTATGTAACTCACCAAAAAAATCTTCCTGCAGGCAAAGTTTGTAGTTTAGTTATATTAATTGAGCATCACCAATTAAATCATACTAGAATAAAATTTGTTGCCCTATAAACAGGTAAGAGCTGATCTCACTTCTCTTGTTGCATGTCTAGGTCCCACGCAAAGAGTATCTATATCTGCACCAGGGCCATGCACCTAAAAAAATATATACATAACAATGTCACAAACTGTTACTCAAACGAGTTACAAGAATATAAAGTGGTGGGAGTCTTTAGATCATTAATCTGCACATTCGCCAAGCATCAATGAAACATTACAGCATTTGTTTCCTTTCCATTTTGATGAACAGAAAATACAAAAGAAAAAAAAATGGAGACCATCACACACTCTTATATTTTTTATCAACTTATTTTTGTTACAAAGACAAGTCATTCAATACAAAAGGTTCTTTTATTTCCATTGCTCTTAGATAGATGAGTATTTACAATTTAGGCAACACAACCAGTCCACTTATTTAGTTCAGCTTCAGCATTATACAAACTAAGGAAATCACTACGAAAAGAAAACATATAATGCAACTAAGAAGATTAGATCGAGAAGATTAATAACCTACCCCTAGGCGGTAAGAACCAAATGTGAAAATCTTAGCATTTGCTTCTTGCACCAGTTGCTCATTCAACCGTTTAGCACGGCTAATTACTTTAACCCAATTCTTCACAATCTGTTCCATTTGCAGTCAACATGAAACATTAAGAAGTACTCTACTAAATTACTTAAAATAAATGCTGGAGTATGCAGTTCTTATGCAAGGAGCCAAAACAATCAAAAAACAAGATGCAAACTTTTCTGGCAAAACATGAGAATAAAAGAAAAAACTTCAGACCTGGTCAAGTCTCCCAAGTACTTCCTCTCTACTCACAGCTTCCTCCTGACTTTCATACAATCCCGCATCTTGCAAAAACTAAAGCAACACTCACATACTCAGAACTCAGAACTTACAGAACAAGAATTTATAATTTAGCAAATCACAAAAACAAAACCCAGCAAAGATTGAACCTTTTCGAGTTCACGGGTCTTTGTCACATCGTACTCTGTTGGTCCACCCAATGAAATTGGTTCTGTAATGCCTAGTCTCTGCTGCTGCTGCTGCTGCCCGTTATTTCGATTGATTAAACCTGGGCTCCCCATTGCTTTTTTTTTATTACCTCAATTTTTTTTCTATTCTTTTATGCTTTTTTTCTTTCTTTTTTGAATATGGGGATTGTTAGGCACGATTTTTTTTTGTTTTATTGAAGATAATCTAATGAATATACCTCAAAAATAAACAAAAAAAATAAAGAACAATTAAACAGAAAAAAATAACAATGAAGCAGCAATGATCGTTGATTGTACAGTACTTCTTGACTGATTAGAGCTACAATTAATTAAAAGGGGCAAGAATATAACAAGCAACCTTTAAAATTCAAAACTTTAAAACCAAAACCCTAGATTTCAATCGAAATATAAAATCGACTACAGTACATCACCAAAAAAAATTATTAGGGCAAAATCAAACTGCTAACCCTAATTTCGAATTCAACAAAATCAAATTGATAACATCCAAATACACCTCCGCGATTACGTCCCTTGCTAATCAAAATCTTCAATCGGTTGA
>Ga0325400_1002089_pt1 | contig 17205 bp, 9 predicted proteins | sample PopdelMetagenome_2_FD_205662 | JGI IMG/M metagenome (GOLD analysis project Ga0325400, IMG submission 205662) | Populus deltoides microbial communities from Bellville, Georgia, United States - Xylem-PdKOR-R1 | ecosystem: Host-associated > Plants > Phyllosphere > Stem > Wood/Secondary xylem... | reverse complement strand
TCGGTGGCTAGCCTGTAGCCATCTGTTGTTTTATGTTTCTGTTATCATTGTAAATCTGGGGTATGCCCCTTATAATGTTTGTATCTTCTTCTTTTAATACATACGTCAACTTACCAAAAAAAAAATCGCTACTCGGTGACGAGGAGGTGTGGTCGGCCAGACTTCAATAACGGGTCAAAATGGCCATAACTTTTAATCCCACCATTGGATCGCGCTCAAATTTTTGAACGAGTTTCCAGAGTCTGTTTTCCTTTGGGTTGCTAAGTAATCAAAATACAGTGACGAGGAGGTCTGGTCGGCCAGAGTTTAGTAACGGGTCAAAATGGCCATACCTTTTTTATTCGATTGTTGGATCGCGTTCAACTTTTTACACGAGTTTTTAGATGGCGTTTTCCTTGGGGTTTTTATGTATTCGCTACTCGGTGATGAGGAGGTGTGGTCGGCCAAACTTTAGTAACGGGTCAAAATGGCCATAATTTTTTATCAGACCGTTGGATCGCGCTCAAATTTTTACTCGAGTTTCTAAAGGTCATTTTCCTTGAGGTTTCTATCGAATCGTTACTCGGTGACGAGGAGGTCTGGTCCGTCAGAATTGAGTAACGGGCAAAAATGGCCATAACTTTCAATCCGACCGTTAGATCATGCTCAAATATTTGCACAAGTTTCCGGAGGCTATTTTCCTTGGGGTACCTATGGAATCGCAACTCGGTGACGAGGAGGCCTACTCGGTCAGAGTTTAGTAACGAGTCAAAATGGCCATACCTTTTTTATTCGACCGTTGGATAGCTCTCAAATTTTTGCACGAGTTTCTAGAGGCTGTTTTCCTTGGGGTTTCTATGTAATCGTTACTCGGTGATGAGAAGGTCTGTTCGGCCAGACTTGAGTAAAGGGTTAAAATGGCTGTTATTTTTTATCCCATTGTTGGATCGCACTCAAATGTTTGGACGAGTTTCTGGAGGTCGTTTTCATTGGGTTGCTATCGAATCATTACTAGGTGACGAGGAGGTCTGGTTGGCCAGAATTGAGCAACGGGTCAAAATGGCCATAACTTTCGATCTGACTGTTGGATCGTGCTAAACCTTTTACACGAGTTTCCGTAAGCCATTTTAAGCTTTTGATCCTACCGTTAGATCGCACTCAAATTGTTGCATGAGTTTCCGTAGGCCATTTTCCTTGGGGTTTCTATCGAATCGTTACTCAGTGACGAGGAGGTCTGGTCGGTCAGAATTGAGTAACGGGTCAAAATGGCCACAACTTTCAATCCGATTGTTGGATCACGCTCAAATATTGGCACGAGTTTTCGGAGGCCATTTTCCTTGGGGTTGCTATGGAATCGCAACTCAGCGACAAGGAGGTCTGTTCGACCAGACTTGAGTAATGGGTTAAAATGGTCATAACTTTTTATCAGACCGTTGCATTGCGCTCAAATTTTTACACGAGTTTTTGGAAGGCGTTTTCTTTGGGGTTTATATGTAATGGCTACTCGGTGACGAGGAGGAGTGGTTGGCTAGACTTCAGTAACTGGTCAAAATGGCCATAACTTTTAATCTCACCGTTAGATCGCGCTCAAATATTTGAACGAGTTTCCAGAGGTTGTTTTTTTTGGTGTTGCTAAGTAATCGTAACACGGTGACAAGGAGGTCTGGTCGGCCAGAGTTTAGTAACGGGTCAAAATGGCCAAACCTTTTTTATTCAACCGTTGGATCGCTCTCAAATTTTTGCACGAGTTTCCAGAGGTCGTTTTCCTTTGGGTTTCTATGTAATCATTACTCGGTGATGAGGAGGTCTATTTGACCAGACTTGAGTAATTAGTTAAAATGGCCATTATTTTTTATCCCACAGTTGAATCGCGCTCAAATGTTTGCATGAGTTTCTGGAGGTCATTTTCCTTGAGTTGCTATCGAATCCTTACTAGGTGACGACGAGGTCTGGTCGGCCAGAATCGAGCAATGGGTCAAAATGGCCATAACTTTCGATTCGCTAGTTGGATCGCTTTTGATCCGACCTTTTGATTGTGCTCAAATTTTTTCCATGGTTGCTATCGAATCGTTACTCGGTGATGAGGAGGTTTGGTCACCTAAAATTGAGCAACGGGTCAAAATGGCCATAACTTTCGATCCGATCGTTGGATTGCACTCAAATATTTGCACGAGTTTTCGGAGACCATTTTCCTTGGGGTTGCTATGGAATCGCAACTCAGTGACGAGGTGGTCTGGTCGGTCAGACTTCAAGAACGGGTTCAAAAGGCCATAACTTTTGATCAAACCGTTATATTGCGCTCAAATTTTTAAACGTGTTTCTGGAGGCCATTTTCTTTGCGGTTTCTATCGAATCGTTACTCGATGATGAGGAGGTCTGGTCCGTCAGAATTGAGTAATAGGTCAAAATAGCCATAACTTTCGATCTGACCATTGGATCATGCTTAAATATTTGCGCGAGTTTCAAGAGGCCATTTTCCATAGGGTTTCTATGTAATCATTACTTAGTGACGAGCAGGTCTCGTCAGCCACCGTTGAGTAATGGGTTAAAATGGCCATAACTTTTGATCTAACCGTTGTATCGCGCTTAAATTTTTAAACGTGTTTCTGGAAGCCGTTTTCCTTGAGGTTTCTATGGAATCGCAACTTGAGCGAGGAGGTCTGGTTTGTCAAAATTGAGTAATGGGTCAAAATGGCCATAACTTTCTATCCGACCGTTAGATCACGCTCAAATATTTGCACAAGTTTCCGGAGGCTGTTTTCCTTGGGGTAGCTATGGAATTGCAACTCGGTGACGAGGAGGCCTGTTCAGCCAGAGTTTAGTAACGGTTCAAAATGACCATAGCTTTTTTATTCGACCGTTGGATTGCTCTCAAATTTTTACACGAGTTTCCAGAGGCCGTTTTCCTTGGGGTTTCTATGTAATTGTTACTCGGTGATGAGGAAGTCTATTCGGCCATACTTGAGTAATAGGTTAAAATTGCCATTATTTCTTATTCCACCGTTGGATCGCGCTCAAATGTTTACACGAGTTTTTTAGGTTGTTTTCTTTGGGTTGCTATCAAATTGTTACTAGGTGATGAGGAGGTCTGGTCGGCCAGAATTGAGCAACGGGTCAAAATGGCCACAACTTTCAATCCGACCTTTTGATCGCCTCCAATTTTTCCATGGGTTGCTATCGAATTGTTACTCGATGACAAGGAGGTTTGGTCGGCCAGAATTGAGCGAAGGGTCAAAATGACCATAATTTTTGATCCGACCGTTGGATCACTTTTGATCGCGCTCAAATTTTTTCGACGGGTTGCTATCGAATCGTTACTTGGTGACGAGGAGGTTTAGTCGGCCAGAATTGAGCAATGGGTCAAAATGGCTATAACTTTCAATCTGATCGTTGGATCATGCTCAAATTTTTACACGAGTTTCCGGACACAGTTTTCCTTTAGGTCGCTACTCGGTGACGAGGAGGTCTTGTTGGCCAGACTTGAGTAACACGTCAAAATGGCCTTAACTTTCGATCCGACTGTTGGATCGCATTCAAATTTTTCCACAATTTTCTGGAGGATGTTTCCTTTGGGTTGCTAGGGAATTGCTACTCATTGACATGCGTAACTGGTCAAAATGACCATAACTTTCGATCCGACCATTGGATAGCCCTCAAAATTTTGCACGAGTTTTCGGATGCTATTTTCCTTGGGGTTTCTATGTAATCGTTACTCGACGACGATGAGGTCTCGTCTGCCAGACTGGAGTAACGAGTCACAATGGCCATAACTTTTGATCAGACTATTGGATCGCGCTTTAATATTTGCACGAGTTTCCTGAAGCTTTTTTCCTTGGGGTTGATATGGAATCCTAGCTTAATGACGTGAAGGTCTGATCGCCCAAACTTGAGTAAGGGGTTAAAATAGGCATAACTTTCGATCATACCATTACATCGCGCTTAAAGTTTTGCACACATTTCTGGAGACCGTTTTCCTTAGGGTTGCTATGGAATCGTTACTCGGCGACGAGGAGGTCTCGTTGGCCAGACTTGAGTAACGGGTCAAAATGGCCATAATTTTTTATCCTACCATCGGATCGCGCTTAAATTTGAACGAGTTTCCAGATGCCGTTTTCCTTGGGATTTCTATGTAACCGGTCAAAATGGCCATAACTTTCGATCCAACCATTGGATCACCCTTAAATGTTTGCACGAGTTTCCTGAAGCTGTTAGGGTTAAAATAGCCATAACTTTCGATCCAACCATTAGATCGCACTCAAATTTTTGCGAGAGTTTCCGGAGGCCATTTTCCTTAGGGTTGATATGGAATCCTAACTCGGGGACGAGGAGGTCTGGTAGCCCAAACTTGAGTAAGGGGTTAAAATAGCCATAATTTTTTATCCGACTGTTGGATCGCGTTTAAATTTTTGCATGATTTTCCGGAAGCCATTTTCCTTGGGGTTGCTATGGAATCGCAACACGGTGACGAAGAGGTATGGTCGGCTAGACGTGACTCATGGGTCAAAATGACCATGACTTTTGATTCAACCGTTGGATCGCCCTCAAATTTTTGCATGAGTTTTCGAAGGTTGTTTTCATATGGTTTCTATGGAATCGCTACTCAGCGATATGGAGGTATGGTCAGCCAGACTTTTGTAACGGGTTAAAATGTCCATAATTTTCGAGCAGACCATTCTATCGCGCTTAAATTGTTTGCACGAGTTTCCTTAAGTTGTTTTCCTTTGATATGGAATCCCAACTCGGTTTTGCTCGAGTTGAGTAACGAGTCAAAATGGCAATACTTTCGATCAAACCAATAGATCGCGCTCAAAGTTTTGCTCGAGTTTCCGGAGGCCATTTTCTTTAGGGTTGATATGGAATCCCTAGTCGATGAAGACGAGGTCTCGTCGGCCAGACTTGAGTGACGGGTCAAAATGGCCATAACTTTCAATTCGACGATTGGATCACCCTTAAATTTTTGCATGATTTTCCGGAAGCCTTTTTCCTTAGGGTTGCTATTAAATCGCAACTCGATGACGAGGATATCTAGTCAGGCAGACTTGAGTAATGGGTCAAAATTGTCATAACTTTTAATCAGACTATTGGATCGCCTTCAACGTTTTGCACGAGTTTCCGGATGCCATTTTCCTTGGGGTTTCTAATTGATTGCTACTCGGCGACGTGGAGGTCTGGTAAGCCAGAAATGAGTAACGGGTCAAAATGGCCATAACTTTCGATCAGACCATTGGATTGTGCTTAAATTTTTGCACGAGTTTCTAGAGGCCGTTTTCCTTGGGGTTGATATGAAATCCCAACTCGGTAACGAGGAGGTTTAGTCGCCCAGATTTGTGTAACGGGTTAAAATAGCCATAACTTTTGATCCGACTGTTGGATCGCGCTCAAATTTTTGCACGCGTTTTCGGAGACCTACTCGGCGACGAGGAGGTCTCATCGGCCAGACTTGAGTAATGGGTTACGATGGCCATAACTTTCGATCAGACCATTGGATCGCGCTTAAATATTTGCACGAGTTTCCTGAAGCTTTTTTCCTTGGGGTTGGTATGGAATCCTAACTCGGTGATGAGGAGGTCTGGTCGCCCAGACTTAAGTAAGGGGTTAAAATAGCCATAAATTTCAATCAGACCATTGGATCACGCTTAAATTTTTGCACGGGTTTTCTGAAGCTTTTTTCCTTGGGGTTGGTATGGAATCCTAACTCAGTTAGGAGGAGGTCTGGTCGCCCAGACTTGAGTAAGGGGTTAAAATAGCTATAACCTTTGATCCGACCATTGGATCTCTCTCAAAATTTTTGCATGAGTTTCCGGAGGCCGTTTTCCTTGGGGTTTGTATGTGATCGCTACTCGGTGTCTAGGAGGTCTGGTCAGCCAGACTTGAGTAACGGCTCAAAATTTTTGTACGAATTTCTGAACATTTTTTCCTTGGGGTTGATATGGAATCCCAACTGGGCGACAAAGAGGTCTCGTCGGCCAGACTCGAGTAACGGGTCAAAACTGTCATAACTTTCGATCCGACTTTTGGATCACGCTTAAATTTTTGCACGAGTTTCCGGAAGCCATTTTCCTTGGGGTTGCTATGCAATAGCAACTCGGTGACGAGGAGGTCTGGTCGGCCAGACTTCAGTAACGCATCACAATGGCCATAACTTGCGATCTGACTGTTGGATCGCGTCCAAATTTTTGCACGAGTTTCTAGAGGCCGCAATCTTTTGGGTTGCTATGGAATCGCTACTCATTGACGAGGAGGTCTGGTCCGCCAAACTTGCGTAACGGGTCAAAATGGCCATAACTTTCGATTCGATCATTGGATCGCCCTGGAAATTTTTGCAAGTGTTTCCGGAGGTCATTTTCCTTGAGGTTTCTATGTAATCGCTACTCGGTGATTGGAGATCTGGTCAACCAGACGTGAGTAACAGGTCAAAATGGCCAAAACTTTTGATCAGATCATTGGATCGTGCTTAAATTTTTGCACGAGTTTTCCTTGGGGTTGTTATGGAATCGCAACTCAGTGACGAGGAGTTCTGGTCGCCCAAACTTGAGTAAGGGGTTCAAATGGCCATAACTTTCGATCCGACCGTTGAATCACCCTTAAAATTTTTGCACGGGGTTCCGGAGGCCGTTTTCCTTGGGGTTTCTATGTAATCACTACTCAGCAACGTGGGGATTTGATTAGCCAGAAGTGAGCAACGGGGTCAAAATTGGCATAACTTTCGATCAGACCATTGGATCGCGCTTAAATTTTTGCACGAGTTTCTTGAAGCCATTTTCCTTAGGGTTGCTATGGAATTGCAACTCAGTGACGAGGAATTCTAGTTAGTCAGACGTGACTAACAGGTCAAAATTGGCATAACTTTCGATCCGACCGTTGGATCGCTTTTAAAATTTTGCACGCATTTCGGGAGGGCCTTTTCCCTTGGGTTGCGAGGGAATCGCTACTCATTGACGAGGAGGTCTGGTCCACGAGACCTACATAACAAGTCAAAATGGCTATAACTTTCGATCCAATCGTTGAATCACCCTCAAATATTTGCACGAGTTTTCGGAGGCCGTTTTCCTTGTGGTTTCTATGTAATCTCTACTCGACGTCGTGGAGATCTGGTCAACCAGACGTGAGTAACGAGTCAAAATGGCCATAACTTTCGATCAAACCCTTGAATCGCGCTTAAATTTTTGCACGAGTTTCCTAAAGCTTTTTTTCTAGGGGCAACATATGGAATCCCAACTCAGTCACGAGGAGGTCTGGTCGCCCAGACTTGAATAAGGGGTTAAAATGGCCATAACTTTTGATCTGACCATTGGATCGTGCTCAAATTTTTGCACGCGTTTTCGGAGGTTGTTTTCCCTGGGGTTTCTACGTAATCGCTACTCGGTGACGTGGAGGTTTAATCAGCCAGACTTGAGTAACGGGTCAAATGACCATAAATTTCGATCAGACCATTAGAAGCTGTTTTTCTTGGGGTTGATATGGAATCACAACTCAGTGATGTGGAGGTCTGGTCGGCCAGACTTTAGTAACGAGTCAAAATGGCAATAACTTTTGATCCAACCGTTGTATCGCGCTCAAATTATTTCACGAGTTTTCAGAGGATGTTTTTCTTGGGGTTGCTATAGAATCGCAACTCGGTGACAAGGAGGTTAGTCAGCCAGACTTGAGTAACGGGTCAAAATGGCTATAACTTTTGATCTGACGGTTGGATCGCACTCAAATTTTTGCACAAGTTTCTTGAAGCCAATTTCCTTGGGGTTGCTATGGAATCAAAACTCAATGACGAGGAGGTCTTGTCGGCTAAAATAGAGTAACGACACAAATAGGGTATAAATTTAGATCCGACCGTTGGATCGCGCTCAAATTTTTTCACGAGTTCCCTGAAGCTGTTTTCCTTGGGGTCGCTATCTGAATCACAACTCAGTTACGAGGAGGTCTGTTCGGCCAGACTTGAGTAACGGGTTAAAATAGCCAAAACCTTTGATCTGACCGTTGGATCACACTTAAATTTTTGCGCAAGTTTTTGAAAGCCATTTTCCTTGGGGTTGCTAAGGAATCGCAACTCGGTGACGAGGAGGTCTAGTCGGCTAGACTTGAGTAACAAGTCAAAAAGGCCATAACTTTTGATCTGACCGTTGGATCACCTTCAAAGTTTTGCACGAGTTTTCGGAGGCCGTTTTCCTTGAAGTTTCTATGTAATCGCTACTCGGTGACGTGGAGGTCTGGTCCGCCAGACTTGAGTAACGTGTCAAAATGGCCATAATTTTCGATCAGACCATTGTATCGCGCTTAAATTTTTTGCCTGAGTTTCCTGAAGCTATTTTCCTTAGGGTTGATATTGAATCCCAACTTGGTAACGAGGAGGTCTGGTGGCCCAGACTTGAGTGAGGGGTTAAAATAGCCATAACATTTGATCCGACCATTGGATCTCTCTCAAATTTTTGCACGTGTTTTTGGAGACTAATTTCGATAGGGTTGCTATGGAATCGCTACTCGGCGATAAGGAGGTCTTGTCGGCCAGACTTGAGTATCGGGTCAAAACGACCATAACTTTTAATCCGACCGTCGCATCGTGCTCAAATTTTTGCATGCGTTTCCGGAGGCTGTTTTCCTTACGGTTGATATGGAATCCCAACTCCATGACGAGGAGGTCTCATCGGCCAGACTTGAGTGACGGGTGAAAATGGCAACTTTCGATCCGACCGTTGGATCGCTCTTAAATTTTTGCTCGATTTTCCTGAAGCCATTTTCCTTGGACTTGCTATGGAATCGCAACTCGGTGTCGAGGAGGTGTGGTCGCCAGACTTAAGTAACAGGTCAAAATGACCATAACTTTCGATGCAACTGTTGGATCGCCCTTAAATATTTGCACAAGTTTCCGGAGGCCATTTTCATGAGGTTTCTATGTAATCACTACTCGAAGACTTGGAGGTATGGTCAGCCTGACTTGAGTAACGGATCAAAATGGCCATAACTTTAAATCGGACCATTGGATCGCGCATATATTTTTGCACGAGTTTCCTGAAGTTGTTTTCCTTGGGGTTGATATCGAATCCCAACTCAGTGACGAGGAGGTTTGGTCGCCCAGACTTGAGTAAGGGATTAAAATAACAATAATTTTTTATCCGACCGTTGGATCGCGCTTAAATTTTTTCTTAGGGTTGCTATGGAATCGTAACTTGGTGACAAGTAGTCTCATCGACAAGACTTGAGTAACGGGTCAAAATGGCTATAACTTTCGATCAGACCAATGGATGGCGATCAAATTTTTGCACGAGTTCCTAAAGGCCATTTTCCTTAAAGTTTGAGTAACAGGTCAAAGTGGCCATAACTTTCGATCAGACCAATGGATGGCGCTCAAATTTTTGCATGAGTTCCTAGAAGTCATTTTCCTTAAGGTTGATATGGAATCCCAACTCGATGATGAGGAGGTGTCATTGGCCAGACTTGAGTGACAGGTTAAAATGGCAAGCACTTTCGATCCGACTGTTGGATTGGGCTTAAATTTTTGCCTGATTTTTCAAAAGCCATTTTTCTTGGGGCTGCTATGGAATCACAACTCGATGACGAGGAGTTCTTGTCGGCCAAACTTGAGTAACTGGTTAAAATGGCCGTAACTTTCGATTTGACCGTTGGATTGCCCTTAAATTTTTGCATGTGTTTCCGGAGGCTGTTTTCATGGGGTTTCTATGTAATCACTACTCGGCGACGTGGAGGTCTAGTCAGCCAGACTTGAGTAACGGGTCAAAATGGCCATAACTTCAGATCAAACCATTTGATCATGCTTAAAGTTTGCAAGAGTTTTCTGAAGCTGTTTTTCTTGGGGTTGATATGGAATCGCAACTCGATGACAAGGAGGTCTTGTCGCCCATTTGTGTTTGGGATGAAATGCAATAATAATTTTTAAAGAAATTTTTTCCGCCTCATAGAACAAACTCTTTCAAAAGACAAATCATCACTTTCACTCAAAAACCAGGAGAAACATTTTACCAATGTTGGGATAGGTATCGAGACTTGCTTAATACTTGCCCTCATCAAGGTTTTGAAATATGGAGATTGGTTCCATATTTTTATGAAGGGTTAACACCTAGAGATAGGCAGATGGTTGAATTGATGTGCAATGAAATTTTTAAAGATAAAGACCCTAATGAAGCAATGTAGTACCTAGACTTGCTAGCTCAAAATACTCAAAATTGGAATACTACAGACACTTATGAGGCACCAAGTAAAACTCAACCTCATACAACTAGTGGAGGTACGTACAACCTTAGGAAAGATCATAACCTTCAAGCCAAGTTTGCATATTTAGCTAGAAAAGTCAAGGCGCTAGAATTAAAAATAGCCTTAAGTTTTGATCCGACCATTAGATCGCGCTTAAATTTTTGCACGTATTTTCAGAGACCAATTTCTTTAGGGATGCTATTGAATCACTACTTGATGACGAGGAGGTCTCGTCGGCCAGACTTGAGTAACAAGTCAAAATGGTCATAACTTTCGATTAGACAAATGGATCGCCCTTAAATTTTTGCACGAGTTTCCGGAGGCCATTTTCCATGAGGTTTCTATGTAATCGCTACTCGGCGATGTGGAGATCTGGTTAGCTAGACGTGAGTAACGAGTCAAAATGGCCAAAACTTTTGCACTAGTTTCCTGAAGCTCTTTTCCTTAGGGTTGATATGGAATCGATACTCATAGACGAGGAGGTCTGGTCAGCTAGACTTGCGTAATGTGTCAAAATGGCTATAACTTTTGATTTGGCCGTTCGATCGCCCTCAAATTTTTGCATGAGTTTCCGGAGGTCATTTTCCTTGGGGTTTCTATGTAATCGCTACTCGGCGACGTAGAGGTCTTGTCCTCTAGACTTGAGTAACGAGTCAAAATGGTCAAAACTTTCGATCAGAAATTGAATAACGCTTAAATGTTTTGCATGAATTTCCTTAAATTGTTTTCCTTGGGGTTGATATGGAATCCCAACTAGATGACGATGAGGTCTGGTCACCCAGACTTGTGTAAGGGGTTAAAATAGCCTTAGGTTTTGATCCGACTGTTGGATCGCGCTGAAATTTTTACACGTGTTTTCGAAGGCCGATTTCCTTAGGGTTTCAATGGAATCGCTAATCGACGACGAGGAGTTCTCTTGGCCAAACTTGAGTAAGGGGTAAAAATGGCCATAACTTTCAATCAGATCAATGGATCGCGCTCAAATTTTTGCACGCATTTCCATAGGCTGATTTCCTTAGGGTTGATATTGAATCCTAACTCGACGACGAGGAGGTCTCGTCGGCAAGACTTGAGTGCAGGGTCAAAATGGCAAGAACTTTCGATTCGATCGTTAGATCGCGTTTAAGTTTTTGATTTTCCGGAAGCCATTTTCCTTGGGGTTGCTATGGAATCGAAACACGGTGATGAGGAGGTCTGGTCGTCCAGACATGAGTAATGAGTCAAAATGGTCATGACTTTGATTTGATCGTTGGATCGCCCATAAATTTTTGCACGAGTTTCAGGAGGCCGTTTTCCATTGGGTTTCTATGTAGTCGCTACTCGGAGACGTGGGGGTATGGTCAGCCATACTTGAGTAACGGATCAAAATGCAATAACTTTAGATCATACCATTGGATCGAGCTTAAATATTTGCATGAGTTTCCTCCAGCAGTTTTCCTTGGGGTTGATATGGAATCCCAACTCGGCAACAAGGAGGTCTGGTCACCCAGACTTGAGTAAAGGGTTAAAATAGCCATAACTTTTGATACGACAGTTGGATCGCGTTCAAATTTTTGCAAGATTTTCTGTAAGCCATTTTCCTGGGGGTTGCTCTAGAACCGCAACACGGTGCCGAGGAGGTCTGGTCGGCCAGACTTGAGTAACGGATAAAAATGGCCATGACTTTCGATTCATTGTTGGATTGCCCTCAAATTTTTACACGAGTTTTTGGAGGCCGTTTTTATGAAGTTTCTATGTAATCGTTACTCGGCGACTTGAGATATGGTCGGCCATACTTGAGTAATAGATCAAAATGGCAATAACTTTCGAGCAGACCATTGGATCGCGTTTAAATTTTTTGCACGAGTTTCCTTAAGCTGTTTTCCTTTAGGTTGATATGGAATCCCAACTCGGTGACGAGGAGGTCTGGTCGCCCAAACTTGAGTAAGGGTTTAAAATAGCCTTAAGTTTTGATCTGACCGTTAGATCGTGCTTAAATTTTTGCATGCGTTTTCGGAGGCCGATTGCCTTTGGGTTGCTACGCAATCGCTACTCGTCGACGACAAGGTCTCGTCGGCCAGACTTGAGTAACGGGTCAAAATGACCATAACTTTCGATTAGACCAATGGATCAAGCTCAAATTTTTGCACGAGTTTCTGGAGGCCGTTTTCCTTAAGGTTGATATGGAATCCCAACTCGATGACGAGGAGGTCTCGTCGTCCAGACTTGAGTGACGGGTCAAAATGGCAAGAACTTTTGATCCGACCATTGGATCGCATTTAAATTCATGCCTAATTTTCCAAAAGCCATTTTCCTTGGGGTGACAAGGAGGTCTAGTCGGCCAGAAGTGACTAACGAGTCAAAATGGCCATGACTTTCGATTCGATCGTTAGATCTCCCTTAAATTTTTGCATGAGTTTCCGGAGGTTGTTTTCATAGGGTTTCAATGTAATTGCTACTCGGTGACGTGGAGGTATGGTCAACCAGAATTGAGTAATGAGTCAAAATGGCCATAACTTTCGAGCAGATCATTGGATCGCGCTTAAATATTTTGCATGAGTTTCCTTAAGCTGTTTTGCTTTGGGTTAATATGGAATCCCAACTTGGTGACGAGGAGGTCTGGTCGTCCAGACTTGAGTAAGGGGTTAAAATAGCCTTAAGTTTTGATCCGGCCATTGGATGACGCTCAAATTTTTACACGTGTTTATGGAGGCCGATTTCCTCAGTGTTGCTATGGAATCGCTACTCGTCGACGAGGAGGTCTGGTCGACCAGACTTGAGTAACAGGTCATAATGGCCATAACTTTTGATCAGACTAATGGATCGAGCTCAAATTTTTGCACGAGTTTCTAGAGGCTGTTTTCCTTAAGGTTGATATGGAATCCCAATTCGATGACAAGGACGTCTCGTCACCCAGACTTGAGTGACGAGTCAAAATGGCAAGAACTTTCAATCCGACAGTTGGATTGCATTTAAATTTTTGCCCGATGTTCTGGTAGCCATTTTCCTTAGGGTTGCTATGGAATCGCAACATGGTGACGAGGAGGTCTGCTGGGCCAGACTTGAGTAACGAGTCAAATTGGCCATGACTTTCGATTCAACAGTTAGATCGCCCTTAAATTTTTGCACGAGTTTCCAGAGGTTGTTTTCATGGGATTTCTATGTAATCGCTACTTGGCGGCGTGGAGGTATGGTCAGCCAGACTTGAGTAACGGGTCAAAATGGCAATCATTTTCGATCAGACCAATGGATCGCGTTCAAATTTTTGCACGAGTTTCCAGAGGCCATTTACCTTAGGGTTGATATGGAATCCTAACTCGGTGACGAAGAGGTCTAGTCGCCCAGACTTGAGTAAGGGGTTAAAATAACATAACTTTTGATCCGACCGTTGGATCGCGTTTAAATTTTCGCATGATTTTCTGGAAGCCATTTTCCTTTGGGTTGCTATGGAATTGCAACACGGTGATGAGGAGGTCTGGTCGGCCAAATGTGACTAACGGGTCAAAATGGCCATGACTTTTGATTTGACCGTTGGATCGCCCTTAAATTTTTGCACGAGTTTCTGGAGGTTGTTTTCATATGGTTTCTATGTAATCGCTACTCGGCGATGTGGAGGTATGGTCAGCAAGACTTTTGTAACGGGTTAAAATGGCTATCACTTTCGATCAGATCAATGGATCACACTCAAATTTTTACACGAGTTTCCGTAGGCCGTTTTCCTTAGTGTTGATATGGAATCCCTACTCGATGACGAGGAGGTCTGGTCGGCCAGACTTGAGTGACGGGTCAAAATGGCAAGAACTTTCGATCCGACCGTTGGATCACGTTTAAATTTTTGCATGATTTTCCGGAAACCATTTTCCTTTGGGTTGCTATGGAATCACAACGCCGTGACAAGGAGGTCTGGTCGGCCAGACTTGAGTAACGAGTCAAAATGGCTATGACTTTCGATTCGACCGTTAGATCGCCCTTAAATTTTTGCACGAGTTTTCAGATGCCATTTTCATAGGGTTTCTAAGTAATCTCTACTCGGCGACGTGGAGGTATGGTCAGCCATGTTTAAGTCACGGATCAAAATGGCCATAACATTCGAGCAGACCATTGGATCGCGCTTAAATTTTTTGCATGAGTTTCCTTAAGCTATTTTCCTTTGGGTTGATATGGAATCCCAACTCAATGACAAGGAGGTCTGGTTGCCCAGACTTGAGTAAGGGGTTAAAATAGCCTTAAGTTCTGATCCGACCATTGGATCGTGCTCAAATTTTTACACGCGTTTCCGGAGGCCGATTTCCTTATTGTTGCTATGGAATCGCAACTCGACGACGAGGAGGTCTCCTCGGCCAGACTTGAGTGATAGGTCAAAATGGCAATCACTTTCGATCAGACCAATGGATCGCCCTCAAATTTTTGCACGAGTTTCCGGAGGTTGTTTTCATATGGTTTCTATGTAATCACTACTTGGCGATGTGGAGGTATGGTCAGCCAGACTTTTGTAACAGGTTAAAATGGCCATAACTTTCGAGCAGACCATTGGATTGCGCTTAAATTTTTTGCACGAGTTTCCTTAAGCTAACCTTTAGGTAAATATGGAATCCCAACTCGGTGACAAGGAGGTCTGGTCGCCCAGACTTGAGTAAAGGGTTAAAATAGCCTTAAGTTTTGATACGACCATTGGATCGCGCTCAAATGTTTGCACGCGTTTCCGGAGGCCGATTTCCTTAGTTTTGCTATGGAATCGCTACTCAATGATGAGGAGGTCTCGTCGGCTAGACTTGAGTGACGGGTCAAAATGGCAAGAACTTTCGATCAGACCAATGGATCGCGCTCAAAGTTTTGCACGAGTTTTTATAGGCTGTTTTCCCTAGGGTTGTTATGGAATCCCTACTCGATGACGAGGAGGTCTCGTCAGCCAGACTTGAGTGACGAGTCAAAATGGCTATAACTTTCGATCCGACCGTTGGATCGCGTTTAAATTTTTATATGATTTTCCGGGAGCCATTTTCCTTTGGGTTACTATGGAATCGCAACACGTTGACGAGGAGGTCTGGTCAGCCAGACTTGAGTAACGAGTCAAAATGGCCATGACTTTAGATTCAACCGTTGGATCGCCCTCAAATTTTTGCACGAGTTTTCGTAGGCCGTTTTCATGGGGTTTCTATGTAATCGCTACTCAGCGACGTGGAGGTATTGTCAGCCATGCTTGAGTCACGGATCAAAATGGCCATAACTTTCGAGCAGACCATTGGATCGCGCTTAAATTTTTTGCACGAGTTTCCTTAAGCTGTTTTCCTTTTGGTTGATATGGAATCCCAACTCGATGACGAGGAGGTCTGGTCGCCCAGACTTCAGTAAGGAGTTAAAATAGCTTTAAGTTTTGATCCAATCGTTGGATCGTGCTCAAATTTTTACACGTGTTTTCGGAGGCCGATTTCCTTACTGTTGCTATGGAATCGCTACTCGACGATGAAGAGGTCTCCTTGGCCAGACTTGAGTGACAGGTCAAAATGGCAATCACTTTCGATCAGACCAATGGATCGCCCATAAATTTTTACACGAGTTTCCGAAGGTTGTTTTCATATGGTTTCTATGTAATCGCTACTCGGCAATGTGGAGGTATGGTCAGCCAGACTTGAGTGACGGGTTAAAATTGCTATAACTTTTGATCTGACCATTGGATCGCGTTTAAATTTTTGCTTGATTTTCCGTAAGCCATTTTCCTTGGGGTTGCTATGGAATCACAACACGGTGACAAGGAGGTCTGGTCGGCCAGACTTGAGTAACAGGTCAAAATGATCGTGACTTGCGATTCGATCGTTAGATCACCCTTAAATTTTTGCACGAGTTTTCGGAGGCCGTTTTCCATGCGGTTTCTATGTAATCGCTACCCGGCAACGTAAAGATTTGGTTAGCCAGACGTGAGTAATGGATCAAAATGACCATAACTTTAGATTAGACCATTGGATCGCGCTTAAATTTTTGGCACGCGTGGAGACTTCGCAAACAAACGAGTAAATGAGGTAAGTATTTCTAACCTTGAAAAGAAACTTAATGATCTTACTTCTCTTGTGCGTTCTTTGGCTTGTGGAAATGTACAGTAGGTGAAAGTTGTAGCATATGTTCCTTACAAAGACATACCTTTGATATGTGCTCAACAATGCAAGAAGATTACATTGAACAGGTTCATGCAGTTGATGGAGGATTCAATGGACAGTCCCAGTGTAGATATGATCCCTTTTCCAACACGTACAATCCCGAATGGAGAGATCATCCAAACTTATGTTATGGGAACCCACCCCAACAAGGCAATCAAGGCCGACAGTTCCAACCCCATGGATTTCAGCCCCAACAGAATTATCAAGCAAGACAACCCCCTCCATTCACAAACTTCAATGTTATGGGGTCGTCATCCAGTGATGATCTTCGTGAGATGATGAAAACTTTGGCTTCTAACACTATGATATTGCAACAAAATGTTGTCTTTTCAACAAGAAACAAGGTGAAGTATTCACAACTTGGAGAAGCAAATGGGGCAAGTAGCTTCAAGTGTGGGGAAATTGGAAGCACAAATGAATGGAAAATTGCCCTGCCAAGCATTGAATCCAATAGAGAATGTTAGTGTGATCATGCTGCAAAGTGGGTAAGAACTTGAAGAGAAAAGGTCGAAACAAATTGAGATGAAGGAAGAAGAAGAGATAGAAACCGAATTAAGTACAAAGAAGGAACATCCTCCTCCTCTACAAACTGAAACATCGACCAACACTCCAAAGGTAACTCATCACTCAATGAATTATAGTTTGAAAACAATTCCACCCTTTCCTGTGAGTTCTTCTAGGTCAAAGAAAAAGGACAAAGAAAAAGAGGTTTTAAAGGTTTTAAAGAAAGTAGAACTCAACATTCCTTTGCTTGATGCTATGAAGCAAATTCCTAAATATGCCAAATTCTTGAAGGAGTTGTGTACTACCAAGAGAGCTTTCAAACTAAAAGGTCATGAAATGGTAAGTATGGGTGAAGTTGTATCTGCTATTGTTCAAAAGAATATGCCTT